>Ga0114978_10001369_pt1 | contig 20503 bp, 17 predicted proteins | sample S_140212_EF_Meta_FD_87027 | JGI IMG/M metagenome (GOLD analysis project Ga0114978, IMG submission 87027) | Freshwater microbial communities from Lake Simoncouche, Canada to study carbon cycling - S_140212_EF_MetaG | ecosystem: Environmental > Aquatic > Freshwater > Lake | place: Lake...
ATCCAGTCACTGGCTTGACCCCAGTTGCCATGTTGGCAAAAGGACCTTTTATAGTTGCTGTTAATAATGACTTTCCAGCTAAAAATCCTGCTGAGTTAATGGCCTTGCTCAAAGCCAATCCTGGTAAATTTAACTACGCCTCCTCCGGTTCTGGAAGTAGCAATCAATTTGCTACTGAGCTATTAAAGGCTATGTCAGGAACCTATGCTTTGCATATTCCCTATCGTGGCATGGGGCCTGCAACAACCGATTTAATTGGGGGGCAAACTCAAATATTATTTGCTAGTGGGCCTTCATTGTTGCCGCAAGTTCGTAATGGCCGTATTCGTGCGATTGGTATTACTAGTTTGAAGCCAAGTCCAATTGCTCCAGAATTAATTCCGATGGCAACGGTTGTCCCAGGTTATGAATTTGAGTTATGGTGGGGCATTCTGGGGCCTGCTGGTATGCCTGCTGATATTGTGATTTTTTTAAATCTCGAAATTAATAAAATATTGAATTCACCTGATATTAAGGCGGCCTTGTTACGAGAAGGTGCAGAATCCAGCCCTGAAACGCCTGCTCAATTTGCAAGTAGGATCAGTGGCGATATTGTGCGTTGGAAGGCTGTAGCTAAACGTCAAAATATTACTGCCGAGTAAAGATGAATTTTTCAAACCTATTTCACTCTGGTGTTCATCGAGGTCCTTTGGCGGGTGTGAAAGTTTTAGATCTGAGTGCCTATATAGCCGGTCCCTATGGCTGTGCTCTGTTAGCTGATCAAGGCGCTCATGTTATTAAGGTGGAGCCTCCTGCAGGCGATAACTTACGTAACTACCCCTCAACCTTGAAAGACGAGAGTAGGGCTTTCTTGGGGGTCAATCGCAGCAAGCTTGGGATTGTGTTGGATTTAAAAGCTGCCGATGGAATCAAAGCTTTAGTGGAGCTAGTAAAGGAAGCCGATATTTTGGTGCACAACTTTCGACCTAGTGTCCCCGCACGACTTGGTATCGCTTACGAACAGTTAGAGAAAATGAACCCCCGTTTAATTTATTGTGCCATCACGGGGTTTGGCGAGACCGGCCCTTTAAAAGATAAAGCGGGTTACGACCAAGTGCTGCAATCGATGACGGGGATGTGTGCATTACAGGGAAAGAAGGGCGATTCTCCTGAAATCTTATATGGCTCGATCGTAGATTATTACGCTGCTTCTTTGATATCGAGCGGTGTTGCTTCTGCTTTATATGAGCGAGAAAAAAGTGGAAAAGGACAGTATGTTGGCGTCTCTTTATTGCGCTCAGCGCTCACCTTACAGTCTGCTCGCTTGATTTGGGCTAAGGATGAACCAAGGGATGTCGGTCGTGATATGCGTTCTGGAGGTATTACCGGCATTCACCCTGCGCAAGAGGGTTATCTTTATATTTCTGCAAATACCCCACACTTTTGGAAATCCTTATGTGAAAAGGTAGGCTTAAGTGAATTAGTGGATGACGAGCGTTTTAATTCTGTCCGCAAGCGATCTGCAATGGAAGCAGTGATTGTTCCAATATTGCGTGAAGCGTTGAGTAAAAAATCTGCACTAGAGTGGGAACAAATTTTTGGGGAAGAAGTGCCATGCTCAGCGATTCGCCAGGTTGAGGATATGTTTGATTACCCACAAGTACTTGCTGAAGAGATGATTACCTCATTTCATCATTCAGTAGTAGGTGAGTATCAAGGCTTTCAGCACCCTCTGAAATTTAGTCGCACACCTGCGCCTACTCCATTTACTGCGCCGACTTTAGGTCAGCATAATAAAGATATTATTCGGGACAACTAGTTAGAATGGTAAATATTTTTCCTGACCAGACTCAATTGCGACTTCCTGTAGGCTGAGTAATGTGTCTTCTGGAAGTAATAGGCCAACGCGACGATTTTCGGCATCCGCTTGAGCTTCCATTTCACCTGGAAAATATACTTGTTGATGACCTTCAGCTAAGGGCACATCTTTGAGTGAATGAATATATTCATCAATGCGCTGTTCAAACTCTGCTAGCGGTTGAAATGCTGACACATTCAGTGAGATCACTAAGTGGCCAGCGCCGCTCCGATTGACGGGGTCATATGGGCCATGCACTTGATCTAAAAATGCGCTACCAGATAGCACGCCTGACAGGATATCGATCATGACACCCATGACATAACCTTTGTGACCTGCCATTGGCAGAATGAAGCCTTCGATGGCTGCTTGTGGGTCAGTAGTCGGACGGCCTTCTTTATCGATAGCCCAATCCTTTGGAATAGGTTGGCGGCGTTTTTGGGCAAGATAAATTTTGCCTCTAGCTACTCCAGAGTTCGCCATATCCATCACAACAGCACCATGTTTTCCTGCTGGTACGGCAATGGATAAGGGATTAGTACCGATTTTCTTTTGGCGTCCGCCCCATGGAGCCATATTGGGACCTGCATTACTCATTAAGATACTAATACAACCATTTTTTGCGCCCATTCTGGTGAAATACATGCAGGTACCAAAGTGATTCGAGTTTTTAACGGAAACAATGCCAACACTATGTTTTTTGGCACGCTCAATCGATTCTTCTATAGCTCGTTTGGCTACAACTTGGCCCACTCCATCACCCCCATCTAGAACGGCGATGGCATTTGAGTCAACCGTTAGTGAAGTTTTAGTCACTGCCTTCATTGCACCCGAGCGAAGGCGAGCATAGTACCAAGCTAATCTCAATAGGCCGTGAGATTGATGACCCCATAAATCAGCCTGGACCAAGGTATCTGCGGCTAATTGGGCATCTTCTAGTGGGACTCCTTGGCTTTGATAGATAGCTCTAGCAAATTGAATAAGTTTTTCTGGATCAATGTATTTTTGAGGATCAGTCATATGATAGGACGCTATCCAGTGCAAATCAGGTGAGATTGGCAATGATAAGAATTTTGATAGCTTAGTGTTTTTAATTTATAGTGAGTGAATAAATAATAACGATCTTACTTGCCGTTGCTCTTTTAAACAAGTTCACGAGACCACTATGAGACTACTATTTGTTACCTGTTTTGCATTTTTAATGCAGTTGACGACTGCGCAAGCAGCCGAATATCCAAATCGCACCATCAGAATGATTATTCCATTTGCCCCAGGGGGTGGATCCGACGTATTGGGGCGCGTATTAGCAGAAAAAATGTCTGGAGAGTTGGGAGTCTCCGTGATTGTTGAGAATAAGCCTGGTGCATCTAGCATTATTGGGACTGAAGCAGTGGCGAAGGCTGCGCCCGATGGATATACCATCTTATTAACGAATAGTGCTGTTACCAGTAATCCTACATTTTTTAAGTTACCCTTTGATACCCAAAATTTGGTAGCGATTACCAAGGTTGCCAATGCACCACAGTTATTGGTGGCCAATCCAAATGCCCCGTTTAAAAATTTAAAAGAATTAATTGCTTATGCAAAAGAGAATCCTGGAAAAGTAACCATCGGCACTGCCGGAGCTGGGCAGATCTCGCATTTGGCCGCTGAAATGTTGGAGAAATCTAGTGGCACTGAAATGACTATGGTGCATTACAAGGGAAGCGGTGGAGCCCTAACTGACTTGATTGGTGGGCAAATTAATATGTCTTTCGGGACCGCTCCCGGGCTCATGCAGCATATCCGAAACGGGAAAGTGCTTCCGATTGCTGTATCCAGTGCTCAGAGAATGGCTGCGCTTCCGAATACGCCAAGCGTTGCAGAGTTGCTGCCTGGGTACGATATTAATAATTGGTTTGGCCTATTTGCGCCTCCAAAAACACCAAAGCCCATCGTGGACCGTATCTATCTAGCCATCAATAAGGCCCTATCAAATCCTGAGTTGAGTAAGAAATTTGGAGATGAAGGCTTTGATATTGTTGGAGTACCACCAGACCGGTTTGAAAAATCTTTCAAGCAAGAAATTCTGTATTGGCAGAAGTTTGCAAAAGATAACAATCTGAAAATTGAATAATTAATTAATTGCCTGCATCTCTTCTTCGATGAGATTTTTTAGCCAGGCATGAGATGCTTGTCTATGCGTTCTTTCATGCCAGTACAACGCAATTCTGACCTCGGGAATATTGAGTGGAATAGGGCGCATTTGGAGCGGAAATTTGTTGATGATTTCTTGCGCTATTTTTTTACAAGTGCAAGCAAAGAAATTAGTTTCAGAAACGACTTTTGCAAGACTAAAGATGGTTTGTACTTCTAGAGCAATATGAATTTTTTCACCAATTTTTAAGGCTGCTTGATCAATGACCATGGTGGAGACACCATTGCGCGGTGCTTGCAGGCGAATATGCCTTGTATTGATGAATTCACTGACAGAGAGTTTTGGATTGGCATGACTATCTTTTTTTGAGAGGCAAACCAACTCATCTCGAAACAAAATTTTAGTACGCAACATCAAATTGGGCTTTGGCCACCATCCAAGACGAAAATCTAGTGTCCCTTTATCCAGCATTTCGAATGCCTCGCTGGGATTAGAAGTTTTAAATTCGACTTTAATACTCGGCGCCTCTTTCTGAAGTCGCGCAGCTATCCGGGCCGCCAGGAAGTATTCCAAAAACTCTGGACACATGATCGAAAATTTGGCTTCTGAATGTTGGGGCTCAAATGAGGCTTCAGATTTATTGAGAGCATCTACCTTATGTAGAATTTCTTGAATTTCCACCTCTAATGCAAGTGCTCGACTAGTCGGTACCATGCGTCCATTCGAGCGAATGAGTAGCGGATCCTTAAATACTTCCCGCAGTTTTTTGAGTGACAAGCTCACTGTAGGTTGACTAAGGCCCAAAGCGTTTGCGGCTTTAGAGACATTTTGATATTTCATGAGAGCTACGTAGCAAGCTAGTTGCTGTAAATCTATTTTATTATCCATTTTCTAAATAGTAACTATTTATATTATTGGTATACATATTACTGTATTGGCCCTAAGCTTGGGTCCTTAGCCTAAAAACTGTTTTTCTTCTCATGTGGTGCGCGGAGGTAGTTCGGTGCTGAATATTCGAATGTATTTTTTAGTAATAGGTTTCTGTTGCCTTGGATGGCTGCCTTTGAGCGCAATGGCTCAAACTAATGCCTGGCCTACTCGTCCAGTCAAAATGGTTGTTCCTTTTGCAGTTGGCGGTGCAACGGATATTGCGGCGCGCATTATTGCGCCTGCCTTAGGGGAAATACTAGGTCAGCAATTTATTGTGGAGATTAAAGCGGGTGCTGCTGGAAACATTGCGATTGAAGCAGTCGCACTAGCTCCCCCTGACGGCTACACAATCATGGTTGGCAATGTTTCAACCAGCTCCATCAATGAAACCTTGTATGCAGCCAAGCTGAAAGTAAAGCCCTCTGTAGCCTTAAGGCCTGTCTCTCTCATTGCATCAATTCCCAATTTATTGGTGTCAGGCATTGATTTTCCGCCGAACAATATGAAAGAGCTCATTGCCTATGCAAAGGCACGTCCAGGAGAGCTGAACTATTCATCTCCATTAGGCGGCTACTCTCATTTGGATATGTTGGATTTCACGAAGAAGGCTGGACTAACCCTAGTGAATATTCCTTCTAAGGGTGCCGGCTCATCACAGGTGGGTTTGGTTGCAGGTGACATTCATTTCACCATTTTGAATGCTGCTTCCAGCTTAACGCTGATCAAAGCAAAAAAATTAAAAGCGTTTGCTACCACTTCTGCTACCCGCTTACCTTATTTGCCGGACTTACCTACCTTTGCTGAGAGTGGCTTTCCAGGGGTAGGAACAGATCAATGGAATGGTATTTTTGTGCCAGCAGGCACGCCACAACCAATCGTTGACAAGCTATATCAGGCCATTATTCAGGCCCTACAAAAACCTCAAGTGAAAGAGGCTTTTACTACGGCTGGAATGACGGTCATCCCTAGCAAGTCTCCTGAAGAAGCAACTGCATTTATTGCCACGGAAACTCAGCGTTGGCCAAAAATTATTAAAGATAACAATGTAACCGTCGATTAATTGGAAAGATCTATGACAAATATTACCAAAGCAGTTTCCGCAGATACGTACGAAGGCCCCATTTCTAAACCTCAAGATTGGGGAATGATTGTTGAGCGTGATGTAGCCATCCCATTACGAGACGGTGGCGTTTTATATGCCGATATATTTCGTCCAGATACCGATGCAGAAACATTTCCAGCATTGATGAATATGAGTGTGTATCAAAAGGACAAGCTCTGGATTCCGCCTGAGGATTTGGAAGAAGATGCTAATCCATACATGAATTGGGAAACAGTAAATCCCTTATGGTGGGTACCTAGAGGCTATATTTGTATTCGCGTGGACTCCCGTGGTACTGGAAAATCTCCTGGACGATGCGAGCCAAGTTCATATCAAGAGGCTGTCGATTTTTATGATTGTATCGAGTGGGTAGCTAAGCAAAAATGGTGCTCTGGTAAGGTAGGCACTTCAGGTATTTCATATCATGCTAGTAGTCAATGGCGGGTAGCCAATCTACAACCACCTTCACTGAAGGCCATCATTCCTTGGGAAGGAAGGGCGGATCAATATCGTGATCAAGCCTATCATGGCGGTATATTTTCCAGTGGCTTTATGGTCAATTGGATTGCTACCCATACTGCCCATCATCTTTTGGGACGCTCTAGAAAATACAATCCAGATGCATTCACACACGATATGCTTTGGGAATACTTGAGCCATGATTTAGATTCTGAGTGGTGGCGACTTAATAGTGCTCGTTGGGAACAAATTAATGTTCCTTTGTATAGCGTCGGAAATTGGGGCGGATGGGCTTTACATCTCCGAGGTAATACGGAGGGGTATGTCAATGCGGCCTCTCAGAATAAAAAATTACGGATTCATACGGGCACCCATTTTCACCCCTTCCACTCTGAAGAGGGCAGACTTGATCAACTTCGTTTCTTAGATTACTGGCTCAAGGGGATTGATAACGGGATTATGAAAGAGCCACCGATTAAGCTGGAAATTCGGACTGGCGGTAGCACGAAGCCTTATCCATTCCGTTATGAACATGAATGGCCACTTGCAAGAACTCAGTGGGCTAAGATGTATTTGCAAATTGAGCGCGAACCTTCTGAGGCAGAGTCACATGTTGAAGGTTCATTGGTAAAGACAGCTCCAGCTAAGGTAGGTAAATTAAGTTATTCCACTAGTGGAGCAACTAAAGCGGGTGTTGCCTCTAGTTCTTCACTTGCTACCACGCATGGTAGTAGTGCGAGAACAGGAGTTTCTTTTACAACTCCCCCAATGACTGAAGATTTTGAAATTACCGGTCCTTTGATGTGCAACCTATGGGTATCTAGTACCTCTGAAGACATGGACATCATGATTACTTTGCGCAATATTGGTCCAGATGGCAAGGATGTCAATGAAGTAGGTCAGCATGGTCAACCGATTCCATTGACGAAGGGCTGGCTGCGGGCTTCACATCGCAAGTTAGATCCGAAGAAATCATTACCGCACCGCCCTTACCATGCTCACAATGAGAGATTATGGTTAGAGCCAAATGTGCCGGTTGAATGTCAGATCGAAATTTGGCCGACCTGTATCGTGCTCCAAAAAGGGCATACCTTAAGGGTAGATATTCAGCCTCGTGATGGCGTTGGTAGTGCACCATATACCCACTTCCACTGTGATTACAACGCAGGTGCCGTCAATACCATTTATTCAGGTGGCGACATGGAATCGTATGTGCTGTTACCAGTGATTCCACAAAAATCCTAAATTGACCGGAGGCTATTGCTATATGTCGACAAAAATAAATTCACTGCTGAGGCAAATACGTTTATTTTTTAGAGGTATTAGTCATGCAATAGCCTGGTTAATTTTGGGTGCAGGGTTTCTCAGTCAAGCTGCCTATGCGCAAAATAAATCAGATCAATGGCCCGATCGACCGATTCGGATGATCGTGCCATTTTCTGCTGGTGGGCCAATTGATATTGTTGCACGCAGGGTTGGTATGAAGCTGAGTGAAGTACTCAAAACCCCGGTTGTCATTGACTATAAGACGGGGGCAAATGGCTTAATTGGCGCAGACTATGTGGCTAAGTCAGCTGCGGACGGATACACGATGTTGATCATGACTGGATCCTTTTCTGCCAATGCAGCACTTTATAAAAAATTACCTTTCGATCCGATTAAGGATTTCACGCCAATTAGCCAGGTATATCGCAGTTATGGCATGGTGCTAGTAGTAAATAATGATTTACCAGTCAATTCCTTGAAGGAGTTAATTGCATACTCACAAGCCAATCCAGGAAAACTCAGCTATGGCTCAGGTGGGTATGGCAATGCTTCGCATTTAGTCGGAGAACTTTTAAATGTTCAAGCTGGCGTTTCTATCTTGCACGTACCGTATAAAGGTCTTGGCCCTGCATTTAATGAGGTAGTTGCCCGTCAAGTAGACATGACGTATATCTCGACCGCTACTGCTGCTAATGGCATTAAGGAAAATATTGTAAAAGGACTTGCGATTAGTGGTAATGCACGATCACCAGCAATTGCTAATGTACCCACTTTTACGGAGGGTGGTGTGAAAGGGGTAGATCAGGTTTATGGTTGGTCTGGCATATTTTATCCAGCAGCCACTCCTAAAAGTATCGTGAATAAAATGCAACAGGCTTTAGCAACCGTATTAAAACAACCTGAGATGAAAAAGCAATTTGACGATCTAGGTCTTGTGCCAATCGGATCAAGCTCAGTAGACTTTTCCAAGTTTGTTTCTCAAGATATTGAGCTACAAACTCAATTATTTAAAACAGCCAATATTGCTCAACAGTAGTTGATGGAAGGTGAGAGATGAATATAAATTACACAAGTAAATTATTAGCACTAAATTTTTTTATTGCTCTTTATTCATGGAGTGCAGTTGGTTTTGCACAAAACTACCCAAATCGTGCCACTAAAATTATTGTGCCATTTGTGGCGGGTGGGCCAACAGACGTTCAGGCTCGATGGGCTGCCCAGCAACTCAATACTGTCCTTGGGCAAACCTTTATTGTGGAGAACCGAGTCGGTGGTGGTGGTGTTCCGGGGGTTGATGCAGTAGTGAAAAGTCCGGCAGATGGTTACACCTTACTTGCGGGTAATCCAGGGCCGCTCACTGTTGCACCTGGGGTGAAAACCAATATGCCCTATCAAACTAGCAAAGATCTCGCGCCTATTATGTTGATTGCGCGCACTGCTAGCTGTTTAAGTATTCATCCGAGTATTCCCGCTAGTAACGTTAAAGAATTTATTGCCTATGTCAAAGCGAATCCTGAAAAGGTCAATTATGGCTCTCCCGGAGTGGGCACAGTCGGGCATCTCTCAATCGAATTATTTGCTACGCAGGCGGGAATTAAGATCAATCACATCCCATACAAAGGGGCGTCGCAATATCAAAATGATTTAATTGCTGGGCATATCCAATTAGCCCAAGTTCAGCTTGCAGGTTGCATCCCATTGTTAAAGCAAGGAAAGATTAAGACGATTGGAATTACTGCAGATAAGCGAAGTGCTGTTGCCCCAGATATTCCAACAATCGCCGAGCAAGGAATGCCAGGCTACCAAAGTTATAACTGGAATGGAATATTAGCACCTGCAGCGACTCCGAGCGCCATCATCACAAAATTACATTCTGTTCTCAGTAAGCAGTTGGCAACTAAGGAGAATCAAGAGCTTTTCATCTCACAAGGATTTGAGCCCAGTAATTTCACGCCAGAAGAGTTTGCTAACTTTATCCAGCTAGAGACTGAGAAGTGGGCCAAAGTCGCCAAGCAGGCTGATATCAAAGAATAAATATTCAACATTACTCACAGTCAAAAACATACTATAAGGAAATCATCATGGCAGAAAAAAAAGATCCTCCGTACTTTATGTACTTCCCTGATAACTATCGCTGGTCAGCAGCATTTATTAATATGCTCAGTGCTGCCCCTTATGGCGGATCAGAAATTGGTGAGTTGCATAAGATTGGCGCGAAGCTAAAAGGTAAGGCAGGGGATGATGACGAAGCATGGTTTGATGCTTGCACTGAAGTAGCTGATGGTGTTTGTGTATACGCTGATCGTTGGGCCAAGGAAGGTAACAATATGTCAGCTGCGCATGCTTACCAGCGGGCAGCTAATTATTACCATATGGCAGAGCGGTTCCGCACTCCTAAGGATAAAAAAGCGCTTGATGTATTTCAACGGGGTATCGATGCATTTCATCAATTTATCAAGCTCAGCGATTACAACATTGAGATTGTGGAAATCCCATTTGTAGATGGAAGTTTGCCTGGGTACTTTGTGCACCCTCAAAAGAAGATCGCTGAAAAATCACCTTGCATCGTTTACTTTGATGGACTAGATGTCACCAAAGAAATCCAATTCATGCGTGGTATTCCAGATTTAATTAAGCGTGGTTTCTCAGTGTTGATCATGGATGGTCCTGGCACAGGTGAGGCTATTCGCTTCCGTAATCATTATTTGCGTTATGACTATGAAGTTGCTGGAAGCGCCTGTCTTGATTATTTAGAGACCCGTAAAGATGTCGATCCAAAGAAAATTGGGGTTGTCGCGATTAGTCTAGGCGGTTACTATGCGCCACGTTGTGCTGCGATGGACCATCGCTGGGCTGCTTGTATTGCTTGGGGTGCTCAATGGGATTATCACGAAACCTGGAAGAAGCGAATAGATGCGCAATTTAAGCTCTCTTTGTCTGTTCCTGGGCATCATATCAATTGGATTCTGGGAGTCGATACATTAGACCAAGCGCTAGAAACACTCAAGCCATTCAAGCTCGATGGCGTAATGCAAAAAATGGAATGCCCTTTCTTGCTGGTGCATGGGGCTGAAGACGAGCAAATCCCTCTGAGTGATGCTCAAAAACAATATGATGCGTGCGGCTCTAAAGATAAAACCTTGAGAGTCTATACAGCAGAAGAGGGTGGTTCACAACACTGTCAACGTGACTACCTTACTTTGGTTGTTGCTGATATGTGGAATTGGTTTGAGGATAGGCTCATCCGAAACCCAAAATAGTCCAATGCAGTTCATTGATATATAAAAAATAAAAAAGCCTAAGGAGGCAATATGAGTGCAGCTACATCTGTGATGTCGCAGCCAAAAGAGCATGGCATGATCGTTGAAAAGGATGTCAAAATTCCTTTGCGAGATGGTGGTTATCTATACGCCGATATTTTTCGTCCCGATACAGCAACAGAAAAATTTCCTGCCATTGCTAATATCACTGTCTACAACAAAGATAAGCTCTGGATTCCACCTGCTGATTTAGAAGAAGAGGCCAATCCTTACATGAACTGGGAGGCCGCTAATCCCTTGTGGTGGGTTCCTCGTGGCTATGCTTGTGTACGTATTGATTCGCGCGGTACTGGTAAGTCTCCGGGCCGATGTGAGCCGAGCTCGTATCAAGAAAGCGTTGATTTTTATGATTGTATTGAGTGGTTAGCAAAGCAAGATTGGTGCTCAGGTAATTTAGGTACCTTAGGCATTTCTTATCATGCTGCTTGCCAATGGCGTTTAGCAAACCTCAATCCACCGTCGCTCAAGGCAATTATTCCTTGGGAGGGGCGTGCAGATCAATATCGTGATCAAGCTTATCACGGCGGTATTTTTTCAATGGGCTTCTTGGGCAACTGGGTTAATCAGCATATGGCACGCCACCTACTTGGCCGAACCAGAAAATATAACCCAGATTCATTCTCTCCAGACATGCTTTGGCAATACTTGACTCATGATTTGGATTCCGAATGGTGGCGTTTGTGTAGTGCCCGTTGGGATGAAATCAAAGTGCCCGTTTATACAGTAGGAAATTGGGGTGGATGGGGATTACATCTACGCGGCAATACCGAAGCTTATCTTTGTGCGGCATCGAAGCAGAAGAAATTACGCATTCATACCGGCGATCATTTCCGCCCATTCCATTCAAACGAGGGCAAGGTAGATCAATTGCGTTTCTTTGACTATTGGCTCAAGGGGATGCAGAACGGAATCATGGATGAGCCACCGATTAAATTGGAGATTCGTACTGGTGGTAGTAAAAAGCCTTATACGTTCCGTTTTGAAAATGAATGGCCTCTCGCTAGGACGCAATGGACCAAGATGTATTTTAGTATTGAGAAAGAGCGCTCTCCAGAAGAAACCCATACTGAGGGGCGCTTAGTTCCCGAGCAAATTGCTGCTACTCGTAAGATTAGTTATAACGGCAGTAACCCCAATAAAGCCGGCATTGGCTCAGGTTCATCTGCGCCAGGTATTGGGCGCTCTGGTATTTCTTTTGTCACCGATCCAATGGTGAAAGATACTGAAATTACAGGTCCGCTGGCGGCTAATGTTTGGGTTTCGAGTACTGCTGAGGATATGGATGTGATGGTGACATTACGTAACATTGATCCTGATGGTAACGAAGTCTTTGAGCTTGGACAGCAGGGCCAACCAGTGGTGCTAACCAAAGGTTGGTTGCGTGCATCCCATCGTAAGTTAGATGCTGCGAAATCTTTACCTTATCGCCCCTACCATGCTCACAATGAGCGCTTGTGGCTAGAGCCGGATGTTCCAGTTGAGTGTCAAATTGAAATTATCTCCACCTGTATTGTCTTGAAAAAAGGGCATCAATTACGCGTGGATATTCATGCTCAAGATAGTGCTGGTAGCGGCAATTTCACGCACTTTCATGCGGACTATAACGAAGAGGCAACCCATACTTTTCATGCTGGTGGCAAGATGAATTCTTATCTACTGTTGCCTATTATTCCGGCATAAAGATTCGAATGAATTAAGGAGTGGGATCATTGCGAGAAGGCTTGCAATGCATCCCCTTCGATCATGATGCGGTATAGATAGCGGAACTCTTCAGGGTTGTAGTCAGCGTTTGCTTGATGCATCACACTGCGGTTATCCCAAATCACGAAGTCGCCTTCGGTCCACTGATGGCGATATTCGTATTGAGGGCTAGTGGCATGTTCGTACAGCGAGTTGATGAGTGCAAATCCTTCATCTAAATGCATGTCTTCTATGCCCTCCATGCGCCCAGTATTGAGATAAAGTGCGGCACGACCAGACATGGGATGGCGAATGACCAAAGGCTGAATGACCTCGGGTATCTGAGCGAGATCCTCTTCGCTAAGCTTGGTAAACATTCTTGGGCTGCGGCTACTCTCATGAACATGCAAAGAGCGCAGTTTGATTACTTTTTCTTTCAATTCGCTTGAGAGATCATCAAAAGCCTGGCGCACGTCTACAAATTGGGTATCGCCCCCAGTTGCAGGAATTTTGACTGCTGAAAGTGCTGTGGCACGAGGTGGACAGACAGAATTTGAGTGGTCAGTATGATAGTTTTCGCCGCGTACCTGCAATTTCCCATCTTTTAATGGCAAATCTTTAGTCGAGTTGTATCCCACCATGGGGAAATCTGGAAGAATATATTTTTTCAGTTGTTGTGGCATCAGGCTACCAAAAATTTCTCCGCTGCGAACGAAATCTGCTGGTTCCAAGAACTGCTTTGGAAATACTAGTACCGCGTATTCACTTAGAGTTTTTTGGAGCTGATGGCGCATATCATCATCCACAGCTTTCTTTAAATCGACCCCAGTAATCTTGGCGCCAAAGCTCGGGGTAATCGGAGAGATATTCAGCGACACTTATTCTGCCTTGATACCTGTTTCGCGAGCAATTTTTGCCCATTTATTGGTTTCATCAACCATCAATTTTTGAAAATTTGCGCGCGTCATTGGGAGTACTTCTGCACCTTCATTTTCAAAGCGTTTTTTCATTTCTGGCGATGCGAGTGAGGTATTAATTGCTTTATGCAGTTGATTCACGATATCGGTGGGTGTACCAGTTGGAGCCAGAATTCCCCACCAATTGCTGGCATCTACATCGATCCCTGATTCGATGAGAGTCGGGACTTTTGGAATAATGGAAACCCGTTTCGGCCCAGCAACTGCGAGGAGTTTAATTTGACCCGCGTTTAAAAAGTTTTGCATTTGAATCAGACTACCAATGGAGCCTTGGATATGTCCTGCAGCTAGATCAACTAAAGCAGGGCCGCCACCTTTGTAATGAATAATATCAAAGTTGGCACCCGAGCGAACTTTGATCAGTTCAAGAGCGAAGTGCTGAAAGCTAGCTACACCAGCAGATCCAAAATTGACTTTGCCAGGATTCTTTTTAGAGTAATCAATGAATTCACCAATCGTATTTACAGGAAAGTTGACGTTAACTGCAATCACGCTGGGCCCCATGCCTAACATAGCAACCGGAGTAAATGATTTATTAGGATCGTAATTGAGTTTCATGATCGATGAGTTCATCGTAAAAGTCGATGACACCAGGAGCAGCGTGCCACCATCAGGCTCAGCATGGGCTGCTAGATCCGCGCCAAGTGTGCCTCCAGCCCCAGGTTTATTTTCTACGATGACAGATGTTCCTAAACGTGAGCTTAATTCCTGAGCAAGTGCTCTGGCGACAATATCATTGCTACCACCAGGAGCGAATCCCACAATAATGCGAATTTTCTTAGGCAGATCCGCCGCTACTGAATTGCCTATCCAAATACATTGGCTCAGTAGTACACAGGTCAATATTTTCTTTAATAAATTTTTTAGGTTCATAGTTTTGATGGAAAAGTAAATTTATACAACGGGATTTTTTGGTGCTTTACCTGCAAGGACATCTACTACCTCTTGCGCTACTTGTAGAGCGCTACGTTCTTGAGTTTCTTCAGTTCCCCCTGAGGCATGAGGAGTGGCAACTACATTTTCCAGGGAAAGTAGGGGGTAGTCCGGCGGCGGCGGTTCAAGTTCAAATACATCTAAGCCTGCGCCAAAAAGATGCCCATTTTTCAGCGCATGAAATAATGCACTCTCATCAATTAAACCGCCACGCGAAACGTTAATCAAAATCGCTTGAGGTTTCATCAGGGCAATTTCCTTGGCACCAATAATGTGACGGTTGGATTCGCGCATAGGTATGTGTAAAGATAAGAGGTCAACTCTTGGCAGTAATTCTTGTAGGTCAGCGCAACGTTCATGAGGAATATCAGCCCAGCGATTGGGGGGCGCATTGGGGTCTAGTGCAAGAATTTTGGCATCAAATGCACCAATCCACTTCTTGGCTACATTACTCCCAATATTGCCCATGCCAACAATACCAATCGTTTTACCGTGCATCTCTACACCCAAGTTTTCAGGTCTAACAATTTTATCTCCTCGGCGGAGCATTCTGTCAAAACGTGAGGTGCGACGCGCAACATCCAAAGAGAGTGCTAGCGCCATTTCTGCAACTGCTTCACTGTTAATACCTGGCGTGCGACACACAGGGATGCCGCATTCATGTGCACTTGCAACATCAATTGTTTCAAAACCTACACCTTGTTTACAAATGATTTTGAGTTTTTTGGCTTGACGGATCTGATCACCCGTAACTGGGGTCATGCGAACCATAATCCCGTCCGCATCCTCTGGCCAGTTCGAGATCGAAGGATCTGGCCAGCACACTACCTCAGCATGCCGTTTCGCCAATTCAATGCCAGCAGGGTGAAATGCGTCAAGAATATAGATCTTCATTAGGAATTACGATACACGCTTCAAATTGGTTATAGAATTCTCTATTAAAGTACTCTAACAAAAATTAAATTTTCTTGTATCCAAGCTAAGGGTAAACAATGAATTACGAGACAAACTTCAAATCGGTAAAAGATTCCGTTAGCCCTGAGGAGTGGCAGACTCGTGTCGACTTGGCTGCCTGCTACCGCTTAACTGACCTGTATGGCATGACAGATCTCATCTATAACCACATTACTGCCAAAATCCCGAATACGGAGCATCTATTAATTAACTTATATGGTTTGCTCTATAAGGAAATTACCGCCTCTAGCCTCGTTAAAATTGATTTAGAGGGCAATATTCTTTCGAAGCCAGAAACAGACTATGGCATCAACAAATCCGGATATGTGATTCATGGCGCAATTCATCAAGCTCGTACAGATGTCAATTGCGTGATTCATACCCATACTAGAGCGGGTATGGCGGTTGCCAGCATGAAGAGTGGATTGCTGCCCATGACCCAAACATCCATGCGTTTCGTTGGGCATTTGGGCTATCACGACTATGAAGGTCCAGCAATTGACCTAGATGAGCGGGTCCGTTTGGTTCAGGATCTTGGCCAGCATGACGCGATGATTTTACGTAATCATGGATTACTAACATGCGGCGCCACGATTCAGCAGGCATTTAATACGATGTATCAGCTCGAGTTATCATGCAGGGCACAGGTTGATGCTGTGAACTCTCAAGCTGAACTATTGATAGCCCCTAAAGCAGTTGTAGACAGAACCTCGCACCTTTATCAGCCTGGTACGCGTCGTCCCTATGGAGTATTAGAGTGGCCAGCAATGCTCCGTTACTTAAATGCCGAGCCCTCTCATTACCCCCGTTTTGATGCTTAAGTAGCGATCTGATTACTTGGCCTGAAACCCAAGTTTTTTCAGCCAATCACGCATAAACTCTCTACCGTTTAATGATTCGGGACCGCGGATGCGGTGAAGGCTATGTTGGGCCCAATCCCCATTGGTCTTCATATTATTTTCTTTATAGAATGCATCCATTTCTCTGCAGTACTCTTCTACGGCATCGATCGTTTTTTGTGCATCATATTGTTCGCGATGTGCAACAGCGGCTTGAGGCAGTCTGGGCTTAATAGAGCTCGATTTTTCAGGATCACAGTAGCCTACACACATTCCAAAGACGGGAAATATTCTAGGGGGAAGATTTAATTCTTTTGCAACCGCCTCGGGATTGTTACGAATGCCGCCAATATAGACAATGCTTAAGCCAAGCGATTCTGCAGCAAGTGCTGCATTTTGTGATGCTAGGGCTGCATCCACAATGCAAACTGTTACCAACTCAAGATAATTGAGACCTTCATGCGGTAATTCACGCTTTTTGCCCAATGCCTCAAGACGCGAAAGATCAGCAAGCCAAACTAAAAATAATGGGCACGTGCGAATATGCGCTTGGTTGCCAGAGAGCTGAGCCAGTCGATCTTTACGTCCCTCATCCTCAATCGCTACCAAGCTCCAACTTTGTAAGTTGGAGGAGTTGGAGGCTGACTGCCCAGCTGCAATCAAAAGCTCCAAAGTATCTTTGGGTAATGGTTTATCGCAATAGGTACGAATGGAGCGGTGCTTAAAGATTGTCTCTAGAGTCTCATTCAGATCGATGGCAAGCGGTATGCTCTTTCCATAACGCGCTTGCATTAATTGGTCTAAAGATAATTTTTTATTGGTCATGGTGTTAGATTTTGAAATAATGAATAGGTTGATTCTTAAGGATTGCTTGTAGGATTCTTTTTAGTGAGTAGTTTTTTCCAGCGCACAATCTCATCACGTAAAAACTGCTCAAACTCCTGCGGGCTAGAGAGCCGTACTTCCGCATCCGTAGAGTTGAAGCGTTTCACTACATCTGGTGAGGTGACGCTGATTTTAAGTGCCTGATGTACTTTATCAACCACTTCTTTTGGTGTTCCGCCAGGAGCAAGTAGCCCCCACCAAACAAAAGAGTTAAAGTCTTTTACTCCCTGTTCAGAGATCGTTTTCACATCTGGATTCGAAAGGAGTCTTTTAGATCCAGAAGAGGCGATTAACTTCACCCGTTTGTTATCCATAAATGGTTTGATTTGGGACATACCAGTAAAAGTAAGGTCCACATGACCCGCTGCCACATCAGTGATGGCGGGGCCAGCACCGCGATAGGCGATGGTGGTCATATCTGTACCAGTAGCCTCTTCCAGCATGAGGGCGGCTAAATGACTTGCAGAGCCATCACCAGAGTTGGCAATTGTCACTTTCCCTGGATTCTTTTTTGCAAACTCAATAATCTCGCTCATATTATTAGCGGGCAAAGTGCTTCTAGCAGCTAGGCCAAAAGGATAGGAGACCACCATTGAAATGGGTGAGAAATCTTCAGGCGTCTTATAAGGAAGACTTGCCATTAATGTTGGGTTGGTCGACAGGCTGGTACTGACAAATAGCAGGGTGTATCCATCTGGCGCCGCCCTAGCAACTGCTTCTGTTCCAACGGTAGTGTTGCCACCCCCACGATTTTCAATAATGACAGGTTGCTTTAAGGCTTCTGAGAATTTTTCAGACCAAGCCCTGACCAGAAAATCCCCGCCACCACCAGCAGCGAATGGAACAATGATGCGAATGGGTTTGTTTGGATAAGGGTCAGCAGCAAAGCTCATTCCAATCGTAAGCAAGAGCAAGAGGCTGAGGGCAATTTTTTTAAAAAGTAGGTTCATAAGTTTTTTAATAACACGAATTATGTTGGCCATTGTGAAGGCATAGTCTACAGCTTCCGGTAAATATGTATCAGTTACGTTTTTGATAGATCAATTGCTTTGGATATGAGGCTAGAGTCTGCACGCAGAATCGCCTTGGATATTTTTTGGGTCGGCGTATAGGGTAGCTCCTCCAAAAACACAATATACCTTGGCACTTTCATAGGGGCTAAATGTTGAGCGCACCAAGCTTGGATATCATGCGCGTTAGTAGTGGCATGTTTTTTGAGCACAATCGCTGCCAGGATTTCATCCTCGCCCAGTTCTGCAGGCACTGCAATCGTTGCCACTTCTGCTACATCTGAATGGTTGCCAATAATGCGATCTAATTCAGCGCCAGCAATATTTTCACCTCTGCGCCGAATAATGTCTTTCTTGCGTGAGACAAAGGTGTAGTAGCCATCACTATCACGACTCACTAAATCACCAGTGAGAAACCAGCCATCTCTAAAGCTAGCTTGCGTCTGCGCTGCATCACGAAAGTAGCCCTGCATAATGATGGGAGTACGCACCATCATTTCACCGGTTTGTCCATCAGGTACATCGCGACCTTCATCATCTACTACTCGACATTCTGCCCAGGCTTGATGTGGATTGGGGTGTTTGCCAATCGGCCCCATTGTTCCTGGTTTTTGGATTGCGCCATAAGGGCTACAAGTGACGCCAGGAATTTCAGTCATGCCATAGCCACTCACAAAGTATGGAATCTTAAATTCATTTAAGAAAACGTCATGGGCATTGTTACGAACGCCATAAGCACAACGAATGGTGTGGTCTGGATAAAATTCGCTTCTTGGTCTTAGTTTTAAAATATTACAGGCCGCTTCAATTAAATTGACTGTCGTCGCTTTAGAGTCCACTGCTTGTTTCCAGAATTGAGATGCGGAAAAGCGCGGCATCAGTGCAACGGTTGCTCCAGCACAGACGGCACCAGCAACAGAGTAAAAGAGCGCATTCATATGGAATAGAGGTAGGACGACCATAATGCGATCATTGGTCTGGATATAAAGCCGTTCTATATAAGCTTCGCCACAGAGCAAGAAGCTACGCTGGCTGTGCATCACCCCTTTGGGAAATCCAGTAGTGCCAGAGGTATAGATGATGACGCAGGTATCGTCTGCTTGAGCAGGGGATGGAGGTGCAATAAAGTGTTCGAAAGGTTGTAATACCTCTTCGAGCGTCGGCAGGACATCTTCCTTAGATACTTTTTCAGATTGACTCAGCAAAACCTGTGTAGGTTTTAGGCCCTGCTCTTGGCAAGCTGCTTGCACTGTACTCAGTAGTTCTGACTCTAAAAATAATAGAGACGGTTCTGAGTTCTTTAGAACATAGCCAAGCTCAGCAACGCCAAATTGAGGATTGATCGGTAATAGGATCGCCGACAACCTTGCTAAAGAAAATAACAACACTAAATGCGCATAATGATTTTTGGCAACAATACCAACTCGATCACCCACTCGAATCTTCTGACTTAGCAAGAAGCCCTGCATTTTTTGGACATCACGCTCAAATTCTGCCCAACTGACTTCGCGACCTTCAAAATAGCAAAATGCCTTACTACCATTCGTTTTTAGTCTGCTAGCAAAAGCACTTGGAATGGTGTATTGGTGCGATTCAAACTGATGTAGCACCTCCAAAGGAGTGGCTAACGGTGCTTTTTGCATGATTTCTTTCTGTGCTGCTAGATGGGATTACTTAAAAGGGTTGCCTAGTGAGGGCCCCTTAGAGACTCCCAGTGTCGTCTCAAATATCTTTTTGTATAAATCAATTTTAAGTAAGAGGCATAATTTAGTCAAAATAACAATTAAATAGATATCTTTCTATGACTGGAGACTCAGCTTGAGTGAATTCGATTTAGCGCAGACATCCCCGAACGCCATCTATATGGACTATTGCCTGAATGATGAGTTAGCCTTTCAGCGTTCTCAAAATGGCAAAGCGATTTTTTATCCCCGCATTGTGGAGCCTAAGACTGGTGAGGCTTTGAGCTGGGAGCTGAGCAAAGGTTTGGGAACTGTATATTCCACTACGGCTATTTATTCCCGCGATGAAAAGCCCTATAACGTGGCTTTAATTGATTTGGATGAAGGCTTTCGCATGATGTCACGTGTTGAGGGGATGGATCCCGAACATATACGGATAGGTATGCGAGTTGAGGTAAAGATGAGTATTTTTGAAGATGGTAAAAAGCACCC
>Ga0114978_10001371_pt1 | contig 20483 bp, 20 predicted proteins | sample S_140212_EF_Meta_FD_87027 | JGI IMG/M metagenome (GOLD analysis project Ga0114978, IMG submission 87027) | Freshwater microbial communities from Lake Simoncouche, Canada to study carbon cycling - S_140212_EF_MetaG | ecosystem: Environmental > Aquatic > Freshwater > Lake | place: Lake...
GCGATCGGAGTTGACTGGAAGACGAACTCGGGCACTGCGCCGATGTTGTTGTTCATGGTCGAGAAGACGCCGCCGCGCTCGATGGAGACCTCGTACTGGAGGTCGTCGGCCGCGCCATTGGCGGCCGCACCCGTGGGCACCTCGAAGGAGAAGGTGCCGGTGGTGCAGTCGATGTAGTAGGGCTCGTAGTTGCTGCCTGTGATCACCTGGGTGTCCAGGTAGGTGTGCGTGACGTCGGTCCAGGTGCCACCGTTGTCGAGGGAGGACCAGAGGCGAATCGGGATGAGGCAGGACGCGTAGGTCTGGCGCAGGGCGGGAATGTTGCTGATATTGCCCTGGACGAAGATCGCCTGGACTGCGTTGACGTTGTTGGCACCGCCCTGGGTGTTGTTTCGGGCCGAGCCCGTGGTGGTGGAGGCGGCGTTGATGAACAGAAGGTCGCCGGGCTCCTGGATTCCGGTGGGCACGGCGCCGGCGCCGGTGTCGACCTGGAACCACTGGGGCATCTCGCCGTACTTCGGGGTGTTCGTCGTGGTGTACGAGCATGTGCCGCTCGCCCCAGTGCGGCTGCCGTCGGTCTCAGTTGTGTCGATCGCACATTCGCCGGCCCCGTTGGTCTTGGCGACGTATTCATCCACCAAGGTGTTGGCCTGCGTGGCGGGGATGAGGTAGTCGGTGCGCTCCTGCGTGGCGGTGATCGTGTTGATGTCCTGCCCGAAGGTGAACGCCGCCGTGCCGGCCATGGCCAGTAGCAACAGTGGGCCTACGCCGAAGATCGCGAACTTCTTCTGAAGTGAAAGTGACACGCTCAATCCCTCAGTGCTCATGGGCCCGCTCCCTTGAGCGGCAGATATGTACACAACAGGAACGAACTGCCGTCCACCACCGGGAAATGGGCCCTCCTATCGGTTTTCACTCAGCGTTCTGCGCCGGCAATATGCAGAACGATCGGCGTCGCGTTGCGGTCGTCGAACGTTCACCTTCCGTTCACTGGCCGAGTCTGAAAGTGAGGAAGCCCTGCAGTTCGAAGAAGTGGCTCGACGCTCGACGCTCGACGCGGTAAGGGAAGTGGCTCGCGAGATCGTTTTGGGCCGGCCATATAGGCCCTCGGCCGCGCGGGGATTGGGACGCCTCTCACCCCCTGACCTGCACACACAACAAAGCCGACCCCGCCCGTCGGCAGATCGGCTTCATCGTGCTGCTTTCTAGAAACAACGTGCGCCCGAAGGGATTTGAACCCCTCACCTTCTGATCCGTAGCGCCCCAAACGCAGGCCCGGCCTGACGCTGTGAGTACAAGGGGCACATGGGATTTGGCGTTCATGCAGTGCCTATCAGGCCAGACATGACACGAAGAACGGGCACACGAAATGGCACGCAACGTCATTGGTCGCGAAGAGGCAGCTCCGGCTTGCCTCGATCAGCAGTTCATCGGTTCGCTGTCCATCAGCTTGCGGCAGATGGCGCTCAGGGCATCGCGCTCGTCGGCGGTGAGCCGGGACCAGAACCGTTGCTCGACCTGCTCCAGGATCCTCGGTGCTGCCTGGTCGAGTACGTCGAGCCCTGCGGGTGTGACTTCCACGCTCACGTCGGTGGACGAGTGACGGGTGCGCGTGACAAGTGAGCGTTCCTCGAGGCGGTCGACGAGGCGAGTGAGCGCACTTGGGCTGCGCGATACGCCGCGGGCGAGGGTCGCCATCCGCAGACAGTCGTCGCTTGCCAGCGATAGGTGAAGAAGGGCATCGACGTCGGTGTAGCCCAGCTTGAGGTGCTGCTGCAGGTCGGCGTCGACATGGGAGATCAAGGCGCCGGCTGCTTTACGGAAGTTGTTCCAGGCCTCGCGGTCGGCCGCTGGTCTGGCGAGCCAGGCGCTCCTGGCTGTGGGGTGCTTGGTCACGAGGGGAAGTATTGCGCATACAAGGTGCTTCTTGTATGTTGCGCGTGCAACGTTGATTGCGCATGCAATAAGACGAGGAGACCTCATGTCCGACGACCGACCTGTCATCGCTGTTATCGGCGCAACTGGCGCGCAGGGCGGCGCCGTCGTGCGCGCCCTGACCGACCGTGGTGCGTTCCGGGTCCGTGCGATCACCCGCAACCCCTCCACGTACACCGGACCGGCGGACGAGGTCCGTGCAGCGGACCTGGCTGACCCTTCGAGCCTGGAGGCCGCCCTCGCCGGCGCTGACGGCGTTTTCGCGATGTCGAACTTCACCAGCGAGGGTCTCGACGAGTACACCCAGGGCCGGCACGCAGTCGAGGCGGCCGCGAGCGCAGGCGTACGGCACTTCATCTGGTCGACCCAACCCAATGTCGAGCAGATCAGCAGCGGCCAGTTCGAGGTGCCCCACTTCACCGACAAGGCCCGGGTCGACGACGTGGTCCGAGGCGCGGGCTTCGAGTCGTTCACCTTCGTGATCCCGCCCTTCTACTTCGAGAACTTCGTGTCCTTCCTGGCTCCTCAGCCACTGCCGGACGGCAGCACCGGATGGGCGCTGCCGATCTCCGCCTCCGCCCGCGTCGTGCACGCCGCCTCCATCGAAGACCTCGGCGGAGTCGTCGCCGGGGCGTTCGACCACCCTGACACCACCGGTGCCGGTGCCTATCTCTCCTCGGCCGCCGAACTTGTGAGCTTCGAGGATTTCGCCATCACACTCCGCGCGCAGGGGCACTCGATCTCTATCGTCGAGGTTCCATCCGCGATCTACGCGACCTTCTACCCAGGGGCCGACGAGATGGCCCAGATGATGGACTATTGGGTCGGTCACACCTACCTGGGACCGAACGCAGACGAGCAGATCGCCGCTGCCCGTGGCGTGAGCACCACCCCCTCGACCGACTTCGACACCTGGGCCGCCGGGCACATGGCGAGCACCGGTTCCTAAACGCCGCCGCGCTGAAGTCATCTTCGACCCACAAAGGACAGATATATGAAGCCCTTCATGGTGGTAGCCACCTTCAAGCCCGGCACCAACATGGCCGACGTGATGGCCGTGGTGCCCGAGGAGCAGGCGCGCATCCGCGAACTCCAAGCGGAGGGACGGATCAACGCTCTCTACCTCGCGACCGCGGCACGCCAGACCGTGTTCCTGGAGTCGTTCGGCGACGACATCGATGATGTCGTGGCCATGGTGAACACGCTTCCCATGGCGGTGTGGTGGGACCTCGACGTCTTCCCCCTCAACCCGCCTGCACATGTCGCGGAGGCATCATGAGTGCCTTCACCGCCGCCGAGCTCAACTACCTGGCAACCCAGCCGCTCATGCGTTTCGCAACCGCCTCACCCGAGGGCAAGCCCGACGTCGCACCCGTTGTCTTCGAGGTCGACGGCGACGACATCATCACGGCCGGCTTCGATATCGCCCGCACCGTCCGCTACCGCAATATCCAGACGAATCCCCGCGCCACAGTCGTCATCGACGACCTCGCAAGCGTGCAGCCCTGGTCGCCACGAGGGATCAAGGTCATCGGTTCCGCAGCGATCGAGCACCCAGATGGCGCTCCCCGCTTCCGCATCAGCCCCGACGTCATCATCAGTTGGGGCATCAACGACACCACCCCCGGCATTCCCTCGATGGAACGTCGAGTGGTCCGCGGTGCGAACCTCGCCGAGGACGGCGATTCAGGGGAACCGCAGTAGCACCGCCAGAAGCATGGGGCTGCCCGCCCCGCCTGGCTGCCGTGCGCCCCCTGACCTGGGGAAACAACAAAGCCGACCCTGCCCGTCGGCGGATCGGCTTCATCGTGCTGCTGTCTCAAACAACGTGCGCCCGACAAGATTCGAACTTGTAACCTTCTGATCCGTAGTCAGATGCTCTATCCGTTGAGCTACGGGCGCGTGGCGTGAAGCCGCCCCGGAGTCTAACTGAGCGCGTGGGACATCGGGAAATCCGCATCAATCCGGCCCCGCCCGACACCGCACATGACAACGGGCGCCCCACGGGGCGCCCGTTGACCGCTGGCGGAGGCGGGGGGATTTGAACCCCCGAGGGGCTTTTGAGACCCCAACCCGCTTAGCAGGCGGGCGCCATCGACCGGACTAGGCGACGCCTCCAGCACCAGGGATCGTTCCGCACGCGGACCGTCTCCCGGCCGGGAAAGGCTACCGGACGAAGAGGCCCCACCGTGACCGCGGCCCCGTCGGCCCTCCGAGCCCGCACGCCTGCGTCGAAGCAGGCCCTCGCGTGATCGTTCCGGGGGTGCATCAGCCTCCTCGCCACGGCAGTGTGGACCCCATGACCCAAGCGACGTCGAGCACTGCCACGTCACCGCTCACGCGCCCCGTACGCATCGGGCTCGTCGGCTACGGCTTCGGGGGAAGCACCTTCCATGCCCCGTTGATCACCTCCGCTCCGGCTCTCGAGCTAGTCGCTGTGCTGACGTCCGACCCTGCGCGCGTCGCGCGCCTCGCGACCGACCACCCCGGGGTGCCCGCGCTACCCACCCTCGAGGCGCTCGTCGAGGCGGGTGCGGAGGCCGTCGCGATCAGCTCGCCGAGCGGCACGCATTCGGCGATGACCGAACGTGCCCTCGAACTCGGCCTACATGTCGTGTGCGACAAGCCTTTCGCGGTCGACGCGCCTGCTGCGGCGGTCACGATCGAGAAGGCCGAGGCCCTCAGGCGGGTCGTGTCGGTCTACCAGAACCGACGCTGGGACTCCGACTTCCTCACCGTCCGCCGTCTCCTGGCCGCGGGTGATCTCGGCGATATCCACCGCTATGAATCACGTGTTGAGCGATGGGCGCCCGCCGCCGATCCCTCGAGCTGGAAGGCCGGGGCAACACCCGCGCAGGGAGGCGGCATGCGCCTCGATCTGCTCACCCACCTCGTCGACCAGGCCGTGGTGCTCTTCGGCCCGGTGGCCTCGGTGTATGCCGAGCTCGACATCCGACGTGCCGGCAGTGCCGCCGACGACGACGACATGCTCGCCCTGCACCACGTCAACGGCGTTCGCTCGCACCTGATCACGAGCAAGGTCTCGGGCGATACCAGCCGCCGGATCCGCGTGAACGGAAGTGCGGGCGCCTACGTCGTCAACGGATTCGACGGCCAGGAGGCCCAGCTCATCGCCGGGCGCACCCCGCGCACCGAGGGCGACTCCTGGGGGGTCGAGGCCCCCTCGGCCTGGGGTCGGATCGTGCGCGGTGATCTCTCGGAGCCGATCGAGAGCGAGCGCGGACGCTGGGACACCTACTACCCGGCCTTCGCGGCCGCCGTGCGAGGCGAGGGCCCGGTGCCGGTCGAGCCGCGTGAGGCACTGCGCGTGCTCGAGATCCTCGACGCCGCCGCGGTGAGCGCCCGCGAGAACCGCATCGTCACCCTGGCGTGATCACGCGAGCCGGGTGACTCAGGCTGGCCAAGCGGTGGGCGTGGGCCAGGGCCCCGTCACCTCGCTGAGCGTCGCGACCCACCTGCCGCTGGGCAGCTCGGCTACCTGACGCAGCACAAGCCCGCAGGCATCGACCACGACCTCGAGGCTCATGTCGCCTCGCGACCACTGGAAGACCGTGCCCGCGTGCTCCTCGCCACCGACGACGACAGAGCCGGCCCCTACCGCGCTCGCACTCGATCGGTAGGACACCGGCGCGAGGAACCCGGCCGCTGCGAACGGGTCAGCGAGTTCCGGCGCGACGATGTCGAGGCCGTTCACCGATCGCAGCACCGTCAGGCCTGCCAGCACCAGTGGGGGAGCATCGATAAACCCCTGTGCCACAACGGATTCGTGGCGCAGATCGTCGACAGTTCGCGTGACCTCGATAGCGCCGTCGTTCGCGATGTAGTCGGCCGTGGCCGAGCGGACGGCGCCCGGGGTCGAGCCGACCCAGCGCAGGCGAACCGAGATGGCGCCTGGGCTGAGGCGCATATCCGTCTCGAAGCGCGATGTCGGCGAGGCACTGATGCGCGTCGATCGAATGCGTACGACGCCCCCCGCTATGTCGCCGAGGACGAACTGCTCGTCGATCCCCGCGGGCGCGCCGTCGCGTGTGTGGACGTAGCGGCCCCGGGTGCGCTCAGGATCGATGGGCATATCGGGCATCGCCGGGTCGGAGGCGAGAAGGGCCCGGGCCGACGCGAGTGCTGAGGCGTCGCTCTGGCTCTCGGGCGTGCCCTGATCGGTGTGAGGGGGGAGGGGCGGTTCAACGGTCATGAGCACATGGTCCCAAAATGGGGCTCATGGAATTGCGAGGGACCATCAGCCGAGACCGCCCCCTGCTTGTCGTCGCGATGCACGAGGAGGCGCTCCACTACGGATTCGAGCTCCCGGTGCTCGTCACCGGCCCGGGGAAAGTGCACGCGGCGATCGCCGTAGCCACCTTGCTCGCGGGTGAGCGCCCGTCGTCGATCGTCAATGTCGGCACCGCCGGCGCGCTCCGCGCCGGCCTTGAGGGCATCCACGAGATCGGCACTGTCAGCCAGCACGACTTCGACGACGCTGGTCTGCACGACATCACTGGTCAGCACTTCGGCGCCCCGATCGTGATCGGCGACGGCCTTGTGCTGACCACCGGTGATCGCTTCGTCGCTGGTGGCCCGGTGCGCGACGCTCTCGCCCAGCACGCCGACCTCGTCGACATGGAGGGGTACGCCGTCGCGGCGGCCTGCATCGCGGCCGACATCCCGTTACGCCTGATCAAGATCGTGAGCGACGATGCGGGCCGTGACGCCGCCGCATCGTGGGTCGACGGCGTCGCCGACCTCGCGCACGCGCTCTCGGTGTGGGTCAACAACAACCTGCTCTGACCCTGGCTTATCCCGCTCACCCGCGAAGGATCGGGCGGGTCAGGCAGGTGGGCCCGCCCTCGCCCTTGTCAATCTCGCTCGAGGGGTAGGTGTGCACCTCGACCCCGCGATCGCGAAGGGCATCAGCGACTCGCCGGTTGCGCTCGCCGATCACGACCACCCCGGGAGAGATAGCCAGGACGTTGCACCCGAGCGTGGCGTACTCGTCATCCTCGACCGCCACCCAGGTGATCCCGCGACGTGCGAGCGCGCGCAGCAGCGCGACGGGCGCGAGCCGCTCGTACACGACGGCGAGATCATCGCGGATCGGCGAGACCAACGACATCAGGTGCAGGCAGAACGCGGGCCCGAGGTCGTGAGGGACGTCGAACATCTCGACCCTGACACCATCGCCCGCGAGGATCCCGCGCAGCTGGGCGACGGCCTCGTCGTTGGTGCGGTAGCTGCGCCCGATTGCGACGGTGGCGTCGTCGAGCCAGAACATGTCGCCGGAATCTGCTGTGGCATCGCCCACGAGCCGCCCGATCGTGGGCACCCCGACTGATTCGAGATCGGCGACGAGGTACTCCTCCTCGCCCATGCGCGCAAGCTTCGCGGGAGTCAAAGCGACTGTGCCCGAGGGGATAACGAACGCCGGGTCGTACACGAACACGGCATCGGGCAGGCCGGGCAGGGCGTCGAACTCATGCACCTCGCTGCCGAGTGTGCGCAGGGTCGTGACGAACGCCGCGTGCTGTGCGGTGAGCAGGGCGAGAGCGGGCTCGCTCCAGTGAGCGGCCCGATACTGCGCGAGCACCTCGTCGGCGCTGCCACCATCGCCGACCCACGGACGTCGCACCGCGACGCGACGCAACTGCGCGACCGAGGACCGGACTCCGTACGTGGGCGCACTCATGAGTGGAACCCTCTCAGGTCCGCTGGTGCAGTGCCCCGCTTTCGCGGCACGTCCTGCATGGCGTGAGCCTTGGCCGCCAGGACCCGGCCGAGATACGTCGCACGCTGCGCTGTGGCTCAGGTGAGGCCTGCCGGGGCTCTGGTCAGCCCCGGGTGACGAGCCCCAGCGCCGCCGCGATGCCCAGTACCGAGCGTGGCGCGTACGCCGAACGCCACAGGCCACCGTGCGCCGCCTGATGTGCCCACGCAAGATCGGGGTGCGCCACGTCTGCGTCGGGCCGGGCGAGTGAATCCGGCGAACGCATATCTCGGACAAGCAGGGCCGCCATGAGCGTGTTCGACATCGCGGGTTCGAACACCTCGACGCCGAACCTGTGCGCACCCGAATAGGCCGCTGCCAGTGCGCGGTTCTTCACGACCGAACGCGTGCGCGTCGCGGGCGCGATGTTGAGCGAGGTCCACAATCCGTCGCGCCGCGACTGCGTGGCGCGCCAGCGCTGCAACCGCTTGGCCAGGGCGTAGTTGGGCCCCTGCTGGGCGACGAGGCAGTCGGCGACGCCCATCTGGCCATGGTCGGTGTTGATCGTGTCGGGGTAGTTCGGCGCGAAGCGCCCGGTGGCCCGAAGCGGAAGCTGGGCGATCCCTGAGAGGCCCCGCGAATCCCAGCGTCGACGCGACTCCTCGACGGCGCCCAGCGGGACGGCGTAGACGTCGGTGGGTGTGGCGAGGAATGCGAGGCCGACATCGTCACGCGCCGACACGAGCGACTGGCCCAGTGCATCGGCAGCGAGGGCCACGCGCACATGCGTGGCGCCGTCGGCGTAGGTATAGGTGCCGAGCGTGAAAGGCCCGGGGATCTGGGCGATCCAGCTGTGCACCTCGGGCAGTGATCGGATCAGGTCGACGCCGGCAACACTCGCGATCGCGTCGTCGGTGGGGTCGATGCCGGCAGGCAGTGAGCCGATCGGCACCGGCACGGTGAGACGTCCCGCTGACGAACGCGCCACCGCCATCACGCGGGTCCACACCTCGGGGCGCGGGAGGTCGACCGCGATCACATGTGCCCCCCAGCGCAGCAGTGATCGCAGCGGCCCCATCTCTGCGCCAGCGCCGAGGACGACGACAGTGACATCGGAGAGATCGAGCCACTCGGGGTTGTCGAGCACCTCGGTGATCGAGGTCGCGAAGCCGGGCTCCACCACCCCTTCGTCGACCCACGACTCAAGGCGCCGGCGCACGTCCGGTCCGAACAGCCTGCGGCCGCCGTAGGGCACCGTGAGCCCGGTGTCGCGACCAGCGTGGCCCTCGATCGTGACCGACTCGTAGGCGGGCGTGGCCCAGCGGGTGATCGCGTCCTGAAGCGACAACGACTCGCCATAGCGATGGAATCGGGAGTTCTCGTTCAGGGATGCCAAACCGGTGCGTGCCACGGCGTCAGCAGCATCAGCAGACCTCGCCCCTGCCATCACGAGGTCGCGGTAGGGCCCGGTATAGCCACGGCGCCAGTCGCGTACCAAGGCGGTGCGGGCGGCGGCCTCGGGGTCGACCGCGGCCAGGGCTGCCTCGACGACCGTTCTGGCGACGGCACTCGTGCTGACCCGGCCATCGGGTGCTGCGAGCAGGTCGACACCGCGGTCCTCCGCGGTGGTCCGATGCTCGTTCACGGGCCCCATCCCACCACGTCGCAAGAATCGAGATGACACCTCATCGGGTCATCGCGCGGTCTCGGCCAACAGCACGCCCGCGAGGATCACGACGCCGCCAGCTATCTGCACCGGGGTGAGCACTTCGCCGAGCAGGAGGTAGGCGATGACGGAGGCCACGATCGGTTCGACCATGCCCACCACCGAGGCCTGTGTCGCACGGATATGTCGGAGCGAATGCAACACGAGCGCGAAGGGGATGACGGTTCCCGGCAGGATCATCCAGGCGGCGAATGCCCAGCCGGGAATCGCCGGCCCGGTCGCGCCAAACGGTGTACTGCTGAAGGACAGCGATCCCCAGGGGAACATCCACCAGGGCTGCGCGACCGCCCAGAACGCGGCCGCGGCACCGAACCCCCACATGGCCAGTGACATCGGGTCGCGCGCGACCACGAGCCGCTCACCCTCGACGTAATACAGCGCCAACGCGACCGCCGCCGCCAGGCCGGCGAGAACCCCGACCTTGTCGAGTGAAAACCCCTCCCACACATGCGCAACCGTCGCGAGCCCCGCGAGGGCAAGTACCAACGCGACGAACACGCGGTCGCGCACATGCTCGTGCATCACAAATCGGAACCACAGTGCCACCATGATCGGCGCTGTGAATTCGAAGAGGAGGGCGATGCCGATGGGCAGATGTTCGATCGAGATGAAGTACATCGCCTGCATCCCGGCGACCCCGAAGACGCCGTACACGGCCAGGCGGGGAAGCTCGGATCGCTTGAGCCGCAACGTACTTGGGCGCGTCACAGCCACCACCAGCAGGAGCAGGAGGAACGCGACTGTCACGCGCAACTGGGCGAGCTGCGCCCAGGGAACCCCGTTGATGAGCAGGTACTTGCTGGCCGTTCCGTTGGAGGCAAAGAGAACCGCCGCCGTGAGATAGGTGAGATATCCCAGGACAGGCCGTCGGTCGATCTGCGTGACCGTCGGCGCCTGGAGGGTGCTCACGGCGCTAGGGCCCCTGGGGTAGCGCCGGATTCGCGGTAGACCTCGAGGGTGCGGGCGGCCACGACATCCCACCCGAAGTCGGCCATGGCTCGTGCTCGACCGAGCTTGCCCATATCGCGGGCCCGCAACGGATCGGCCACGAGCTCGTTGACCGCGTCGGCGAAGGCGTGCTCGAACTCCGCGGGCTCGGCGGGGTCATAGTGCACGAGCAGCCCGGTCTTGCCGTCGAGGACCACCTCGGGGATACCTCCGACATCGGATGCGATCACGGCAGTCTCGCACGCCATGGCCTCGAGGTTGACGATGCCGAGCGGCTCGTAAACCGACGGGCACAGGAAAGCGATGGCGTGGGTGAGCAGCTGCTGCACGACTGCCCTCGGTGCGTGCTCCTTGATCCACACGACATCACGTCGCTCCTGCAGGCGTTCGACGGCGCGGGCCGTCTCGATGCCGATCTCCGGGGTGTCGGGCGCGGACGCGCAGAACACCAGCGCGATCGAGGGGTCGAACAGCTCCGCCGCAGCCAGCAGGTGGGCGATCCCCTTCTGCCGAGTAATGCGACCGACGAAGAGCACATAGGGCCGGTCGACATCGACGCCGTAGTCCGCGAGCAGGTGCGCCGACTCTTCGGCTCGCCATCCGATCGTGTCGATGCCGTTGCGCACCACGTGAACGGTGTCGGCGTCGACGAAGGGGTATGCGTCGAGGATGTCGAGCTTCATGCCGTCCGAGACGGCGATGATCGCGCTCGCTTCGCGGTAGGCCGAGGACTCAACCCACGAGGAGATCCGGTAGCCGCCGCCGAGCTGCTCGGCCTTCCACGGCCGACGCGGCTCGAGCGAGTGCGCGGTGATCACGTGCGGGATCCCATAGAGCTGGGCGGCCAGGTGCCCGGCGAGGTTCGCGTACCAGGTGTGGGAGTGGACGACATCCACATGGTCGAGGACACGCACCATGTCGAGGTCGACAGTGAGGGTCTGCAAAGCGGCATTCGAGGCGCTGAACGGCGCCGGCACCGGGTGGCCGAGAGCCCCTGTACGGGTGGGGCCGAAGCAGTGAACCCGGACATCGGCTCGGGGACGCAGCTCGCGAACGAGCTCGTCGACATGGACGCCGGCCCCGCCATAGACGTCAGGCGGCCATTCTCTGGTGAGGATCCCTACGCGCAACACAGACGGCAGCCTAGATGGCGGTCTAGGGTGAGCCTGTGTCGAACCGCGACGTACTCGGGCTCGTTCTAGCCGGCGGCGAGGGCAAACGGCTCATGCCCCTCACCGCCGACCGTGCCAAACCGGCCGTTCCCTTCGGCGGCGCGTACCGCCTCGTCGATTTCGTGCTGTCGAATCTCGTGAACGCCGGCTATCTGCGGATCGCCGTGCTGACCCAGTACAAGTCGCACTCGCTCGACCGTCACATCACCACCACGTGGCGGATGTCGACCTTGCTGGGCAACTACGTCACGCCGGTTCCGGCCCAGCAGCGGCTGGGACCGCGCTGGTTCACCGGCAGCGCTGACGCGATCTTCCAGAGCCTGAACCTCGTCTACGACGAGAGCCCGGCCTATGTCGTGGTGTTCGGCGCTGACCACGTCTACCGCATGGACCCCCAGCAGATGGTCGATCAGCACATTGCCTCGGGCGCGGGTGTCACGGTTGCGGGCATCAGGGTTCCCAAGGGGCAGTCTGATCAGTTCGGTGTGATCGAGACGGGTGCCGATGGCGTCACCATCAGGAACTTCGTCGAGAAGCCGTCCGACCCCGTCACGATCCCCGGCGACCCCGATCACGTGTACGCGTCGATGGGCAACTACGTCTTCACCACGGATGTGCTGATCGAGGCGCTACGAATCGACGCCGCCGACGAGAATTCCGTTCATGACATGGGCACCAACATCATCCCGATGATGACCAAGCAGGGGCTCGCGCAGGTCTACGACTTCGACCAGAACGTGGTGCCCGGGTCAACCGAGCGCGACAAGGGCTACTGGCGCGACGTCGGTACCTTGGACGCCTACCACGACGCCCACATGGATCTGGTGTCCGTGCACCCAATCTTCAACCTCTACAACCGCCAGTGGCCGATCCTCTCGCACCTGCCGCCGTTGCCGCCGGCCAAGTTCGTCGAGGGTGGCAACAGCCATGAGTCGATGGTGGGAGCCGGGTCGATCGTGGCGGGTGCGCACGTGCGCAACTCAGTGCTCTCCTATGACGTCAACATCCGCGAGGGTGCTTATGTCGAGGGCGCCGTACTCATGCCAGGGGTGAAGATCGGTCGCGGGGCCGTGATCCGCCGGGCGATCCTCGACAAGAACGTACATGTGCCCGACGGCGCGCAGATCGGCGTCAACCTCGAGGCCGATCGTGAGCGCTACACCGTTAGCGAGGGTGGGATCGTGGTCGTCGGCAAGGGGCAGAAGGTCGAGCTCCGCTGATCGTGGCGCCGAAGCCGACAGCACACGACGGCTGACCCTGCACTACTGCGAGATCGCACTGGCCTGCGCGTCGGTGGCCAGCTTGCGGCTCTTGACCTCGGGCTTGCGGCCGTCGGCATAGAGAAGTGCGTGATCGTGGGCCTCGGTACGGGCCGTGGTGCGGGCCCGACGTGCGGCCCCCTGCCAGCCGCAGGAACACGACGCGTGTGAGAACCGGCCTTCGACGACCGTCACCTGATGGGCGACCTCGGAACCAGCGAAGGGGCTGGGGGTCGTCGTGACGGGGTCCACGGCTTCACGCTACATGGCGCCCGAGCGCGGTTGCCCGCCGAACCGTCCAACTCGTGAGAAGGGCGAGCCCATGGCCGGGCGCGCCAAGTTCGAGGTCAGCTCACGTAGTCGACGACGACCCGGGAGGTGACCTGCGGCAGCACCCACTCGGCGAACTCGACGTGTGCCGGGTGGTGACGGTAGACCTCGAGGGCGTCGAGATCGTCATGGGTCGAGATCAGTGCGAGGTGGCCCGAAGTGGGGGTTCCGAGCACATCGACGCCCACGGTGAGCGTGCTGATCGCCGGGATCCTCCCGGGCAGGGCCTCGAGGCGGGCCTTGACCTCCTCGCGGATGTTCTGGTCAATGAAGGTGAAGACGACGACGTGCGTGATCACGGCATGCTCCGTTCGGGAGGGGTTCGCTCAGGGGCTGTGCTGGAGACTACGGGTGGTGGGTGCTCAGCCGAAGCGGCCGGAGATGTAGTCCTCGGTGGCCTGCTGGGTGGGGTTGGAGAAGATGACGTCGGTTTCGGCCATCTCGACGAGCTTGCCGGGCTTTCCGATGCCCGAGAGGTTGAAGAACCCGGTGGTGTCTGACACCCGCGCGGCCTGCTGCATGTTGTGGGTCACGATCACGATCGTGAACCGCTCCTTGAGCTGCTCGATGAGGTCCTCGATCGCCAAGGTCGAGATCGGGTCAAGTGCCGAGCACGGTTCATCCATCAGGAGCACCTGCGGCTCAACCGCGATCGCTCGTGCGATGCACAGGCGCTGCTGCTGGCCGCCGGAGAGCCCGGAGCCCGGACGGTGAAGGCGGTCCTTGACCTCGTCCCACAGGTTCGCGCCGCGGAGCGAGCGCTCGGCGATCTCGTCGAGCTCGGCCTTCTTGCGCCGTGTGCCGTCGAGCCTGAGACCGGCCACCACGTTGTCGCGGATCGACATCGTCGGGAACGGGTTCGGCCGTTGGAAGACCATGCCGATGGTGCGGCGGACGTTGACTGGATCGACGTTGGCACCGTAGAGATCTTCGCCGTCGAGGAGGACCTTGCCCTCGACGTACGCGCCCGGGATGACCTCGTGCATGCGGTTCAGGGCGCGCAGCATCGTGGACTTCCCGCACCCGGACGGGCCGATGAACGCCGTCACCGAGCGAGGCTCGATCGACAGCGTCGCGCCCTCGACGGCCTTGAACGAGCCGTAGTAGATGTCGAGGTCGGTGACGTCGATGCGCTTGGCCATGGTGGGCGTGACTTCCTCGGTGGCTGGGAGCGGGTGAGCGGGCGAACGTGAGTGCTGTTAGAGCTTCTTGACCCCGGCGAACCGGGCGATGATCTTCGCGACGGCGTAGAGCACCATGACGAGGATGATGAGAACGAGCGCGCCGCCCCAGGCCCGGTTCACGGACGCGTCGGTGCCGCTCGAGAACTGGTCCCAGATGAACGTGGGGAGGGCCGACTGAGGCCCGGTGAACGGGTCAGGGTTGATCGACTGCGACAGGAATGTCGTCAGCAGCAGTGGCGCAGTCTCGCCAGCGACACGTGCGATCGCGAGCATGGCGCCGGTGATGATGCCCGCGATGGCCGTCGGCATCACGATCTTCAGGATCGTGCGCCACTTGGGGATCCCCAATGCGTAGGACGCCTCCCGCAGTGAGCGCGGGACGATCCGCAGCATCTCCTCGGTGGAGCGCACCACCACAGGGAGCATCAGGATCGTCAACGCGATCGACGCCGCGAACCCCGACCTCTGCATTCCCAGGGTGAGGACGAACGCGGTGTAGACGAACAGGCCTACGACCACCGACGGAACACCGGTCATGACATCGACGAAGAAGCTGACAACCCTGGCCAGGTGCCGCGATGAGCCGGAGGGCGCGTACTCGACGAGGTAGATGGCGGTGAGGATTCCCAGGGGAACACCGATGAGGGCTGCGATGCCCACTTGCTCAAGGGTTCCTAGAAGGGCGTGGTAAAGCCCCCCTCCCTCGGAACGCGGCGACACGCTGCGCATCGACGTGGTGAGGAAGGAGGAGCTGAGCACTTGTGAGCCCTTGACCACCACCGTCGCGAGCAGACCGATGAGGGGGGCGAGCGCAAGGGCGAACGTCGCGTAGATCGCGGTCGTGGCCAGGCGGTCCAGGGCGTGGCGCCGGCCCTCGACGGAGAAGCTCCAGCCGGTCTGGCCGGCGACGAACAGCAGGATCGCCACCACCAGCGTGCCGGCCACACCGTCGATGCCGGTGACCGCGTTAAGCCCGATCGCGGCGGCCAGGGCGACCACTGCGGCGGCTGGCACTCCCCAGCGGGGAAGTCGGCGGCCGCTGAGTGCCATGCGCAGCAGGGCCGTCGACTGATCGCCCTCGAACGAGGTGATGCCCGACATCAGTTGGCCCCCGAGAACTCGGCGCGACGGGCGATCACGGCGCGCGCGCCCATGTTGACGACGAGGGTGATCACGAAGAGCACGAGCCCGCTCGCCACCAGTGCCGAGAGGCCGATCGGGCCCGCCTCGTTCCAGCGCAATGCGATGTTGGCGGCAAAGGTGTTTCCACCGGGCTCGGTGATGTGCCGGTTGATGTCGTAGGACGCCGAGAGGATCAGGGCGACGGCGATCGTCTCGCCGAGCGCGCGTCCGAGCCCGAGCATTGCCGCGGAGATCATGCCCGGCTTGGCGAACGGGAAGATCGAGAGTCTCACCATCTCCCAACGCGTGGCGCCCAGGGCAAGCGCGGCCTCGATGTGGTCGCGGGGCACCTGGACGAACACCTCACGGGTGATCGCCGAGATGGTGGGCAGGATCATGATCGCGAGCACGACGCCGGCGATCAGGATCGACTTCGAATACAGGCCCAGGGTGTTGGTGAAGATCGGAATGAAGCCCAGGTAGGTGTTCAGCCACTCGCCCAGACCCTCCATATGTGGGGTCAGGAACTGCAGTCCCCACATGCCGAAGATGATCGAAGGCACTGCGGCCAGGATGTCGGTGACGAATCCGAGAGCCGTGGCCAGTCGGCGGGGTGCGTAGTGCGCGATGAACAGTGCGATCCCGATGCCCACCGGCACGGCGAGCACCATGGCGACGATCGAGGTCATGACGGTGCCGAAGACCAGCGCTGCGATCCCGAAGACTGCGGGGCTTTGGTCGGGGAACCAGGCGGTCGAGGTGAGGAAGTTGGCAGTGTTGGCCTGGAGCGCGGGGATGGCCTTCACGACCAAGAAGATTGCGATGGAGGCCATCGTCAGCAAGATCAGCAGGCCGGCGCCTCGCGAGAGACCGAGGAAGACACGGTCGCCCGGGCGCACGGATGCCCCCGTGATACCCCTCGCCGCCGAAGACGGGACAGGGGTTCCGGTGGGCTCAAGGGTGGTGCTCATGCTGGCACCTCAGGGGTGTCGGGTGTGCTCTCCTGGGGTGGCGCGGACAAGTCCGGCCACCCCAGGAGACAGTAGCGTCAGGCGCTGAGCGATGAGACTGCGGCTCGCACCTTCGTGAGCAGGTCGCCGGTGATCGGAACGTATCCGAACTCGGTGAGCTTGGACTGACCTGCGTCGCTCGAGGTGAAGGTCAGGAACGACTTCGTGAGGTCGAGGAGGCCGGCATCGAGGCCCTTCTCGCAGGTGATCTCGTAGGTGACGAGCACGATCGGGTAACCGGTCTTGGTCGTGTAGTCGATCGTGAGCGCGAGGTCGTTGCCGGTGCCCTTGACCGTGGCGGAGGCGACCGTGGCCGCTGCCGTCGTCGAGGTGGGCTCGATGGCGCCGCCGCCGCCGTTGTCGACCCACGCCGTCGAGAGCTTGTTGTCCAGTGCGAAGGAGAGCTCGACGTAGCCGATCGAGTTGGCGGTGGCCTTGATGGCCGCGCCGATGCCGTCGTTGCCCTTGGCGCCCTGGCCGCCGGTGGCCTTCCACTCCTTACCAGCGCCTGAGGTCCAGGCGGTGGCTGCGGTGGCGGTGAGGTACTTGGTGAAGTTGTCGGTGGTGCCGGAGGAGTCGCTGCGGTGGAACTGCGCGATCGTGGCGTCGGGAAGTGTGACGCCTGCGTTGGCGGCCGCGATCTTCGGGTCGTTCCACTTGGTGATCTCGTTCGAGAAGATGCCCGCGATCAGGTCGGGGGTGAGGATCAGCTTGTCGACGCCGGCGACGTTGTACGCCGCGACGATGGCGCCGCCGACCATCGGGATGTCAATCGCCGGCCCAGTCGCGCAGCGCGCGTCGGCCTTGGTCTTGTCTTCTTCCTTGAGCGGGGAGTCGGAACCAGCGAACGCCGTCTGCTTGTTGATGAAGTCGGTGATTCCGGCGCCCGAACCGTTGGCCTGGTAGTCGATCGTCGCGCCGGTGCAGGCGGTCTGGTAGGTGTTGACCCACTCAGCGACAGCATTCTTCTGCGCGCTGGAGCCCGACGCCTTGATGGCACCCGAGACGCAGCTGATGCTGGTGGAGTCAGTGACGGCCGTACCGCCGTCGGAGCCGCAGGCGGTGAGGGCGAGCGCCCCGGTCACGGCGAGTGCGGCGAATGACATGGTGCGAGTGCGGTTCATCCCGGTCCTCCAGGAGTTGTGCGAGTGATCTCTTATGGCCCTGACGTTAGGAAGCCGGGCTGACGAGTTCGCAGAACCAGGGTGAACGGAAGGTGAATGGCGCACGTACAGATGGGTTCTGGCCCGCGTGGTCGCTGAGCCGCTGGCCGTCACATCGGCTCTTACGCCTCGAAACGGTCAATCGCCACGACGGAGCCATCGGCCGCGCGGTGCAGCACGATCGCGCAGCCGGGCCGGAGGCGGGGATCGAGCCGGGCGCCGACGTTGTCGTCGCGCAGATCGAGGCGCAACTGTCGGGCAAGCGCCCCGATCACGATCGGAAGCACAGGGCGGTGCGTACACCAGACCGCAGGACTCATGTCATCGAGCAGGTCCGAGACCGCCGTGATGGTGGTCTCCGGATCGTCCTCGAAGCCCTCCTCGCTCAGGGCGTGCTCGAGGCGTGTCGTGAGTCCGCGGTGGCTGGCGAACGGCTCCACGGTGGCCCGGCAGCGCCGGGCGTCCGACGACACGATCCGTAGCGGCCCATAGGCATCGAGCACCTGGACGAGTTCGTGGGCCTGATCGATTCCGCTCTCATTGAGCGGGCGCGCCGAGTCGAGGTCGGCCAGCGGATCACCTGACTCGCGCCACGGCGCCCGCTTCATGGCCTCGGCATGGCGAAGAATGATCGTGGGCGTTGTGTCGGGGAGCCCTAGCGCGAGGTCGAGGAGTGACCGGTCGTCGTCGTAGGTGAGTCGGGCCCGTGCGGCCTTGCGCCGCAGCCACCTGATCTCATCGACCTCGTCGTCGGCGGGGCGATCGACTACCTCGACCGCGGTGGCACGCCAGTAGTGCACCCGCTTGGGGACTCCGTCGACGGCGTAGCGCCTATGCCCGAGTGACGGGCCCAGGACGCAACGCACGCCCGTCTCCTCGAGTGCCTCGCGAACCGCCGCGGCGTCGCGGCGCTCACCGGGCTCGAGCTTGCCCTTGGGAAGTGACCAGTCCGACCTGTGTGGACGGTGCACCACCGCCACCTCTGGCCCGTGTGAGCTGCGGCGCACGAGCACAACCCCAGCGGCCTCGATCTGATCCGGTGCCACCGCTACGCCCCGATCCCTGACATCACGCGACGAATGCGTGCGTGCTCATGGCGCGCGTCGAGCCAGATACTGCGCGCCTCACGGTGGCATGCGACCTCGCGGTGGCGGGTCGAGGCGACGAAGATCCCGAAGGTGAACGCCTCGGCCGCACTAAGTGGCGTTGAGGCGTCGCTGACGCGCTCGAGTACGAGGGTGCGTTGGATCGTGGCGTCCTGCGCTTCGCCCAGCGGCTCGCTGATCGAGGCCCAGAGGTGGGCGAGCTCGGCGCAGGGGCGTCCGAGGGCACTAGCTCCCACCTCGGCCGCGTAGCGGGCCCTCTTCGCACTGATGCGGGCCCGGTGCCAGGCCTCGGGAGAGTCGTCGGGCCGAAGATGCCCGAGCGGGCGCGCGGCCTGGCGATCGGCGCGCAGCACCCGCGGGGCGAGCAATGTGGACGCTCGCCGACGGGCGATCCGGGTGAACCGCGGTGCGCGGGCAACTGCCACGAGCAGATCCACGAGCGCCGCAGCCCGTTCGGATCGCAGCTCAACCAGCGCCTCGTGCAGGGCATGCTCGCGCCGGCGGCGCAACCACGGGATGAGGGAGGCGCCGATCTGCGCTCTCGTGGGCTGAGCGTCGGTGTCGCCGTCGGGGCTGCTCAGCCACAGGTCGAAGACCTCGAGATCACGTGCTGGAGAGAGGCGTCCCGCGTACCACGACAGTTCGGGACGCAGCTGCGTGGCGATGTCGTCGCGCAGGAGGTCGCCATAGACGCGAAGCCCGGATCGCAGCCGTCTCGCCGCGACCCGCGCCGCATGAACGGCGTCGGGGGAGTCGCCCTCGAGAAGAGCGTGGGCCTGCACCAGCTCACGGGTCTGCCTTCGCAGGTGCGCCATCACGGCCACTCCCGTTGTCGATCTCGCGCCGACGGGGGTGGCCGGGGGCAGGGCGAGTGAGTGGTCGAGGGGGGAGCCCTCGTTCGCGACCGGCGTGCCGTCCGGTCGCGGGGTCACGGTGCGATACCCGCGCGCCGGGACTGCCGAGCGATCAGCGCCGTCTGCACGTCGGCGAGGGGGAGGCCTTCGGCGTCGTGGTCGACACGGCCCCAGCGTCCGTCGGGGTCGAGGTGCCACGTGCTGCTTGACGGGTCGAAGCCACGGTCGATGAGCGAGGAGAGCTCGCTAATGTGCTTCGGCGATCCGAGGCGCACGAGGGCCTCGATCCGGCGATCGAGGTTGCGGTGCATGAGATCTGCGGACCCGATCCACACCTCGGTGTCTCCTGCGTTCGAGAACTCGAAGAGCCGCGAATGCTCAAGGAAACGCCCCAGAACGCTACGGACCCGGATCGTCTCGGAGAGCCCGGGCACACCTGGTCGCAGGGCGCAGATGCCACGGACCCAGATGTCGATCGGGACCCCGGCCTGAGACGCGATGTAGAGCGCGTCGATGGTGGCCTCATCGACGATGGAGTTGCACTTGATCCTGATCCTCGCCGGAAGGCCGGCCCGCTGATTGTCGACCTCGCGCGCGATGCGATCGAGCAGACCCGACCGGATCGAGTGGGGGGCGACGAGTAGGCGGTGGTACTCGGTCTCCATGGAGTAGCCCGAGAGCACGTTGAACAGGCGTGCGACATCTTCGCCGACCTCGGGGTCGGTCGTGAGCAGGCCGACGTCCTCGTACAGGCGTGCTGTCTTGGGGTGGTAATTGCCGGTGCCGATGTGGACATAGCGGCGCAGCTTGTCGCCGTCGTCGCGCACCACCATCGAGAGCTTGCAGTGGGTCTTGAGGCCCACGAGCCCATAGACCACATGGCATCCCGAGCGCTCAAGCTTGCGCGCCCAGTCGATGTTGGCCTGCTCGTCGAAGCGCGCCTTGATCTCGACGA
>Ga0114978_10001372_pt1 | contig 20480 bp, 15 predicted proteins | sample S_140212_EF_Meta_FD_87027 | JGI IMG/M metagenome (GOLD analysis project Ga0114978, IMG submission 87027) | Freshwater microbial communities from Lake Simoncouche, Canada to study carbon cycling - S_140212_EF_MetaG | ecosystem: Environmental > Aquatic > Freshwater > Lake | place: Lake...
CGCCCGCCTTGAGCAGATCCAGCAGCTTGGGCGGCAGCGGGATCGCCTCCAGCGCGGTGCCACGCGTGATGTTTTTGACGGTCGCCGCATCGAAATCGACCTCGGCCATATCACCCTCTTCAAACGCGGCAAACACATCGACGCATTCCATCGCCGGAAATGCAAAGTTCACGCAGTTGCGAAAAAACAATCCATTGATCGATTGCGCAACCAGACAACTCAAGCCAAGGTTCTTCAGCGAACGCGCCGCCGGCCGGCTCGAACCCATGCCGAAGTTACGTCCGCCGACCAGTATGTCGCCCGCTTGCACCTGTTCCGACCATCCCGGCCGGTTGGCCCGAAACACCCACGGCGCCTGCTCTGCAGGCGTCAGATAAAAAGCCTGCACCGGCAGAATCAGATCGGTGTTGATGTTGTCGCCAAATTTCCAGACGCGTGCCTGATATTTCATAACGCCTCAGTTCAAAAATTCGCGCGGATCGGTGATCGTGCCCGTGATCGCCGAAGCCGCCACCGTTGCCGGTGAACCCATAAAAATTTTCGCGCTGGGGTCGCCCATGCGCCCTTTGAAATTGCGCGTCGTCGCCGTGATGCAGGTTTCGTTCGGTCCGAGCACGCCGAGATGTCCACCGCCGCAGGCGCCGCAGGTCGCCGGCGTAACTACCGCGCCGGCATCGATCAGTTTGGCAATCACACCGCTCTTCAGTGCTTCGCGATAAACCAGCTGCGATGCTGGTGTGATAATCAAACGCACGCCTCGCGACACACGACGTCCGTCGAGGATGGCAGCGGCAAGTTCCAGATCATCCAGCGTGCCGTTGGCACAGGAACCGATAAACGCCTGATCGATCCTGGTCCCCGCCGCGTCACCAACCGGTCGCGAGTTGTTGACCACACTGTCCGGATAAGCCACCAGCGGCGTCAGCGCGCCGAGATCCACCGTGCGCACGGCGGCATAGCGGGCGTCAGCATCCGCGTAGACAGCCTCGAAAGGCGCCGGATTACGCGCACGCACCCACTCCAGCATCACGTCATCGGGTTCGAAGGTCGCAAACTCAGCGGACAGTTCGGCCGCCATGGTGGTCAGTGTTTTGCGCGCGTTGATGCTCAAACTCTTCATACCCGCGCCGCCGAACTCGACATTCATCGTCGCATGATCGCCATACTCACCGGCGATCTGCAAAAAGGCATCCTTGGCCGTCACCGCACGCGACAGCGCGCCGGTGAGCTCATAGCGAATGGTTTCACCGACGCGAAACCAGGTCTCGTTCTTGCACGCCGCATATACGATGTCAGGCTGGCCGACGCCGCGCGCGATGCAATTGAACACCCCGCCCGAACAGGTATGCGAATCGCTGCACAACAACACACTGCCAGGCAGCCCGTAACCATGATCGGCCACCAACTGGTGCGCAATGCCCTGTGAGTAACCGACATCATGAAAACGCTTGATGCCGAAGCGCGCGACAAACTCGCGGCCGATACCATGTGCGGTGGCCGAGGCTTGTGTGGCCGCCGGCACGCGGTGATCAAAGACAACGATAATGCTGTCGGGATTGTTCACCTTCAAGACTTCGCGCCAGCGATTGGTCATGAAGTTGTTGTCGAACAAAATCACCGTATCAACTGCTACCGTGACGAGATCCCCGGCGCCGACTTTTTTCAAACCGCCTTTTTTCGCGAGTATCTTCTCGGCGATGGTCATGCCCATAATGCAGCCCCTTCCTGTCTATCAGCCGCCGACAAATTTCTTCTCAAGCTCATCAAGACGCTTCATACCCATCAAATCGTTGAGCTCGTCGAACGACGCCAAGAGATCCGGACGATCAACAACGCGGTTGTGCTGAACCACTTCTTCCTTGAAAACCGCCATGGCGTTCATCATGCCCTTCAACGCGGCCGTTGACAGTATGCGCGGATAGCTCACACCACCCACCCCCAGATCCTCAAGTTCCTTTGGCGACATCAACGGCGTGGTCGCACGCGAACGCAGTCCGAGCCCCATGTTGACGATGAGTTTTTTCGGCACGTTCTTCGCCACCTTGGCGATGTCTTCCTTCGACAATAGCGCATCGGCATAGAGCACATCCGCGCCCGCCTCGGCGTATAAATTGAGGCGGCGGATCGCCTCATCAACACCATGTGGACCGGCCGCATCGGTGCGCGAAACAATACAGAAATCATCATCACGCCGCGCATCGACTGCAGCCTTGACCTTCTGCACCATTTCTTCAGCCGGGATGCACGACTTGCCGGCCATGTGGCCACAGCGTTTCGGCCATACCTGATCTTCAAACATCAAGGCGGCCATACCGGCTTTCTCGAAGGCGCGAACCACAAAATGCACAGTCATTGCGTTGCCGTATCCGGTATCAGCATCGGCACGCAACAACAGATTGTCAGTGCAGTCGGCAAGGCGGCGGGCGTTGTTGAGGTTTTCGTCGAAGGTCATGATGCCGCGGTCAGGCCAGCCCATGCGGCTCTCCGACACGCCCGCGCCAGAAATCGACGCCGCCTTAAAGCCGCTCGCCTCAACCAGCCGTGCGGTATATCCGTCATAGATGCCCGGCTGGATCAGAATCTCTGGGGCATTGATCAACTCTCTGAACTGGCGGCCTTTACTTGCCATGCAAATCTCCTTTGGGTACGTAACGACGCGGCGCCACTGGTGCGCGCAAAAAAATAAACTCCGGACAGGCAATGATTATCCCATATTCAGAACGGCCTTCCGCGTGCGGCCCGTATGACCGGAGCCGCTGAGTTGGCCTGGACGCAGGGCTGCGGTGGAGAAAAATTGAACGGCGAATGCTTGGGGATTGGCGAGCCGTAACCTAGAATCAGCATTACACAAAATTTTCAGAACAATTAACTGATGACTAAAATTTTCCGCTGTGCTGCCCTGATCGTGCCCACACTCACGTTCGCACTATCGCCGGCGTTTTGCGCAGCCCAGACTTATCCAAGCAAACCGATCCGCATCATCGTGCCCAGCACACCCGGTGGTAGCGTCGACATGCTCGCCCGCACCATCGGCGCACGACTCGGTGAACGCTGGGGCCAGCAAGTAGTAGTCGACAATCGCTCTGGCGCGGGTGGCGTGATTGCCGGTGAACTCACCGCACGCGCCGCGCCCGACGGCTATACGCTGATCATGGCCACGATATCGTCGATGGCCACCAACGTCAGCCTGGCGCGCAACCTGCCCTACGATCCGATACGTGATTTCGCGCCGATCACGCACGTCGCCTCACAACAAATCGTGTTGCTCGCCGGAACGAATTTCGCGGCGAAGACGCTGCAGGATCTGATCACGATGGCCAAGGCAAAACCCGGCCAGATCACTTTCGGTACGGCGGGTAACGGCACCGGCGGACATCTCGCCGGAGAGTTGCTCAAGCTGATGGCCGGCATTGATCTGACGCATATTCCCTATAAAGGCTCCTCACCGGCACTGATTGATGTCATCAGCGGACAGGTCCCGCTGACGCCGATTTCAATCAACACCGCGCTGCCTTCGATCAAAACCGGTCGCGTGCGTGCGCTTGCGGTGAGCGGTGCCCACCGCTCGCAAACGCTGCCCGACACACCGACCATGAATGAAGCCGGCGTCAAAGGTTATGAGTCCTACACCTGGTACGGCATGCTGGCGCCCAAGGCTACTGCGCGTGCCGTGATCACAAAACTCAATGCAGAAACCGTCACCATCCTGAAAATCCCAGAGGTACGCGAACGTCTGCTCGCTGACGGTGCAGAACCGGTCGGCAATACACCAGAGCAATTCGGCACCTTCATCCAATCCGAAATCGATAAGTGGGGCCGCGTCATCAAGGCGGCGGGACTAAAATCCGAATAAGACTGGTCAGGGTTGCGCGCGCACCGCGGCGCGCACTGAATCAAGCTGGCGGCAGACTTCCTCGGCGCCCGTCAACACCCGCAGCGTCTGCCGTTGTATCGCATCTGGATCGACATACCTGACCGGCAGATCGCGCAGTTCGCTCAGGCGTGTCGGCGCGCGCCACAACGCCATAAATTCATCCGCTGACAACGACGATCCACCGCCCAGCACCACCTGCGGTTTACGCGCCATCACGTCTTCAAGAGAAACTACCGGCGTCAGCACCGGCAGCGCGGCAAAAATATTCTCGCCACCACAAACGCGCAGCACATCACTAATGATGTGACGGTCGTTCACGGTCATCAGGGGCTGGTGCCAGATTTCGTAGAACACTCGAACCTTGGCCGCGCCGGCATAACGCGCACGCAAGGCCGCCACACGCGTCTCGAATGCAGCCGCGGCAGACTCCGCCACAGACAGAGTTCCGGCCAGCGTCGCGATCGCCCTCAACGCACGCGGCAGGTCATCGAGCACCAGCGGTTCGATGACGAAGAGCTGCAGACCGAGGCGTTCCAGTCGTGCAATATCGGCAGCACGGTTGCCGCTTCTCCAGCCGATGACGAGATCCGGTCGCAGTGCGACGATGCGTTCGGCATCTATGCTCGCGGCGTCACCGATCTGCAGCAGCACGGCGGCTTGCGCAGGAAAATCACTGTAGCGCGGCACCGCCACGAGTTGCGCACCGGCGCCGGCGGCGAACACCATTTCCGCGATCGAAGGGGCCAGCGTAATAATGCGTATGGCCGGCGCACGCAGGTTTAGCGTGACGCCCCGGTCGTCGGTGGCGACAACCCCGGCCGCCGCCGCGACGCCATGCGCCGCACACAGTAGGCACCACAACCACTTCATGAATTTCAAGCCAGAGGGATCAGGAGATGGCTTGATAATAAAGATTTTGCGGATGTCGCGCCTGCGCAAAGAAAAACCAGCGCTCGGCCAGCAAGCCGGCATATTGCAGGCCAAACACAACCACCAGCCATTGCGACCGGCCCTGCTCAAGCGCGAGCAGTATCATCGCCAGCGGCAGGACAAACACGGCGAGCAGAAAAAACCATTTCACCAAGCGTAAGGCCGCGGTACTGCGGCCGTGAAAAAACTCGCGCGTATTGAAACTGCCGCCCATCGCCCCCTGCGCCTTTTGCACGATTTTCAGATTAGCAATACCAGTCGCGCTTTGCACGGTGGATTTCGGCCGTAACCGTGCATTGCGCACAAGTGACAAACTGCGCGTCACTGCGCCGGCTGCGATCAACACGGCCGCCGCCATCGCAAGCCGCGGCACGATCAGCGGCCACGCAGTTGCAGCAAGAGCAGCCGCCAATAACGTTCCGGACGCAGTGCCCAATAAAAAGAAGTTGACGCTCGTGAGCGGTGTATGCCACTCCTGCAGAAATTTCAGGCAGCTATAAATCATCGCTGTGCAGACAAACAGCGCGACGCACAACAACACGCCGGCGGCGGCAACCCAGCCGGTGCAATTCAAGCCCTGGGCATGCGCGTAGCCGTAAGCAATGACCGCGGCGATAAACGCCGGCAGCACGATCACTTCACGTGACAACCACGAGGTGCGCCACATGACGATGGCGCGCCACGCACGCTCGGGATGCCCAAGATGGAGGAAGGAGGCCCCCAATCCACACACCAGCAAGAGGGTCACAAAAAAACTACCCGTAACAAAAAAATCAGCGGCCACCGGCGCCATCATGCCTACCCGCGCGGCGGCTTCGATACCGACCATCGCCAGGAACAAGCCCTGCCCGGCCCCGATCAAGGTCGTCAGAAAAATAACAGACCACGCCGGCTTCATGCCTGCCCCCGCGCCGGGTTCAGATCAAACGCACCGTCGATACTGCGCGGATCTTCGCCCTGCGCCGGCGCCGCAGCCACCTCGGTGGTCGGCTTGCGTGGCAGATAGCGGTTGGCCGGGTTCGTTTCCCACTCAGGCATCAGCGCATACCCGCCGCGCTCGCTGATGGCCTTGGACACCTCGGATTCCGGATCATGCACATCACCAAACAGCCGCGCGCTGGTCGGGCAGGCGATCACACAGGCCGGCTTGCGTTCGGCCTCCGGCAACTTGGCGTCATAAATACGGTCCACACATAGCGTGCACTTCTTCATCACATGCTGCTGCTCGTCGACCTCGCGTGCACCGTACGGACAAGCCCATGCGCAGTATTTACAGCCGATGCATTTATCGTAGTCAATCAGAACGATGCCGTCTTCGGCCCGTTTGTAACTCGCCCCCGTCGGACACACCGGTACGCAGGGCGGATCCTCGCAGTGCAGGCATGACTTTGGAAAATGCACCGTCTCCGTAGCTGGAAACTCACCAGCCTCCCAGGTCTGCACGCGATTGAAAAACGTGCCACTGGGGTCCTTGCCGTAGGGATTCTGATCGCTCAACGGACCGGCGCTGCCGCTATCATTCCATTGTTTGCAGCTGGTGACGCAGGCATGACAGCCGACGCAAACATTGAGGTCTATGACCAATGCGAGCTGGGTCATCTCATTCCTTTTTAGGCTTGCTTCATCAGTGGATCCCGGCGTTGCGCGCTGGTGCGGCGAACTGCGGCAGCGCGACCTCCGCCTCGTCAGCCAGCGCGGCGCGGATATTGACGCGCACATCATACCAACCGGCCTGACCGGTGATCGGATCGGAATTCGAATAACGCGCACCATCGGTCAGTGGCAGCTCTTCCGAAATCAGATGATTGAGCAAAAAGCCGCGCTGCGATTCGTTGGCATCACGACTCAAACCCCAGGCCCCCTTGGACTTGCCGATGGCATTCCAGGTCCACACGGTACCCGGTTCGACGGCTTCACTGTAACGGCACATGCAGCGCACCTTGCCGTGCATCGATTCAACCCACATCCAGCCGCCGTCGGCGATACCCTGCGCCGCGGCCGTCAGCGGATTCACATACAAATAATTATGCGTGTGTATCTGTCGCAACCACGCATTCTGTGAATCCCACGAGTGATACATCGCCATCGGCCGCTGTGTCACCGCGTTGAGCGGATACAACTCGAGGTCGGTTGCCTGCGCTTCAAGCGGCGCATAATAAAACGGCAGTGGATCGAAGTATTTGTGTACGCGTTCACGCAAAGCCTCTGGCGGCCGCCGTGTGTCCGGACCGCGGCCCTCGGCAGCGAGACGAAATTTCTGCAGCACTTCGCAATAGAGCTGGATCACCACCGGGTCGGGGAATTTGCGCAGCTTCATTTTCTGCGCCCATTCGTGATACCCCTGGTTCCAGTTGCGCATCCACTGATGCTCTTCGGGCATTTTGTGATGGAAGACGCAGTTGTTCTTCGCGTACATTTCCCACTGATCCGGATTGGGTTCACCAACCAGCGACTTGCTGCCGTCCTTGCCGCGCCAGCCAATGAGAAAGCCCTGGCCTGATCCCGGCTCGGTTTCGAAGTTGACGATGAAGTCCTTGTAGCCGCTGAACTTGCGCGTGCCGTCGGGCTTGGTGAAGGCCGGAAACTTCATGCGCGATGCGAGTTCGACTATCACCTCTTGAAACGGCCGGCATTCGCCCTTCGGTTCGACCACTGGCACACGCACCGAATCGCAGGGCCCGTCGAATTCCGAAATCGGCCGGTCGAGCATCGACATCGTGTCGTAACGTTCGAGATAAGTAGTGTCCGGCAGGATCAAATCAGCGAACGCCGTCATTTCTGATTCAAACGCGTCGCAAACAATAATGAAGGGGATTTTGTATTCGCCACCGGGATGCTTGTCATTGAGCATGCGGCGCGCTTCGCTGGTATTCATCGACGAGTTCCACGCCATGTTCGCCATAAACATCATTAGCGTATCGATTGGATAGGGGTCGCCACGCCAGGCATTGGTAATCACGTTTTGCATCATGCCGTGCACCGCCAGCGGATGCTCCCATGAGAAGGCCTTGTCGATGCGTACCGGCGAGCCGTCTGCATTGACAAACAAATCGTCGGGCCGCGCCGGGAATCCAAGTGCCGCGCCGTCGAGCGGCATATCCGGCTTGACGGCCTCGGCTTTGTTCGGGTTGCGCGCGTAAACCGGTGGCGTGCTACGCGGGAACGGCGCCTTGTGACGAAAGCCACCGGGGCGGTCGATGGTACCGAGCAAGGACATCAGGATCGACAACGCGCGCACCGTCTGAAAACCATTCGAATGCGCAGCAAGCCCGCGCATCGCGTGGAAGGCCACCGGGTTGCCGGTGACGCTATCGTGTTTGCGCCCCCAACTGTCGGTCCAGGCGATGGGCAGTGTGATCTTGTGATCACGCGCCACGGTACCCATTTCGCGTGCCAGTGCGCGGATGCGTTCAGCAGAAATACCGGTGATCGCCGCAGCCCACTCAGGCGTTGATTCGCGCAGGCGTTCGCGCAAAAGTTCAAAAGCGGGTTTCACCGGCGTGCCGTCGGCGAGTTGATATTCGCCGGTGAGCGCCGGATCGGCACCCTCGGTATGGTTGACCACCGTACGGCTGGTATGGCGATCCCACCATAACTGGCTATGGCGGCGGAACGGGTTCTTCACCGCATCTTCGGCGTCACAGACCATCAAACCGAATTCATTACTCGCGGTGTCGAGATTCACCAGATAACCGGCGTTGGTATAACGCGCCAGGAAATCGCGGTCGTAAAGACCTTCGCGCACAATTTCATGACACAAGGCCATCAGTAAAGCGCCATCGGTACCCGGCTTGATCGGCACCCATTCATCGGCCACTGCCGAATAACCGGTGCGCACCGGATTGACCGAAATAAAGCGGCCGCCCTCGCGTTTGAATTTGGAGATCGCGATTTTGAGCGGATTGGAATGATGATCCTCAGCGGTACCGAGCATCACAAAGAGTTTGGCACGGTCGAGATCAGGGCCACCAAACTCCCAGAACGAACCGCCGATGGTGTAAATCATGCCGGCGGCCATATTGACCGAGCAGAAGCCGCCATGTGCGGCGTAATTCGGCGTGCCGAACTGGCGTGCGAAGAGACCCGTCAGCGCCTGCATCTGATCTCGACCGGTGAAGAAGGCAAATTTTTTCGGATCGGTGGCGCGCAGTTTTGAGAGGCGCTGCACGATGGTATCGAGCGCCTCTTCCCATGAGATCGGCTCAAATTCCGCGGCACCCCGTTCGCTGCCGGCCTTGCGTTTCAGCGGTTGCGTCAGGCGCGCCGGCGAATTCTGTTTCATGATGCCGGAGGCGCCCTTGGCACAGATCACGCCCTTGTTGAGCGGATGCTCCGGGTTGCCTTCGATATAACGAACCTCACCGTCTTTCACCGTGACGCGAATGCCGCAGCGACAAGCGCACATGTAACAGGTGGTGGTTTTGACTTCCGGCGTACTAGCGGTGGATGGTACTGCAGAACCCGCACTCACCGGAAAAAACGCCAACGGCATCGCTGTGTATTCATGCGTTCCATGCTACCAACATCACCCTGCCGCCGGCTTCAGTTTTTTTTATGTAGCCATAACCACGCCGGCTCAAGAAAACCCTGTTTAGACCGTTAAAACGGAAGCATTATTTTTGTTTAGACAGGGATTAGCATGATGTGGAAATTTTTTCAAAGCCGGGCCGTTCTCTGCATGGCTAGCTTCATTCTGGCGAGTACGGCCTATACCGCCACCGCAGCTGAGGAAAAGAAAGCCGCTAGTCCGCCCGCTGAAGAAAAAAAGGCCGCAACGCCGCCTGCTGAGGAGAAAAAAGCATCCAAATCAGCTGCGCAGGAAAAAACTCCACCTGCGCCTGAAAAGAAAACTGCCAGCCCCGCCACCAACGAACGCGCTGCAGCCGAAGCCGCGGCGGCGGCACGGCCACGACCGAAACCAGCGCCCCGCCCAGCCCTGCTGAAGCCGGCGGATAAGCCCGCCGAGACCGCGCCTGCCGTAGCGCCGGTAACACGCGCTCCGCATTGGTCTTACGAGGGCGAGAACGGCCCTCATGCCTGGGCCCGCCTCTCGCCAGAGTTCGCCAAATGCGGCGCCGGCGAACGCCAATCACCGATTGATATCCGTGATGGCATGAAACTCGATCTCGAACCAATCACTTTCGATTACCGCGTAAGCAGCTTCAAGGTCATCGATAACGGGCACACCATACAAGCCAATGTCGGCGGCTGGAACGCAATGCGCGTGATGGGCCGGCGCTTTCGCCTCGTTCAATTCCATTTTCACAAACCCTCCGAAGAATTAATCGAGGGTCGCCAGTTTGAAATGGTCGTCCATTTGGTGCACAAGGACAGCGAAGGACGGCTGGCGGTCATCGCTGTGTTAATCGAGGGCGGCGTGGCTCAACCGGCAATACAGACGGTGCTGAATAATCTGCCACTGGAAAAAGGCGAAGAAATCGCCGCAGCAACCCAACTCGATCCGGCCCAGATGCTGCCAGAGAGCAAAAAATATTTCGCTTACATGGGGTCACTGACCACACCGCCATGCAGCGAGGACGTATTGTGGATCGTCATGAAACAGCCCGTGCAGGCCTCGGCTAATCAACTTGGGTTGTTCGAACGACTCTATCCGATGAATGCGCGACCGGTGCAGGAGACGCGCGAACGCGTCATCAAGGAATCAAATTAGGCCTCACCTCATATTCATCGCGGGCACCGGACAAAGTGTAACGACCGGGCTGCAAGCTATAAAGCGGCGCGACGGACCCCGCGCTATTTGATGTATTGCAGGAGCTGTGCGCTGGTCTGGCGCAGCCGCTGTGACAGCAGCGTCACCAGTTTGATCAGAATTTTTGCGCCCAGACTCGGGTGATCGTGAATAATCCGGCCCATATCGTCGCGTCTCAGAGCACCTAACGTCGTCACCCGCAGTGCAATGCAGGTGGCAAAACGTGGCGCGCCATCAATCATCGACATTTCGCCCAGCGTCGTCCCGGCCTTCACCGAAGTCATGTACTGCTGGCCGCCGATGCGGTTGGCTTTGTAAATATCGACCTCACCATCGATCAGCATCAACATGTAGTCGCCGATTTCACCCTCTTGCAGGATGGTGATTTGCGGACGGGCCCGGTAGATGTGCATGTAGGAGGCGAGGATGTCGATATCTTCGCGCGTAAAGTCGACGAAGAACTGCGACTCGTTGACGAGGCCAAAAATCGATCCGGAGTAAGCCGCTCCGTCGCCGAGGTCTTCAAGGCTTTCGAGACGCTTGCGATCCGACTCTCCGTCTGCCACCGGTCGCCCTCCTGATCCCGCTGCTGGTTGTAAAACCTATTGGTCGGCCTCGCTGCGCTTTAAGCGGCGCTGGCGTACGCCATCGGCCAGCGTATCAAGCAGCGTGTGAGTGTCTTCCCAGCTGATACAGCCGTCGGTAATACTCTGCCCGTAGGCCAGCGGCTTGCCCGGCACCAGATCCTGCCGCCCCGCCTTGAGATGACTCTCCACCATGATGCCAAAGATGCGTTCCTCGCCGCCACTCAACTGGCGTGCGATATCGGCACCGACATCCATCTGCTTCTGCGCATTCTTGCTCGAATTGGAGTGACTAAAATCGACCATCAAGCGCTGCGCCAGACCGGCTTCGGCAAGCCCCTTGGCCGCCGCTTCGACATTTGCGGCATCGTAGTTCGGCGCCTTGCCGCCGCGCAGAATGATGTGGCAATCCTCATTACCGGCGGTGGACACAATCGCCGAGTGCCCGGCCTTGGTCACCGAGAGAAAATGATGCGGCGCCTGGGCGGCGCGAATCGCATCGACGGCAATCTTGATATTGCCGTCGGTACCGTTCTTGAAACCCACCGGGCACGACAACCCGGAGGCGAGTTCGCGGTGGATCTGCGACTCGGTAGTGCGTGCACCGATGGCGCCCCAGGACACCAGATCGGCGATGTACTGCGGCGTGATCATATCGAGAAATTCGCAGCCGGCCGGCAACCCCATTTCGTTGATACCGACGAGCAGTTCGCGCGCAATGCGGATGCCTTCGTTGATATTGAAACTGCCATCGAGCCTGGGGTCGTTGATCAAGCCCTTCCAACCGACGGTGGTGCGTGGTTTTTCGAAATAAACGCGCATCAGTATCAGCAGATCATCCTGCAGACGATCGCGCTCAGACTTCAGTTTCAAGGCGTATTCACGCGCAGCCTTGACGTCATGGATCGAGCAAGGCCCTGCAATCACCAACAACCGGTCATCGGCACCATGCAGGATACGATGGATCGCCTGCCGCGCACCGAAGGTCACCTCGGCGGCTTTAGCGGACAACGGCAGCTCGCGCAACACGTCTTCAGGTTTGACCAGCTCTTTGATTTCTAATATTCGCAAATCGTCTGTTTTCTGCATGTCGGATCCGTTTAAACGCCGTTCAAGTTCAGCAAAATCAGCAGATTATAGCCCAACTGCCAGGCGATCCCGGCAGCCGTGCAGGCCCGCACTCAATCCAGCGCGACGTAACACACGTGGATAATTTCGAGCTCTTCGACGCCACCGGGAGTACGCAAGGTCACCACATCTCCCTCCCGCACCTTGGTCAGCGCGCGCGCCACCGGCGAAATCCAGCTGATATGGCCACGCACGGGATCAACCTCATCCTGGCCGACGATACTGACCGTGCGTTCGACACCCTTGCTATCGCAATAAGTAACGGTCGCACCGAAGAAAACCTGCTCGACGCCAGTGCGCGCCGGATCAACGACCTCGGCAATGTCGAGGCGTTGGGTCAAAAAGCGAATGCGACTATCGATCTGGCGCAAACGGCGTTTGCCATATTGATAGTCGGCGTTTTCCGAACGGTCACCGTTCGACGCCGCCCACGTCACCGTTCTGACGACTTCGGGACGCTCGCGGTCGAGCAGATCCTGCAATTCGTTTTTCAGACGTGCGTGCCCCGCCGGGGTCATGTAATTCTTCGCGCCCGCCGGCAACGGCGGCAGGATGTTTTCCTCGTCGTCGCCGGTATTCTGCGGCGCGCGGTCGCGCTCGAGATCGGCGAGCTTGCGCATCAATCGCCCCTTACGAGGTGCCGCCGACCGTCAGATTGTCAATGCGCAGCGTTGGCTGTCCCACGCCAACCGGCACGCTCTGGCCCTCCTTACCGCAGGTGCCGACGCCGGTATCGAGCGCCATGTCATTGCCGATCATCGACACGCGCGTCAGCACATCGGGGCCGTTACCGATCAAGGTCGCGCCGCGGACCGGATAAGTCACCTTGCCGTCCTCGATCATGTAAGCCTCGGAGGCGGAGAAGACGAACTTGCCGCTGGTGATATCGACCTGGCCGCCGGCGAAGTTCACGGCGTACAAGCCGTTCTTCACCGAAGCGATGATTTCCTGCGGATCACGACCACCGTTCAACATATAGGTATTGGTCATGCGCGGCATCGGAATATGCGCAAACGATTCACGCCGGCCGTTGCCCGTCACCGGCACGCCCATCAGGCGCGCGTTGAGACTGTCCTGCATGTAGTTCTTTAAGACCCCGTCTTCGATCAACACATTGCATTGCGTCGGATTACCTTCGTCATCCACATTGAGCGAACCGCGCCGCGATTGCAGCGTGCCATCATCAACTACCGTCACACCGGGCGCGGCGACGCGCTCGCCGATGCGACCGCTGAAGGCAGAGCTGCCCTTGCGGTTGAAATCACCTTCGAGCCCGTGACCAATGGCTTCATGCAGCAAGACGCCGGGCCAGCCCGGTCCCAACACGACGGTCATTGGCCCGGCCGGGGCCGGTCTCGCCTCGAGATTAGTCAGCGCCTGCGCGACGGCCTTCTGCGCGTAATCGTCAAGCATCGCATCGGTAAAATAGGCGTAATCAAAACGCCCGCCACCACCAAAGCCACCCTGCTCGCGGCGTCCGTCCTGCTCGACGATGACCTGCAATGACATACGTGTAAGCGGGCGCACGTCGGCGGCGGTGACGCCATCGCTGCGCGCTACCAACATCACCTCGTACTCGCCGGCCAGACTGGCCATCACCTGCGTCACACGTGGATCCAGTGCGCGTGCCTTGCGTTCGATTTTTTCCAGCAACGAAACCTTGGCCGCATCATCAAGGCTGGCCAGCGGATCGCGCGGCACATAAAGATTGTGACCACCACCACGGTGTACGATCTGCGTGGAGCCGCCGCCGCCCTGGCGTGCAATCGCACGCGTCGCCTGCGCCGCCGAGCTCAGCGCATTGAGGCTAATGTCATCCGAGTACGCGAAAGCGGTTTTCTCACCGCTGATGGCGCGCACGCCGACCCCCTGATCGATGTTGAAGCTGCCCGACTTGACAATGCCCTCTTCAAGACTCCAACCCTCGCTGCGGCTGTATTGAAAATACAGGTCGGCAAAATCAACCTTGTGCGCGAGCATCTGACCAAAGACCTGATCGAGCGAATTCTGATCGAGCGCGTGCGGTGCGAGCAGCGTCGCCTGCGCGGTTTCAAAAGCGCTGGCGGCGGTGTGTGTGGTTGCGGTTTCTTTGTTCATGCGTTTCCTGCGTCAAAGCTGCGATAAAAGGGGCCTGTGCACACGCACCGGCAGAGGGTCAGATGCGATGCAAAATACGGTGCTTGAGTGCCGGCAAATTGCCGCGCAAACGTTTCAAATATTGCGGATTGATACCCGCGCTGACCACGCCGGAGCCGCGCGGCAAGCGGTCGAGCACCACACCCCAGGGATCGACGATCATGCTATCACCGTGCGTTTCGCGGCCGTTGAGATGATAACCGCCCTGCGCCGGTGCCAACACATACGCGAGGTTCTCAATGGCACGCGCGCGGATCAACGTTTCCCAATGCGCCTTGCCGGTGGTTTCCGTAAACGCCGAGGGCACCACGATAATGTCGACCTCTTTCATCGCGCGATAGAGTTCAGGAAAACGCAGGTCGTAACAAATCGACAACCCAATGCGGCCGAACGGTGTCTCCAGCGTCTGCACGGCGCTGCCCGGCTCGATGGTGCGCTCCTCGGAATAATTCTCGTCACCCATGTTAAAACCAAACAGATGGATCTTGTCGTAGCGTGCGACCTGCTTGCCCTGATCGTCATAAACGAGACAGCTGTTACGGACCTTCTTCGGATCATCGCAGGCCAGCGGTACCGATCCACCGATGATCCAGATCTTGTGCGCGCGCGCGGTGTCCGACAAAAACTTCTGGATCGGCCCCTTGCCCTCGGTCTCACGCACTTTGACCTTGTCGGCCTCCTGCATGCCCATGATGGCGAAATATTCGGGCAGCGCGACCAGACGCGCGCCCTGCGCCGCCGCCATCGCGATCAAGCGACCGGCTTCGTTCAAATTCGCCGCAACCTTGGGCCCCGAGGCCATTTGCACACCGGCGATGCGTGCGCCACCAGCGGCCAACGGTGCCGGCGCAGCTTTATGCGGCCGCGCACGGCCAAATGAGGAAAGTGATTTAGTGCTCATTTCAACACTTCTATGGTCATGGTCTGGTTGGATTTCAAATCGTTCACCAAAGTAATACGGGCTGCATCAACGGCCAACGCCATCAGCCAGGCCCGCAACTCCTCGGCCTGCAACAGCGGCTCCTGTCCCAGGCTGTGATGAATGACGATGCGCGAACCGGCCTGCGCCAGATGAGCCCTGACCGCCTCGCGGATCTCCGGTTGATCGAGCACGGCACGCGCCGAACGCGGCCGGTCCCACAATTCCGGTGCCACCACCAGCGGTTCGGCACACAGCGCGCTGGAAGAGGCTGCCAGCAAACAAGCCGCCCGCAACCAGCGTATCGTCCCGCGCCTCACTTGGCCTTCCCCGCTTTTTCGCCTTTATCGAGTTCCGCCGCCTGGCTGGAATCGAGTTTCGCCATCTGTGGATCGCCCCATGTCCCGGTGACACTGTATTCAAAGGCTGCCATCTGGTTGATCGGATCGCGCAACAACTTCTGTGCAACGTAGGCGGCAATACCGGCGATCGGTCCGGCCACCAGCGCACCGGCCACCGACAGGCTGTCGGACACACTGGGGAAGACCTTAACGCGCAACTTCTGGGTCTCCGCATTCAGATCAACGTCGCCGCTCATCAGAATACGCACCGCCGGGCCCTGTATACGCAGGTTCTCGGTGGTGGCGATGCCGCGATTGACCTTAACTGCGCCAACGATCTCATCGAAGGCGAGACCTTCAGTGAAGATATCGCGAAAATCAAGCGAGAGGCGGCGCGGCAACGACTGCAGACTCAATATGCCCAGGAGTTTGCCGACCCCGGGATCGAGTTTCAGGAACTGCCCCTTGTTCGCCTCAATCACAAAATTACCGGAAAGCGACGGGTAGTCCACCTCGGCCGGACTGCCCGCCCACGCCAGCGGCCCCTCGAGCTTTCCGCTGCCGCGACGCACGCCCTCGGGATAACCCATGCGCACGAGGAATTTACCAATGTCGTTCACTTCCAGCTTGACGTTGACCATCGTGCGCGGCTGACTGAACCAGGACTGCCAGGAACCCTCGGCCTGTATCGTGGCGTCGGGATTCGTCACGCGCAAACGCTCGATCTTCCAGTCGCGGCCTTCGGGCACGGCGCTCAACTCCAACCTGCCGAGACTGAATGTGCCGAGCTGAAATTGTTCGGCCACGATGTCGAGCCCCGGCATATCGGTCGGCGGCTCCTTGTCAGCCGAAGTGCGCGCGGGGGCGTTGGCCGGCGGGATCACCAGATTCTTCATGCGCGCGACCACCCTGCCGCGTCCCTGCGGACGCCAGCTGATGTCACCTGACATTTCGCGCCCGGCCACCGAGGCCTGCCAGTTGCCCGCTTGCGAGGTGCCATTCACCGCCAGATCGCTGAACTGCCGCCCCAATACATTGAGCGAGGCAAACTTGAGATCGACCCCGGCGACATCGAACTGCGCGTTACCCGTCGGCGCCGCCTTAATCAGGGCCAGCCATTGATCGAGATCGATTTGTTTCAGGCCGCCGGTAATCCACAGGCCGCGGCGATCGGAATCGCCAGCGCTGCCACCGAAATTAACCACTCCACGCTCAAACACCGAACGCGCGCCATCACGCCGGCGCTGTAATTGCGCCGCCATCACATTGCCGACGGAAAAGAGCACACGATCCTGCAGCGCGTTAACCACGATGCGCTCAAAGCGCACCGGCAACAAATCGGCGGGCGCTTTGGCGAAGGGGACCGGCAGCGCCGAGGTCACCCCCTGCAGCGAGGACTCAATCACCATGTCGGCAAACTGCTTGCGCAAAATCACCGCGGCTTTCCAATCGGTAGATCCGGTCAACGACTGCGCAAAAAATGAATTGGTGGTGCGCCGCACATTATCCATATTGACGCGCCCGCCAATATTGATCCGGGTGCCGTCGCGCAGGGTCGCCACGTTGATGGTGGCCGGGCCACCAAGCAAATTCAGCGTGCCATTGGCCACCCGCAGACTGCTATCGGTAAATTCGAGCCGCGCATTAACCTGTTCGACGGTTGGAAACAACGATTCCGTACTCTCGATCGAATTATTCAAAAACTGGTAAGCGCCGGAGACGCGGGTGTCGCGTGAGTTGGCCAGTGGGATGGAAAGCTTGAGCGCCAGCTTGCCGGCACCCTCGGCGCGCAGGCCGCTGGTAAAACGGTCGGTCATGGCGCCTACCGGGCTTTTCTCAATGAAATTGATAAATTCAGCCGTCGGCCCATCGGCCTCGCCATTGACCGTCAGTATGCGGGTAGCGCTGGTTAGATCAGCGATTTCCACCCGCACACGCGCCAGTTTCGCGCCGAGTATGCTGCCCTCGCGCGCCACAATATCCATGCGTCTGCCGCGGAAGGTCAGATCGGCGTCGATGTTTTCGATGCGCGGCCAGTTGTTGGCAAATTCAAGCACGCCGCCGTTGACGCGTGCGGTCACTTCAAACAAACCACCGCGCCCTTCTGGAAACGGAAAATCTTTGAGGTGGCCGCGCAAGCGCACTTTGACATCCTTGGAGGTGCCGCCGAGTAGCGACGCCTCCAGCCACTGCCGGGGTTCTTCCGGCATCTGTAACGGCAGATAAGGCAGCACACTGCGCGCGTCCACGCGACTCAGACTGGCTGCAATGTCCGCCATGCCACGGCCCTCGGTGCCAACCTGATAACTGCCGGAAACAGTGCCGGTCACGCCGGGATTAGAAAAGGCAACGGTATTGAGTTTGACCTCGTATTGGCTACCGTTTAACTGCCAGCCAGCCTGTGCATTCAACATATCGAACGCCAGACTCTGTGCGAACAAACGCGGCAGCTCTACCGTCGAATTCTGCGTATTGAGCGCGAGCGTGCCACCCTTCTCGTTACAGTCGATCTGACCGCTGACATTCTGCAGACCGGGCAGGCGGCCAACCGCATTAACACCCAAATTAAGGAAGCGGGATTTGAGCGTGTACTGCTCGGGCTGCGGCCACTCGCCGCTCCAGCGCAGCGTCATGTCGTAGAGGCTGCCACGCGGCTTGTATTGATCAAATTCGCGCAACAACGCCGGTGCAATCGGCAGGCTGTCGGCAAATGCGGCCAGCGGCTCCAGGTCAACCGCATTCAACTGCAACTCCCCGTTCGCAGGCTTGTTGCGAACACTGTTGCTGTTGCGATAGCGCAGCAGCAAATCCATCGGTTGCAGCACCAGTGCGTTGGCGGACATGCCAAGCTTGGAAGTTTTTACCTCGAAGCCGTCGGCCAGCAGTTTCCAACTGATACGTCCCTTGAGCTCATCGAGCTGCAACTCGCGCGTATCCGCGGCGAGGCGCGTGCGCACGTGGGCGAGCTGCACGTCGGCGGTCATTTCAGAGGGCTCGCCTTTCTGCAGCGCGGTCCAGAGACGCACCGCACCGACGCCCTGCGGCAACTGGACCGGAAACTCAACCCACTCGCGCCAGGCCGCAATATCGGTGTAATCGAGCTGCGCAAACAACTGACCGTTCCATTGCGCCAGCGCCTCCGTCGCGCGGCCGGTCAGATCGCCGCGAACGTCGAGCGGCGAGGCGAGCTTTTCGGGCGGCACCGCACGCAAGCCGAACCGATGATGCGAGCCAAAATTCTCAAGACGGAAATCGACGTTGGTAAGCGCCAGCAGCGTGGCCTGCCGTAAATCGTCCTGCCACTTGATGGTGGCGCCGTGGATGACGATTTCGTCCTGGCGTAACAGCCAGTCGGAGAGTCCGCTGCCGTCGACACTCTTGCTCATTTCAATGCCGGCCACGGAAATCACACCACGTGTATCGCGCCGGATTTCCAGATCGGGGCCGTCGATGCCGATCAGATCGAAGCGCGGCTCCCAATACACCAGTGACCACCATGACAACACGCTGTTGACCTCGGCAAGCTTGAGCGCCGGCTCGCTCGCCTGATCAAACAATACGAAGTCATTGAGCGTAAGCTGGAGGTTGACGCCGCTCCAATGGCCCTCAAGTTTGCCGATCGTGACACGTTGACCGGTTGCCGCACTGAGATGTTGCGCAATCGGTTCGCGGAAACTCTCGATATTCGGCAACAACCAGAAACGCGCGGCGCAAACGATGAGTGCGAAGACGAAACTGGTAATAAGCAGCGCCCAGCTGACCACACGGTAAGCCAGCAGCGAACTGATCCCCAGCCACCTGAAAATTTTTAAGCCCGGCACGGCGCGCGCTTGAATCCGGAAAGTTGAGGCAACATAATGATTTATTTCCTGATTGTAACCTGAAATGTCTGCGAACATCGGCCTCAACAGCCCGCCTGCCGCACGTGCCCGCGCCCTTTCTCGCTATGCGCGCCGGCTGCTCGAAGCCGAACCGCATTTGCTGAGCGAGGCCGAGATTGCCGCCCCCATCGACCGTCGCGGCATGCTCGCCCGACTGCCCACCGACAACGCAGACGACGCCGCGTTAATGCGCGCACTGCGGGTGCTGCGCAAACACGTCATGCTGCGCTTGATCACCCGCGATCTGGGCGGACTTGCCAACCTCGAAGAAGTGGTGACCACCATCTCGACGCTGGCGGAAATCGCCGTCGAACTCTCTGTCAGCCATCTTGAAGCGCAACTGGCAACGGATTACGGCGTACCGATCGGCGCCGACAGCGGACAGATCCAGCACCTGCACGTCGTTGGCATGGGCAAGCTCGGCGGCAACGAACTCAACGTCTCCTCCGACATCGACCTGGTATTCGCCTACCCCGAGGACGGCGAAACGCAGGGCGCGCGGCCACTGAGCAACCATGAGTTCTTCGCGCGTCTGGGCCGCCGCCTGATCACCATCATCAATGAAATCACCGCCGATGGTTATGTCTTTCGCGTTGATATGCGCCTGCGCCCGCTCGGCGCCGACGGTCCGCTGGCCTGCAGTTTCGCGATGTTCGAAAACTATTTCATCACCCAGGGCCGCGAATGGGAACGCTATGCGTGGATCAAGGGGCGCGTGCTGTGCGGCGACCGCGCCGCTGAGCTTGCAGAGCTGGCTGCGCATTTTGTTTTCCGGCGCCACCTCGATTACAGCGCTTTCGAATCGCTGCGCGATCTGCATCAGCAGGTACGGCGCGAAGTCGAGCGGCGCGACATGCAGGACAACATCAAACTTGGACCCGGCGGCATCCGTGAAGTCGAGTTCATCGCGCAATTATTCCAGCTCGTGCGCGGCGGACGCGACAACGCGCTGCGCGCCATGAACACGCTAGCAGTAC
>Ga0114978_10001373_pt1 | contig 20478 bp, 26 predicted proteins | sample S_140212_EF_Meta_FD_87027 | JGI IMG/M metagenome (GOLD analysis project Ga0114978, IMG submission 87027) | Freshwater microbial communities from Lake Simoncouche, Canada to study carbon cycling - S_140212_EF_MetaG | ecosystem: Environmental > Aquatic > Freshwater > Lake | place: Lake...
GCGAGTACCTGACAAGGCACGTCGCGTATGAGACGTGGGCCATCATCGGAGTGACGCCAACGACGATGGCTCAATTAGTGCGGATGATCACTGCGGAACTGAGGCGGACATGATCACCAACAAGGATGCTGGCGAGTTCCTGCGGGAGCTTGCCCCGGCATCGGTCGATCTTGTCCTTACCTCGCCCCCGTATTGGTGCCAACGCACCTACGGGGATGATGTGCGCGAACTTGGCACGGAACCCGTCGTCCTCGATTACATCAACCGCCTCGCAGGCATCCTGCACGACGCGTGGTCATGCGTCCGCCCGACCGGATGGGTCGCGGTCAACATTGCTGACACGTACGCCAACCAACCTGGACAGTACCGGCATTCGGACAAGTCCGGGGTCTCCGCTTCCAACCGGGCGAAGGCAGGGTCTGCGCCGATGCGATCGCTTGCCGGGTTGCCACTCAAGACGCAAGCCGGGGTCCCGGAGCGTCTCAAGATCGCCATGATCGACCGAGGCTGGCGGTGCCGTAATACGATAATCTGGCACAAGACCTCGCCACTTCCCACGACGGCGACTGATCGTTGGAACCTTTCCTACGAGGTCGTCCACGTCTTTGCACGTTCCGCCAAATCGTACTTCTCGCGCACCGAGCAGGGTGGGTTTGCCGAGTACGGCACGCACGATGTCTGGACCGTCAATCCGGCACGCAGGCAGGCCGGCAATCACCCGGCACTCATGCCGGAGCAATTGGTAGCACGTCTCGTGGATCAACTCTGCCCGGTAGGGGGTCTTGTCGTTGATCCCTTTGCAGGGAGTGGTACAGTGTTGAGAGTAGCGCGTGATCGATTACGCAACGCATGCGGAGCAGATATCTATGATTGGGAGAAACGTAGTGCAGGCAACTTGCAAACTGTGTGATACGCCGGTGAGTGTTGTCACGGCAATCCATCGTGGGTTGTGCCGATCCCACTCGCAGCAGGAACGGATTGCACGTCGCGAACGCGCTCAATTGGGAAAGCCAACGGTCGAGGATTTATTGATTACCTCGATGAACTCGACGCGCAAGACGTACGTGCGGAAGCGTCCGTGCGTGACGTGCGGAACCCTCGTCCGCGAGAACCGTTCTCCTGTTGCGCGATGTCAGGCATGTTTCCTCAAGGAGCGATACGGCGCACGTGAAAAGCGTGAAATGATTGCGGTCTCACTGCGTCTTCCTGCAACGATCGTCAACGCATTGCGCATGGAAGCCCATGCGGATAACCTGAGTTTCACCGCAGTCGTTGAGAGGACATTGGCGAAACTCACTGGATGACCACCAGTCCTCCTTCTGGCGGTCTCGCCGGTCAGGCTAGCACCTGACCGGCACTTTTATGCCCTGTGCATGAAAAAACCGGCCTGAAGTTCGCACCTTCAGGCCGGCAGAAAGCAGGAGAGACCGAGAATATCCTAGCAAATCAGAACGGTGAATCGTCCATCTCGAAGTGACGATCGGCATCTGGCGCAGCACGCTTGGGAAGTTTGGTTGCCGTGCGGTAGACCTCGACCGGTCCGGTTGCCGTCACCGGGGCGACACGCTCCCCAGACCCTGAAGCGCGCAATTCCTCGGCATCCTGGCGACTGTCGAGCATCCGCATGGTATCGGCGATGATCTCCGTCCGGTACATCTTCTTGCCGGTTTCCTTGTCATCCCAAGAACGGGTCTCCAGACGACCCTCGATGTAGACCAATCGACCCTTCACGAGGAACTCGTGTGCCTGCTCCGCAAGCTGGCGGAACGCTACGACGTTGTGCCACTCGGTGTGTTCCTTCGGCTCGCCTTCCGCATCCTTCCACTTGCGATTGGTGGCGACGCTCCAGGAAGTGATGGCATCCGCGTTCGGCGTGTACCTCTTCTCGGGGTCCCTGCCGACCCTCCCGACGATGATGGCCTTGTTGATGCTTGACACGTCATGTTCCCTTCGTAAAAAAAACCGCAAGTGCCGCCGAGAGGGGTCGGTACGACGGCACTTGCGGCAGGTGGTACCGGCATCGGGTCCGACGCTGCCGGCAGTATCTTAACGCGCGGCATGTATCCATGATGCGGGGTGTCTATAGATCGATGCCGAGTGCCCCAAGCACTACCAATACCGCTTGATCGAACGCTTGCTCGAATGGCGCTACATAGTCTTCGAGGCCCACAAGATGCGCCGCTTGGTCTACCGTGCCGGTCGTTGCAATGGCCCGCGCAATCCAGATCATGACGCGTGCAATTGCAAGGCCAAGGGTTGCCGTTGCGACCGCCTTGCGCCAGTGACGTGCCATCCTGCCAGGAATCGCAAGGATTGCCCGGAAGGAGTGCCACAGGAGGGATTCGGCAAGCGGTCGCAATTGCTTCACGGTGTTGCAGGTGGCGGTGGAGGCGCGGAGGTCTTGTCCCCATTCCCGTTGCCATTAGCAGGCATGCTGGAGCCACGGAACAACCACGCTGCCACACTACCCATCGCGCCCACCAACGCCGTGCCGGATGCTTGCGAGCCGTCGTAGAGGGCGCTCCAGCAGATTGCCCCGACCACCATCACCGCAATCACGCCAGCAATGATGTCACGGAAAGTTGGAGGATGGTAGTCAGTTGGAGGCAACTGGCGGTTCCAGTTCGGCTAGCCTAGCCTCAAGCGCGCCGATCTTGCTTATCCACTCCGCGAGTGAATCCGCGTTCGCCGACCATTCCTTGCACGCCTTCAGCAATGCGGGAATCTCGGTGATCGGATAGCCAGTCTCCTCGATTGCTGCCAATACCGCCTTCTGTTCGTCTGTCACGTCCGGTTCCTTTCCTTGCTCGGCATACCACTGGTTCAGTTCCTCGCAGTAAGCAACAGGGTTCCACGTCATTTGCTGGACCGAGTCGCGCGACATTCCTGGTGCGCCATACCAGCCCCATGTAGGAGGCTTCTCGCGCGTCACCACGAAGTGCAAGTGGGGATGCATTCCCTTGCTGCCGGATGCTCCGCATTCGCCGATCTTGTCGCCCCGGTAGGCAATGGTGCCGAGGTCCGCATCGCCAAGCAGGAAACTGTCAGCATGTGCGTAGTGGACGTAGCTGCCCAGCAGATGGCCGGGAGCCTTGATCACTTCCCACCATTGATGCCGGCCAAATCCGGTTGCGTTGACGAGATTGGCACGCAAGACCATGTCCGCGCACGCCAGCAAGTCTGCGCCCAGATCCCCGGCAGGACCTACGCCGGAGTTGAAATCCGTACCCTCGTGGTAGCCATTCTGGAACGACGAGAAGTCAAGGTACGAGAAGCCGCCATTCTCGGGGTCGCTTTCACGCACGTCCTCTAACGGAAACACGCATTCACCTCACCTATCTGCGAGTGCCACAGCCAACGATAGCCACACTGATAGGGTATCTGATTCCGGTACCTCAGGTGTCAGCACCGGGGTCGGAGAAGTGGTAATCGTGCGCATCCCGATCGCGTCGGACAGGATGCGTGCCACGAAGAGTTCGGTCCTGCCGTTTAATGGCACACGACCCAGACTGGCGATGGTCGGGGAACCAACGTTGTACGCCGCAAGTGCCAAGTCATACCGTCCGAATGCTTCAACGTAGGAACGGAGCAATCTTGCGGAGTACCAGAGACTGGCGTAGGGGTCCCAGACGTTGACTGCGTGGAAGCTCGGCTGAATCTGGGCAATGCCACTCGATCCATCACTCCCTAGGGCGTTGGGATTGAAGCCAGACTCAACGTTGATGAGCGAGGAAAACACATCACCATCGATGCCCACTTGCTGGGCAATCTCCCTGGCGATCGGCTCCCACGCATTCCGTTCACTTCCCACTAGATCTCCTCGCCTCGATGCTGTGACCGATCATCGCGATGACGACCCACATGAGGATCGCGCCGATGGCGATGCGGATCACGGCAATGGTTCCGCCGGAGGTGCCTTCCACACGCCGTCCACGAGGGACCACCCTGGCGGTACGAACTCGTCACGCTCGGCATCGAAGACGTACCCGATCCCGGCATATCGCTTGCGTTGGTTGCCGTTATACGAGGTCTGCACCCACGTGCCACCGAGTAGGTCGGTGAGAAACACCTTCCCCAGTGCCTCATCCTCAGTACCGTCCGGCGTGGTTATTACGTCGTTGGCGACCACAAGGACGCGGATGACGGTGTTGGTTGCGTCGATTTCAGCGTAATGTGCCATCGTCCTATCCCCTCGGTATCGCGATGATCACGACGCCTGAACCACCGTTCCCGCCCGTAAAAGACGCGCTGTCCGCACTATTACGAATAGCGCCACCACCTCCGCCTGTAAGCAATTCACCAGCTCCGGCAACAGTGCCTCCTGCGGCTCCACCACCTCCGGCACCCCCGCTACCGTGCGTCCCCCCATTTGATGATGCGCATCCACCACCACCACCGGCGCGGGTCACCGCAGTGCCAGTGATTGTTGAGGATGATCCGGCGCCACCGTTTCCGCCAATGTTTGCGCCAGCAGTTCCTCCGGCTTGACCGGCAACGCTTGCGCCACCACCACCTCCGCCCGCAAGCGATGCAAAGTTACCCCCGGCAGTGCCTTGTCCGGCGGTTCCTGTTCCCCCAGTTCCACCGGAATATTCGCCACCGCCACCCGATCCGCCATTTCCGGCGGTGTAATTGGCGTATGATCCACCACGACCACCGCCCACTGCCGTCAGTGACAGCGCCGTCGTATTGGTACCGTTGTTGCCTTGATTCCACGCCGTTGCAGCGCCACCTGCTCCAACGATAAAGGTGTAGGTCGTTGCCGTTAGCGTGGTCGTGCCACTCAGGTACCCACCGGCACCGCCACCACCGCTATATCGACCACCGCCCGATCCCCCACCGGCAATGATCAGGTACTCACAGTTGGCAACCGATGACGGCAATGTCACGGTGCCAGATCCAGCATACGTAAGCACGTCATATACGATGCCACCAGATGATTTTGTGGTGACCTGTGGTGCGCCCGTTGTTGTATACGTTGTCAAAGATGGCGTATTTGACAATGCAGTCGACAATTTCGACCATTTCGGCAAGCCAGCGGTAAGAGTTGACGTGCGTGCCGTCCTTACACTCACGGCCCGGTCACCCCGTATGCGGTGATATGCACGGCTGCGTTCGACGCATGAGCCACGAGGTACCGGTTGGTCGGGTCAAGGCACAAACCATGCACGAGGATCACGCTATCGTTGCCTGCAATCGTGGCACCTGACACGATGTACGCGCCATGCGTGCCGGTCACTGCCGACGTGCTGATGTTGTATGTGTACGCCGTCGCTGACGTATTGGCAATCACGATGGATGACACCACCGTGTACGTCGATGCCGTCGATCCGTTGTCGCACACGTTCGCGGCGCTGGTTGCGGTGGTCGTGCCCAGACGCTTTGGTAATTCGGCCATGTCATCCTCCTATCAGCATGAAGGCGCGGCTGTAACCACCGCCCCCAATTGGCGTTTCAGTGCCCGATGCGCCGGAGCGAACGTACAGCGACCCATCCGTCTTGGCATACACGACAGTCAATCCTGCACCTGGGGCGCTTGGAGTAGCAATCTGCGTGAGGGTTACCGACCCGGTCGTGGAAAGTGCCGCCTCGAAGGCGATGGTTCCTGATCGGCCGGCAAGCTCATTGCAGATATCCACAAGTGCTTCCCAGGTTTTCGTCGAGGTTGCCCCGGACGTTGCCTTGAGTGCGTAGATCACTTCGCCTTCAGCAGGCTTGGTCAGTGTCTGGGTAACCATCCGATACTCCTAGGCGACCTGTATTCGCCAGTTGACGGTCAGGGTCATGCTGCTCGTCTTCGTGATTGCAATCAATGCCCGCGCAAACAAGCTGCCAGTATTCGCAGTCGCAGTTGCTCCGGCAAAGATGCCGATCTCGCTGAATGTCCCATTCGCCTGACTCGTCACATAGGTCGTGTCAAACGATGCGATATAGGTACTGTACAACGTCTTCGCTGCGATTGCCTTCCAGGTTGCCGTGGATGGCGTCACGAGTGCGGTCTGCGTCACGGCCACTGCCGTCATGCCGGTACCCAATTCGAGGTAATTCGGATATGCCGTCGTCGAACCGATCAACCCATTCGTGATCGCAGCACGACCGGCATTCACGATGAGGTTCCGGTACTCCGATACCTCTTCACGCCCATCCTGATGTGTGAGCGTGAGGGTAATCGCACCGGTCAACGACAAGGACTCATTCATCACTGTGGTTCTAATTTTATCTGTGCCGGGTGCGTGATGCGGATTTCCAATCGTCCAGGCTTGCCCGTCAACGCAGGATGCCCCCAACGAAAGCCGTTCAGCATCGCACTGCCTGCCTCAGTCCGCAAGGCAATCTGCAAAAGTAGGTCAAGGATCTCGATGGGAAGCGTCACCTGTTCCGGGTCGATGTTGCTCATGCTTCCAAAGCCTCCACCCGCTGCGCCAGTTCTTGACTTGCCACTATGATACTCCAATTAATTATAGATTGTTATGCGCCCATTAAACAGAATGTGTGAGCATAAGTCAATGTGCTTTCTGTAGCTGTACCATTGGCTGCTGCGGTGATTCTTCCCTTCGCATCAACCGTAATGTTTGCAGCAGTGTAAGACCCAGCAACCACAGCAGTGTTGGCAAGAGTAACAGAGATACTGGTTGTGCCTGATCCAGTTGCATCATTAGATAGAGTGATCGATTGGTTAGCACTGATCTTTCCATTGAATGTAGTCCAGTCCGCAGAACTCAATGCGCCCCGGTTTGAGGCAGAGGCAGTAGGAATGTTCAATGTAATGACCGGGGTACTTGTCGAGGATACAACCGTCGAACTCACATCCGTTCCAGTTGTCGTGAATGACAGTGCAGCAACACTGGTTACGGTGCCACCGCCGCCGCTTGATCCATTTGCAGCGGCTGTGATTCTTCCCTGGGCATCAACAGTGATATTGGTGTTGGTGTAACTTGCGGCAGTAACCGCAGTGCTTGCCAACATGGAAGCCGACACTGTTCCGGTGTCTCCTGTGGTAATCAGCGTTCCAGTAATATCTGGCAGAGTAAGCGTTCTGCTGGCGGTCAATGTGCCCGAAATAAGTGTCGTGCTGAAGCCTGATGTTCCTCCAGCACGACCAGCAATAATGACAGCATCTTGCGTGCTTGCAGGGCGTGCGGTAATTGACCCATAGACTTCCAGAGGCGTTCCTGCGCTAGTAGTCCCAATGCCGACGTTGCCGCTGACGTACCAATTACCCGTTTTGGTCGCTCCATCCGTTCCGCCGACGATGTCGAAATTCGCCTTCGTTTCGTTGTGATCGGCAGCAGTGACGTAACTGACGGAATCGGTGACGGTGCGTAATACTGTCCAGGCCATGTCATTCTCCGTATTTGAACGCGCCGTACAACCCGGCCCCGTAAGGCGTCGTCCCGGATTGTGCAAAAGTAGCTATTCCAAAGCGCGCTGTGCCGAATCGTGATGGATTGGTTATCGGGTTTGTCAGTGTCGCGCTCTGGTTATTGTCAAGTACTTGCTGCACTTCGAGGAACCCAGCATAGGTCAGAAGTGGCCGGCCGTTCTGGTTCGTTCCTACCGGGCGTTGTCCGTCAAGGATGCGGGCAAGGATGCGTGCAACTTCATTGGGCACTGGTCAGACCTCCCCGTACACGTCGGACGACAAGCGCACATCGTAGGCCATCGTCTCGGCGTTGAGGATGCTCTTTGTCACTTCCATCACCCACATTTTACGCCCTAGCGTGCCGTCCGTTTGCGTGTAGAATGCGCCCCCCATCCGCTTGGTACTCAGGATCGTCAGGTACTGCCCCGATCTCCACCCGGTCGAGCCGATGAAGCGGCACGTTGCCCCGTACTTGCGGTTGCGCACAAGCATGATCAGGTCCCCACGCGCGTTCACCGCATCGGTCGAGACGTTCATCAAATCGCCGGCGTCGATCACCTCCTCGTAGATGCCCGTGGAAGTGAACGCACCGTAACTCTCCCGCGCCTTGATGTCCGCGATTGATGCGTAATCCTGCCGGGTGTAGACCGCGTCCGCTGCCGTCAACGGTTGGTAGACGGCCTCGATCTTCGAATCTGCAACGGGGAAACTTGGCGCAGCAGGATTGAACCGTATGCCCCAGTTAGGTAGACAGACGTAGACCGTATCAGTGGTGCTGCCGTCTCCGGGGTTGCCTTCACCCTCAAACGAAAGTGGCAGTTCGCCAGCACCTGGGGTTCGACGGTAGATGGTTGTCGGGCCACCCGGTGGCGTGACTTGTACGAAGATAGAATCCAGATCGGGCACTTCATACCCAAGGCCAAAGAATGTGGTGTCTGCGTCAGCATTCTGCGTAAATGGATCCGTATGGCTTTGCGGCTGGACATTGCCGCTCCCATCAACGAACGTACCCTTCGTCTTCGCGCCCTTGATATAGACGGTGTTCACGACCTGATCGGCAATATCCTCAAGCACGAGATTCCCGGCAGTTGTTGCCGTGACATCGGTTTCGCAATCGATGGTTGCGATCGGTGCTACCAGCGTGTCCGCGTCCGTGAACTGCACGACCTTGTCGTAGTCCACATCCCACCGGTACCCAATGAGCTTCGCGATCGAGTCGATCGCCTGTGAAGCCGACATGTAGTCGAGTTTCATGACTGGGAGCGTCGGCAACGCCAATCCGAGTGAGGTTGTCGAGGATATCCCCGCCTTGCTCCATACAAGCGATCCGCCAGCCGAGGATTCCCTCGCGTTCACCTGATCGACAATGAGGGCTACTTGCTCATTCGCCGGCAACTGCGCGATCTCCATCGTCAGCATCCACCGGTCGAAGTACCGGGTGTAATCCCCCGCCTGAACCTCGTATTCGTATAGGTTCGCATTGATGAACCGCTCACGCACGCGCTGGATGATGCCGGCAAACTCGCGCACCCCTCCGCGCGTGAACACGATCTCCTGCCCCGACAACGGCACCGCCACTACCGGGGATGCCCCCGAGTACGGCACGCGGATGATCAGGCCGGACATCGTATCCGTCCTGTCCTTGATCGAGTCCGTGGGACGGATCGTCCTCGGGTCAGCATAGGTCGGCAGGTATTCGGTTCCGTTGACGGTGAGGGAGAACGTCAGTGGCATTTACGTCGTCGCGAACAACATCTTGCGTTGTCCCCCGAGTGCATCGCGAATTGCCCGAGCCGCGTCCTGTCCACCCTGGTAGCTGTCCGCGTAGACGTTCATCGTCTGGATGACCAGACCGCCACCACCCTGATCGGGTCGCCGGATGGTTACCGTCTCGTTTGGTGACGCACGGAACTGCACGAGTTGGCTATCTGTTCCGCCGGACCCACCGACCCGGAAGGAACCACCCATTGCGAAGCCTCGTGCATCCAATTCGGCGTTGATTTGCGCATCAGTCTTGCCGGCATTATTTGTGCTGTTGCGTTCGGCAAAAAACGCTTGATTCCTTGTTTGTCCCCCGCCGCCACCACCACCACCGCCACCAGTCATACCGGAGAACGCACTGGATACCGCGTTCTTGGCGTCCGTGACAAACCCACTGAGGACTGACTTTGCGCTGTCCCAAGCACTCGTCAACCCATTCCTGATGGCATTGGAGATCACATCGGCACCGAAGAAATCCTGCAACTTCTTGGCAAAGTCCCCGGTGGACCATGAGCGGAAATACTCAATGATGGAATCGAGCGTGCTGGAAACGAGGCTCTTCGCCCCGTTCCACATCGCCTCGATGCCCTTGGTCATTGAGTCGGGCTTGGAGAATATTTCGAACAATGTTGATGCAAATCCGCCTGACCAAGATTGAAACCACACCGTGATGTCGGTTCCCCAACGTGTCAAAGTGTTTACAAAAGCATCCCAACCATCCGCTAGGCTACGTGTTAACCCAAGATAGAGTCCTTCGATGACATTCGTGCCGAGATCGGCAAAGACCTTTGATGGAGAACTGATGCCCAACAGATCCTTGATCCACTGGACAATTCCTGTCCAAGCATCAGAAAACCACTTCTTGATATCGGCCCAATAGATCACGAGGGCAGCAATGATTCCTCCGACGATTCCTCCGGCAAGTGCAATGAATGCAGTGGGTGCCAGCACAACCGCCGCGATGACTGCGCCAATCGCCGAGGCCAATAAAATGGAGAATCCACCGTCAGTCAACCATGACTTCACGGCCTTCCATGTCCCGGCGAAACCGGTCTTCATCTCATTCTCAAGCCAAGGGATGAATTTGCCAAGCTGCTTTGTTGCTGCATCAACGAGATCAACGCCAAATATCGCCGTTATTGCGGTCACCGCCGCAGCAATAACTAGCCCTGGCAAGCCAAGAAAACCCAAGACAATTGCCCCGGCAGCGAGTGCCAATCCGGCAACGAATAGTTGCTTCCAATCGATGCCTGTCGTGAAGATATTTTCAAATGCCTTGTACAGTCGATATCCAACGGCACCAATCGCGACAAGTACCGCAGCGCCAGTCAGCAACCCCATCGCCGTTCCGAATGCTGCTTCAAGAAATACAAACAAGTCGAATATCGCTACAGCAATTGCCGATCCGATTCTAGGTAGTAACGCGGCAAACGTCGCAATGACGTACGTCCATCCCTTGCCCAATGCCGCCACAATCATCGTCCATCCACCGAATGCCAATCCGAGCAATATGCCATCAAGAAGCGCAGTTCCTACTTTTGAGTAGTCCCCTTTCTTGAAAACATCCGACATTGCATCGATCAGCTCCTGACCCACCAATGCTGCGCCAATAGCTGCGCCAAATTGGCCTCGCTTCAAGAGCAACACGGCAGGAAGGAGGACGAGCAATATCTGCGCAAACGGTTCCCAATCTCCGGCGGCCAGCGAGGCTTGCCATGATGGATAACCAAACATGAAGAATGCCTGTGCAAGGCCGGTACCGATCAATGCGCCAACTGGGCCGTATTTCGCATTTGCGAGAAACGGCACGATGAGTTCGACCAGTCCTTGCGCAACCAGCGCCCAATCTCCCGTTTCAAAACCTTTTACTATGTCCGCAGCGCCAATCAGGCCGCCAAGGATGGTTGCCCAATTTACATTGGCCTTGAACAGCGCGAGCAAGATGGGTCCCAGTCCGGTGACATTCAATAGGAACCACGTTCTTATCGCCGTCATGACCGATTCATCACCGCTGAGAAAGTCCCACGCTTTTGACACTAATTCCTTGCCAGTCTTTCGCAATGCAGGAAGGGTCTCATCCTTGAACGTTGTCCAAGCTGTCAGAACAATTTGCTTGAGCAATTCAACGATCTTCGAGCCAATATCGCTGCTCTGAGACTTGATGGATGTCCACAACCCCTGCCAGTCAAGCGCCTTGATTTGTGTGGCAATTCTCCTGAAGGTATCCATGAGTGGCTTGAGGAACTGCATCGCCTGGGTCGCAGCGAATGCGATGCCACGAAGCGCAGCAGCGAAGAAGTACATCAACGGGGTCAGGATCTGGACGACCCGTATGAGGCCGATGAACCCGGCAACCCCGATGCCCTTGATGATGGGCGCAAGTGCCTCGGCAGCAGCTTGCAGGCTCTGGGTGAACCGCGCCCAGATCGCACTCTGCGTCAACGCCTTGGCATACAGCGCAGCACGCTGGAACGCCTGTGCCAGGAACTGAAGGAACGGATTGACCGTATCCCCAAGACCTGCGCCGATTGCGGCGGCGAAGTTCGTGATCGACTTGGTGATGTTCACCAAGAGGTTGGTCGAAAGGTTCGATGCTTCCTTGAGACTGCCGGCATAGTTCTTTGCCAATCCTCGCTGGAGGATCGGCATGTAGGCATCAACCGTGAGCTTCCCGGCTTCTGCCAGTTTCTGAAGCTCCGGGACGCTCTTGCCGGTCTCTTCCGCAAGGATCGACCACACCGATACGCCACGCTCGGCGATCTGGTTGATCTCCTCGGCGGTCAACTTGCCCTTGGCGATGATCTGGTACCACGCCGTCGCAATACCCGAGAACTTCTCGGCATTGCCAAGGGAGACATCCCCGAGCATCTGGAGGGTCGGTATCAGGTTGTTGAGGGGAACCTTCGCAGCCACGAGGTTCTGCGCAACCTGGAATACCGCCTCGTTGGAAAAACTTGTCGCATCAGCGAACCGCTTGACCGCAGAGGTAACCTGATCGACCTTGGCGGTGTCCTTGAGGAGGGCCGTCATGGAGACGCGGAATTGATCCTGCGCGCCGGCTGCCTGAATCATGGCGCTACCCATCGAGTAGACACCGTATGCCGCGGCCCCGAACATCGCAGCGGCTAGGCGGCCGGTGATCTGCGCCCCGGAGAGTGCAGCACCGAGACCCATCATCCCGGACCGGGCACCGGCAGCGCCGACCGTCATCCCGAGGATGTTGCGCGAAATGTCGTTGAAGACGGCAGCAGTGTTCCCACTGTCCGCCCGGATGCGAATCCGCAGGACCTCAGATGCCACTACTTCTTCGCCTTCCGCGCCTGCACTTCTTGTGCCTCAGCTTTCGCCTCGTTCCACAACCGGATACGTGCCCGCCAGTAGGGTGGCAGGTTTGTCACGTACTCAAGTGACCAGTGGAACTGCTCGGCTAGTGCAACGTCCTCCGTCCACCACGGCACATTGGACGACGTGCCGTGCGCCCACGCTATGAGGGCGTCGCTGTCCCTAAAGGGACCTGAAGGGCGTCCCTGATGACTTCCCCAAGCTTGCGGACGACAATCAAGGGGAGTTCGTTGATGTTCTCTAGATTTTCCTTAATCGACGGCACGGCGACCCCATCGACATCGGTGACATTCCACTCGTGGATCAGACTGGCAATCCAGCCAGCCATAACCTCGGGGTCATTCTCCGCGCCCTGGAGTTTGGCGAGATCCTTCTGTTTCAACCACATCGGGTTGGTGATCTCGATCCATTCCCCAGCAGCACCGAACTCATCGAGCGTCACCGTGATTGTCTTGCCGTATCGGTTTATCACAAACCCTCCTAGTAGGCGCTACTGCGACCGTTCACCAACGTGACCTTGCACGGGCCTCCATCGGTAGTATTGCGCACGCCACGGAATCCGAGGTTATTTCGGATTGCGTTCGCGCCCATGTCACGCGTCATGCTCTCACGCAGATAGCTTGTATCGGTTGACAGCACGGTGATCGAGTCGCCATCCGCGTTGGTGAACGCAATCTGGACAGATTCCCGCGTCGCTGCGAGGTACTTGGCAAGATTGTCCGTTCCGGCATCAAGGACGAGTGAACCGGTGTACCGGATCCGTCCAGTGTCCAGACGCGCCATATCCTGCGAGTTGTTTGCGTGTGGCGATGCTTCTTGGGACCGCTCCCACGTCAGTTCACCTGACACGAGCGATGCAGTGGCCGTACCGGCAACCGTGAATACCCCGCTCCAGCCAATGAATGGCTTCCCGGACGCATCAGCGATCGTCGTTGCCGTTACCGTGGTCGGAAGCTTGCCCATCATCTTCGCGTTGAACGTCAGCATTCCCTCGGCGCGTGCGAAGCGGATCCCGAAGGAAGAGACTTGGCATCCGGCAACCGTGCGCGCTTGTACAGGGTCATCGTTCTGGAAGGTGAACGAAGGCACCGAATTGGCAACCGCAATCACATGCGTGCCACCAGCAGCGGTAATGGTGGTACTGCTGACCGTCTGGCTTGCACTGACGGTATAGGTCCCAGTGCCACCCTGGCCGGAGATGTACGCCGTGATGGTCGTGCCGGCGGTGACAGTGGAGCCAGTCAGCACCTGTCCGGTACGAAGCACGCCCGATGTGACCGCAGTGACCGTCAGGGTCGTTGTCGCGATCGAACCGGTGACGACTGCCTGCGAAGCGGCTGCGGTATAGGTCGAGGACCCCATGATGCCGTAGAGAAAGTGCCCGACTTCGACCGGATAGGCGTTCGACTCGATCTCGACATTCGAACGACCCATGCCGGCGTAGGTGGCGTAATCCATCGATGCGTCGCCACGGGTGGCGTCGTCAATGATCTCGTCCAACTCGGGATCGGCGGTGAACGTAGTGAACGGCAGCATGACGGTCGGAGTGACCGCAGTGCCCCACGTCGTCTCTTTCGCGAATTTCGCCTTTACTGCATTAGACAGAGCCATTGTTCGGGTCCTCCACGATCACCGGGGGTTCGACGGGGTCTCCGTCTTCCTCGACATACAGTTGACCGGCGAGGTGGAGCGCATTCCGAACCTCGGCAGCATGATCATCGTCCACTTCAATGCCTCCGGTGTGACCAATCCAGGTCCGCGCACCAATCGACACTTGGACTGCTTCGTCCACAGTTTCAATCAAGATCATGTTGCCTCCATTATCCGCCAAAATTACCTGCAACGTCAATCAGACAACGTAGCGTAACCGTAGCACCCGGTATATCACCGCGGTCGCCATATTCTACCGGTTCCTGCTTGGCCCCATCGTATCGGCACACCAGACACGTTGAGATGCCAGATGCATCCTTGAGGGTCTGGTGTGCGTTAACCGCCTTGCGAACCCCATCGATCGCGTTCAGTACCTGAACCTGTGCGCGCACCGCATCCGGGGCGTCAGAGAAAATGCGGACCTCGAACGTCTCGTCGAGGTACTGCCTCGTGATTGGTACGTCACCCTGTCCATCGAACTCCGAGGCGGCCTCGCTATCCCAGAGGATCACGATTGCCGGCACGCGGGGGAGGTTATCGGGCGGCACGTCCCAAACGTCGCCGGCATACGTCGCCAGATCCGCTTCAAGGCGCAACCACCGCGCGAGTGCAGCCATCGAGGCGACAACCGGATGAGCCATGTCAGGCAGACCACGCAGACTGGATCTTGTGCGCCATCTGCATCACGTCGGTCCTCAATTGCTTGGCCGTCAGCTTGGATGTACCGTGAAACCAGTTGAACGTCTTCTGTCCCTTGAAACTCGTCGAACGGTACTTGTAGGGCGCATTCTTGTTCGTCACCCGGATCCGTTTGGTCTTGGTCAACTTGGTGCGCCGGACCCTTGCGAACTCACCCTTGCCAGACATTCCCTTCGGGGCGCGCCGGCGTGCAGCATCAAGCGCGAACGAGTAGCGGAACGTGCCGTCAGACTTCGCCAAGGATGGCTTCAGGATCACGTCTGCGAACTTCGGGGTGATTGCCTTGTCGGTGCTTTTCGTGATCTTGCCCTTCGCGTCACCGGTGAGACGCGGTGAACGCTTCTTTGCCAGGTTGAACGAATAATTCTGAAGCGAAAGCATGGTCTCCTTGGTCGGCACAACCCAGAACTTCTGGTTGTTCAGTTTCTCAATGATCTTGAGGTGCCCAAGAACGCTCACGCTGGTTTTGCTCAGACGCGACGCAGTTGCGCGCCCGAACCCTCGGGGTCCGGTCGCCCTCGCATTGATTGGCCGGCCGAGCGTGATTGCCGCCATCAGACGCCGTCGTATCGCAGACGCTTGAGGGGTGCGATCATTCCCCGCACGAAAGGATGCAACCCCGCAGCGGTCATCACCCGGGGTTCCGTCAGCACTTCCCCGACACCGACCGTCCCGTACGGGTTGGTGGTCTGCCGGTAGGCCAGTACCGCTTGGTGGGTCGCAGCTTCCCCGATGACCGGGTACGTATACGTCGATACGACCGCATCGACCGCATGAGATGCCCCGGTCGTGCCATTGCAAGCACGCGTCACTGTGACGTTCATGCCGGCGATCACGGTGATGAACATCTGCTCGGAGTCAATGAGAATCGTTTGCCCGACTTCAAGCAGGGTACTCGCATTGTGCAGCGCGATCGATGTCGCGCTGCTGTTGATTGACGTATGAACCGTGGTGGTCGCCGTCAACTGGTTGTAGTAGCCCCAAAGCCCCGTGATCTTAATGGGGTATTCCCCGGCAACCGGGAAGTAGTTGGTGTTGCGCAAGGGAACCTCGACTTCCCAATACGGGCGGGAAGGATATTCCGTCGCAGCGTTCCGCGGGCACAGGACGTACGTGTTCGATGCCCAGGATTCCTCGTACGTCCCGTCATCGTCCTGATCTACCTCAAGGGTCGTGACAGAGAGGAGGTCTTCGCCGGGTATCGACAGCTCGGAGTAGTCATCGGTCTCAAAAAACTTGATCGCAACGATCGGGAAGAAGTGTCGATCGCAGAACTGGTCAATCTGCCGGGAGACGTTCGATATCGTGGTCTTCAGTACCTCGTCATCCGTCGTGTCAGAGATGCGCAGTTGACGCTTCACCTGCGCGAGGGATGCGTACCAGTGCGGAACTGCCGGCATCAGCGTGGACGCCGTACCCGTGCAGCACGTTCGGGCGCTTCGGGGGCGCTAGCGGTCTCCACGTCGATTGCAGGGGCTTCCGACGCAACTGGCGCAGTGTCGGAGACGGGTATGGCAATACCCGCCTCCTTCCATGCCTGCGCAATCACCTCGGTCACTTCGTAGAGATGACCCGGCGTGTAGGACACGTCCGGTCCAGCCATTGAAACGAGCATCTTGATAGTGACCATTCCAACCTCCGAAGTGAAGACTGGGGAGGGTCAGACCCTCCCCAAGTGATTAGGACGCGGGGTGCTGGTAGTACTTGACAGGATCGGTACCAGCATCGATCAACCGGCCTCCGGCACGTGCAAATGCCATAAACCCAACCTGAAGGTAATCGCTGTACCGCTCGGAAAGGCGCATGACCTGAATGCCCTGCACATCGCGCCAGTAGTACTTCTCCAGACGCCCGAAGAGCAGGCTCTTGGCAGAGGCGGCGGGAACTGCTACGTCCTGGTTGATGTAGTACGGATACCCGAGGATCGTGCTGGGTTCGCCAACGGTGAGTCCCGGCTGCCAAAGCGGCCTCGACTGGCCGTCAACCAGCTTCTTCAGGGTCTTGAGTGCAGCATCGGACATCATGAACGCTGAACCGACCCGGTATGAAGGATCGATGCTGTGTTCCAGATCAACCAGATCGTTGTAGATGATGGTGGTCGTCTGGCCGGCAGCACCGGTCTTGCCCAGTGACGCGCCAGTGACGATACCGTAGGGCTTCGAGGATCCGTCACCCGTCGTGAAATGAGTGTTCATGATGCGTCCGAGACGCTCACCGAGACGCTCCGCAAGCCAAGTCTCAAGCGGGAAGAACGCATCTTGGAGGAGCTGGAACGAAACCCGGATCAGCTTGGAACTGTACGTGTACGTATCAATGGTTGTCTGGCCGAAAGACACATCCTGTTCCGACACCTGCGTGTTTTCCGCAAGAATCGCGCCGACGTTGCCAGTGTCGTCCGAAGTGGGAATGAGCAACTGTCCGCCCGTCGCGGTTGGAATCCGCGTCGCCACATTCATCATGCCACCGTACGCAAGCATGCTGGTCTGCACCGTGGTATCAAAGATCTTGGAGACCGTGTACCCGCCGGCACTATCGGTTCCCACCGAGAGGGCACGGGTTTCGGGAAATGCTTGATACCCGGATGCGAGTATGTTGCGCTCCTCGGGGAGCAGCGCCTGCATGCCGTTGCGCAGGTACTTGCCAAACGCGATGTCGCGCAGTTCGTCATCAACGCGAGGGGGCGCGGAAGCAATCTCGCGCGACGCTGCACGTGCCTCCGGGATGTCGGCGTATGAATCCCGCTCAACACGCTCAAGGCGCTCGATGCGCGAATCAAGCGCAGTGGAAGCAGCGTCAAGCTTCTCCCACTGCTCGGTCTCAAGACCGTCAAGGCCACGCTTCTCCGCTTCGGCGCGGGAGACAAGTGAACGCATCTGCTCCACGAGCGATCGACGCTCTTGGCGCAGTTCCACTGAACTAACCATTGCTAGATTTCCTTCTCAAGAATTGCCAACTTGCGTCGCAACAATTCCAGGGAGTGCCCTCTAGGCGGCTCCGATTCGGGGTGGGTCACCGGCCCCAAGCTGGTCTCGATTGATCGCACCAATTGACGCAACGCCTCGACATCATCCACATTGAGTTCCTGGACGCGTTCAAACCGCGCCAGTGCCTGCATTGCGAGTGGGTCGAATGCCGCTTGCCTGACGGCCGAGGTGGTGTCAGGATACGCCGGATACGTCACGACACTCACATCATACAACCTGACTTCGTTAAGAGTGCGCTCATCCACTTGATCAATGCTTTGTGCGCGCTGCCATTCCTGCGTGATTGGGGAGAAGGCAAAGGATGACTGGTTGATGTCACCCCGGCTCATGGATGCCATGAGGTCCCGTGCGTACGAGGTATCAGGCAGGTCGATCTCCATGCGCAGGCCAATTGCGTCTTCCGATAGGCGCAATGTGCCGGCCTTGTTCCGTCCCAATACGAAGTTCTCGTTATGGTTGAACAGTGCGCGCACGTCCGCTTCCTGGATCGTCTTGGAAAACGCGCCGGCACGGATCCTCTCCGTGTAATCCCCGAACGCTCCCCTGATCGTCGTTGGCGAGTTGAAAACAGCCGCGTACCCGACGATCTGCCGGGGTCCATCATCAATACCTCGAACCTCAAACGTCGTCGAAGCGAGATGGGTTTCAATACGTCGGCTCATCACAGTACTCCTTTATGGTCAATCACGCAGGCAGTGCAGGCAGCGTCACGCCAGTCGCCCGCGCCAATGCGTTCCGGGCCGCCTCGGGCAGGGTCGACTGTCCCGCGATCCACGTTGCAAGCGCGGTACGTTCGGCCAGTTCGGTTGCCTCCTGCTGTTCCTTGGCGTGCCTCTCCGCCTCGGCACGGGCCATATCCTGCTGCGATTGCGCCAGTTCCTCTGGCGTGTAATCGCGCATGCGGACAATATTGGTGGTGCAATCAATATCAAGCACATTCATCATGGTATTCCATACAAGTCGAACGTTGAGCCAGTAACCCATGTATCAGATCCAGTATTGGCGACCGAAATTGCAATACTTGTAATGGCACTGGTTAGTGTAATCAGATTGAAAGTGCGATTTGATGCTTGTCCAATTCCCCCAGACGATGTGTTTAAGTTATATATTCCTGCAACCATTTTACGGTTATTACTCGATGCATAGTTGTAGAGAACGTATTGTAGTTCACACCATCCATCTGTCCGAAATGTACCACTTGCACTAGACGGTGACTGAATGCCAGTTGTAACGCTGCTTGAATAACCATCATCATATATGCTAGTGGATAATCCGTTTACTCTAAAAAATGCTGATTGTATGGCTGCTGATGTTAGACTATTTCTTGCCATTATGTGTAGATGTAAATTGATGTACGTTGACGGTATGCTAGAAAACGTTACGGTCGCAGCCCCGCTGGTTAGAGTTTGACGCGCAATCAGCACCGGCATGCTCGCCGTTGAGTGGACGTGATCGCTACGGGCAAGGGTACTTGCGCTCCCTGATGCAGCCGTGGCACCTCCCGTCACCGCGCCCGGTGTGCCGAACGCCTCGCGACTGTGGCGGTGATCGGACAGCGCGACGGTCGCTGCGGTGCCCGTCGCTGCGGTGTCACCGACCGCGGACGCCCCGGCAGTAGCTGATCCAGGCATGGCATGGACGTGATCAGCCAACGCCGGACTGGCACTGGTGCCCGTTGCCTGCGTGCTGGACACGGTCAATGCGGATGGCGCTGCACCAGCGGGAAACGCGTGCTTGTGATCCTCCCGCGCCACGCCGGTTGACGTTCCAGCCGCAGCCGTCCCGCCAATCGTGGATGCGGTGATTGTCGTGCCATATGCCGGTGCGTTCACCGTGACGGCACCCGTTGCGCCTGAGACCGACACGTTGGTACCGGCCACGATGGATGTGACGCCGGTATTCGTGATTGACAGGCTTGTAGTCTGCGACCCAGCCACACTAATGCCAGTGCCACCAGCCACCACGGGCGCGGTGATCGTGACGGCCCCGGTGGATGCGGACACCGTCACGCCCGTGCCTGCGAGGCTGGTCACGCCCGTGTTGGTCACACTCAGGGTGGTTGTGCCACTGATCCCGATCCCGGTGCCAGCCGCGAGGCTCGCCGAAACGGTCGGCGTCGTGGTTCCCGAGACAGTGATGCCGTTTCCGGCGGTCAGCGATTGCACGCCCGTTGCACTGACCGTGAGCGCTGTGGTGCCTGACCCGGCAACCGTTATCCCTGTGCCCGCCGTGACGCTCGCAGCGGTGATCGTCACGGCGCCCGTGGCTGACGACACGCTGATCCCGGACCCGGTTAAGGAGCGCACGCCAGTATTGGTGATCGTGAGATCCGAGGTGCCCGTGATTGACAGTCCCGACGAAACGGACACGCTGTTGATGGTTCCGCCGCCGGTGCCACCGCCCGTGCCTGATCCGACCGCACCAGGCACGCCCGGTGGACCCATCGCACCACGCGGCCCGCTCGGTCCGCGATCCCCTTTTTCGCCCTTCGGTCCCGGCACCGGCGCGGTCGCTTCCAGCGCGTCGACACGGCCGACCACCTCGGTGATCACTCCGTCCTGTCGCGCGTCTGTCGCCTCGTTGGCCGTCAACCGTTGCGCAATGCGCACCAATTCCTGCGCCTGTGCCGCCGTCAGTTCGCGTGTTTCGCCATGCGCCTGATCAATCGCCGACGCGACC
>Ga0114978_10001374_pt1 | contig 20474 bp, 46 predicted proteins | sample S_140212_EF_Meta_FD_87027 | JGI IMG/M metagenome (GOLD analysis project Ga0114978, IMG submission 87027) | Freshwater microbial communities from Lake Simoncouche, Canada to study carbon cycling - S_140212_EF_MetaG | ecosystem: Environmental > Aquatic > Freshwater > Lake | place: Lake...
ACCTGTAACTGCTGCCAACATAGAAGCAGCGGGACTTGAATATCGTGATCTTCCACCTACAATTCCAGTAGAGGTAAGAGAAGATGCAAACGGAAACCCCGTAGTAATTCAAGCAGAGGTAGCCTCAGCGTTGCTTGTTCTAGAAAGCCCAGCAGCTTTAGCAAATGCAATAGCTAGCTGTTTCAATCCAGATGAAGCAATTGAAGGTTTGACGGAAGAGCAAAAATGTGAATTAGGCAAGGCACTGATTAACATAGGTGCCGATATGTCTATCCCAGAACGTGAAAAAGCAGAAGATATAGTAGTTGTAACAATAATAGCTGGCCAGATAGTTCTTGGCACAGCATATAGAAGGAAGGTATAATATGAATATGAACTGGTTAAAGAAATGGGGCTTTGCCGCCCTAAATGAAAACTTTACATTCCTAGGATTTTTTGTAGCCTGGGTAGTTCTTGAGGGCAGCGCAAAAACAGTAGTTGGATATGTAACTATAGCCTCAATAGCCGTATGGTTTTTAACCATTGGAATAAGAGAAAAGTCAGAAAAAGACGAATAAATGATATAATAGGGATATGAAAAAAATAATCCCTATTGCTTTATCTGGCTTATTAATGCTATTATTAGCAGGATGTGGCTACGATGGTGGTTATCGATATCCATGTCAAGATCCAGTAAATTGGAAAATTGCAGAGTGCAATCCTCCTATTTGTGAGGCGTCTGGAACATGTACAAAAGATTTAATTAAAACTGATACAGCACAACAAACAACTACAGAAGGAACAATCAATGGCTAAAGAAAGATTATCTCCACAAGATTTAGACGCTAGATTAAAATTTATTTTAGGAATTACGCTTGGTACAATTTTATTATGTACCGCATTGGGAATTTTATATGGACTTTTATTTGTGACACAGCCAATTGGCGCACAGTCAGAAAATGATAAGATGTTTTTTAATGTATTGGGATCAGTTGCTACATTTATTACAGGAACATTAGCTGGGCTTTTGATTGGTCAATCAGGTGCTAAAGATGTGATGTCAGCACAGTTGGCTAATAAAGAGATGGATGCTAAAAATACTCAGGCGGATAAAAAGTTAGAATCAGAAATTGATGATGCAAAAGCACGTAGATTAGCAAAGCCAGACGGTGCAATGCCAGCAGAACAACCTGTTGATACTAGTTGGGATAAGTAATAACTATGTCATCAGCAGAAAAATTTGTTGAGATTGCTAAAACAGAAATAGGAACAGTTGAAGGTCCTAAAGACAATGAAACAAAATATGGTGCATTTACAAAGGCTAATTTTCAACCTTGGTGTGGATCTTTTGTTATGTGGTGTGCAAATGAAGCAGGAATAAAAGTTCCTAATACAGTATATACTCCAGGTGGTGCAGCAGCATTTAAAAAATCTGGTCAATGGATTGACGGAGACATCGCAGACCCAGAGCCAGGAGATGTCGCATATTTTGATTTCCCATCAGATGGTGTAGATAGAATATCACACGTAGGAATAGTTGCAGTAGACAATGGCGATGGAACAGTATGGTGTATTGAAGGAAATACATCTTCAAGTGAAAAAGGAAGCCAGAGAAATGGCGGAGAAGTAGCCAAAAAACTTCGTGCATATAAAAAAAATAAAAAGAATATAATGGTTTCTATTGTAGGTTTTGGAAGACCCAAATTTGGTGAATCTTCAAGTACAAAAACAGAAAATACCGTTAAAGCAAAAAAATCAAAAGCATGTTCATCATGTGGACAAGAAATTAAAGGTTAAAAATGGATAATTTAGATAACTTGTCAGATGAAGAAATTTCAAAATCTTACGAGTCAGATAATGAAGAAGAAGACAACTGGGATAATATGGAAAAAGCTTGCTGGTCTGGATATAAGCAGGTAGGCATGAAAGACAAAAATGGCCGAAGAGTCCCTAATTGTGTTCCAGTAAAAAAATCTTTATTTGGCACAGAGGGTCCTCAAACTTTAATACCTAAAAATAAATAATAAAATCAGTTGACAATCTATTTTAAACTGCTGTATAATTATGTACTAGGATCAATCCTTTCATAGATTAGGTAAAATGCAAATAAAATATTTAGATATACTTAAAGAGATTAGCCCCTATTATTACCCATGGTTTTCATATCATGTTGAACCCCTATTTGATTATCATAATCCATGGGAAGAAACAGAAGACATAAATTATAAACTTAATAATGTTGGTTTAAGGTGTGATGATTTTAATAAAATTGAAAATTCTGAATCTCATATAGTTTTTGCTGGATGTGAGTTTACGATACCTATGGATGTTAAATATGAAAATGGTTGGGCTTATAAGATACATAATGAATTTTATAAAGATAAATGTAATTTTATTAACATATCATACGCTGGTGTAGACTCAGATAGACTTATTTACAACATTTTAAAATACATTAATTTATACGGAAAACCCTCAAAGCTTTTTATTTTAATGCCAGAGCTAATAAGAGCATACGGCTGGTGGCCAGAAGCAAGAGGATTCAAGCCCAAAATGTATAGGCAGCATTCTGGTGGCGAAGAGCACAACCTAATGGCAGAACCTCATAATCTACCACTTCAACTACTTGCATTAAAGTATATTCAATCAATTACATTTTTAAATCAATACTGTAAAGATACTGGGATAGATCTAATATGGACTTCATGGGACTCTCAAACAAATGAATTTTTAGAACAATATAATTTTAACGGTTTTTTTAAGATAGACTCATACAAAGACTTTGATCAAAATTACGTATATGAATCATTTAAGAAAAAAATAGAGGAAAAAATATGACAAAACATATTTGGGATTACTACCAAGAGTATTTTGATAAAATTGGTAAATCAAAAGAAAATATAATACACATTCCAAATTTTATGAAAGACAATGAAATAAAATTAGTAATGCAATATATAAGTAATTATAAGGACGATACAGAGTTTTCTGGTGGTAAAACTTTAACTTTAGATAAAATAAAAAACGAAAATAAAGAGATATTTGAATTAATTATGGAATACGGAAGTAAAGTTTTTTCAATAATGAAAAAAGAATACTGTGACAAATATGACATAAAACTAAAATATATGCCATGGAATCCTTTTCATATAGTAAAATGGAAACCTGAAATGTCTAGTGGGCTACATTCTGATTGCCAGTACCCAGACGGAAGTCCATTAATGAAGTCTAATTATTATAAATTAAACATTACTGCATTAATATATCCAAATGATAACTATACTGGAGGAGAAATCGGATGGCCAGATTACGATTTAGAAATAAAGCCAAAAGCAGGGGATCTTGTCATATTCCCAGCCAATAATTATTATTTACATTATGTTAAAAACGTAGAGTCTGGATTGAGATTTACAATGCCTACTTGGTATACATTTGACGTTGGGGTGGAAATTCCAATCCAAGAGTATGCCCCAGAAGCTTCTAAAAATTTATGGGTAAACGAAGGAGAAGACTCTTCACATTTGAGTCAATACTAATGAATCCAGATATAGAAAATAAAATTTTAGACAATATTTTGACTCAAGATCAAATTGATAGAATATATAAGGCTGTGGAAGTTTGTCCAAAAGATAAGATTAAAAAAGATAATCCATGGGGACAAACAGTTTTTTATATAAAAGAATTTGACTCAAGATTTGATGGCGCAGAAGATATATTTAATACTATTGAAGACAGGGTTGAACAGGCATATGGCAAAAGAATACCTATATTGGGAATACAGTTTGCTAGGTACGATACAACCTCACACATAATGCCAAACCTAGACTTTCATATAGATTCAGTATTTAAAAAGCCTATGTTAACATTTGATATACAGGTAAAATCAACAATAGATTGGCCAATTATTGTAAATGAAAAAGAGTATAGTCTTAAAGACAATCAGGCACTAACATTTTCTGGCACTCATCAGGTTCATTCTAGGAAAAAAGTAGAATTTTCTTCTAATGATGTATGCGATATGATATTTTGCCATTTAGAGCACACGGACATGGAAGACATTAGTGCAGAACTTAGAACAAAAATGATGAATTTAGTAAAAGAAGCAAGCAAAAAATAATGTTATATTTAAATGAGCTTGGAGTTAATGTATTTATTAAAAGATACAAGGATAAATTACAAGATTCATTTTGGAATAACTATGATTTAGTTTTGTGGGAACAGGATATCTCTGGATACTACAATGTTAATGGAATGTATCATAAAGATAATTGGGGTACACATAAAAAATTTATTGTAAACAAAAATGGATCATGGGGGTTGCCAAAACAATATGTCAAATATTTTAAATAGTATTGGTATTGACGAAGAAGATTTAGATTGGTGGCATCTTTCTATATGCAGAGGTATGGACACTAATTTATTTTATGAAAAATATGAAGTAGATGATAAAATTGCAAAAAATATTGATGAGGCATGCTTGGCTTGCCCTGTTATAAAAATGTGTTACAAAACTGGTGTTGAAAATAATGAGCATGGCGTGTGGGGCGGAGTTTATTTAAATTCTGGCTCTATAGACAAGCCAAGGAATATTCATAAATCACCAGAGGTATGGAAAAGATTAAAGGCAAAAAATGTACATTGATAAAAACAAAAATCATTTTAAGCATGGAATAAATCAATGGACTGGGGAGCCAAACAAACCAGTATTCTACACAACAGAAATGGCTAAAGCCTTAAGAGGAATAACTAAACCAGTAAACAACTTACAAATGGATGTTGTTAAATATCCAGAATTTTTAGCATTAAGATTGTATGAAGACAATTTTATACAATTTGAGGGTACTAAAAAAGAAATGGTCATAGACTATGTATCAAAAGTAAAAAAATTGATAGAGTCATATGGCGTAAGATGCGAACTGGAAGGGGTTCCTAGTGAAAGAATATTACGATAGGGTGTTAATTGTCTATATCCCAGAAGATGATATGCATGGAACCGTTGAAAAATTAGGTGCTTTTGCGTCTAATGTTAAATATACAAAAGATGAAATAGAGCATGAAGAGCTACTAGGGAATGAGGAGTTTATTATAATGGATGAGATAGTGTTTACACACATAGAAGAGGGTGAAAATGGATAAAGTTCTTTGCTATTCATGCAATAAAACAAAAAACAAGTTAACTATGAAAAAGTCAACACTTGTTTCAATTAATTTACTTATGTGCGAGTCTTGCATACTTTCTAAATTTGAACCAAGATGGCTAATTATATTAACTGGTCGCCAGCAAGGCGCAGAAGTAGTTAGAGAATTTGTTTTAAAAAGGAAGTATGTTGGACAAGAAATTACAGCTTCTGAGTTATTAATTTAATATACATTATACGGTATAATATGATATATAATGAATCTGGATCTGACAACTATAATTATTGCAATATCTGCAGCGATATTGTCTGGCATGGGCACGGCAATTATTGCTGGAATTAACGATAATAAAAAAGAAAAAAATAGGCAAATAGAGCGTGAGCAAGACCATTTAAAAATAGAATTAAAAGATCTTAAAATAGAGCTCTACCAGTTAGAAAAAGAATTGACTGAGTGGAAAGATAAATACTATAGCACCCTTCAAGACCTTATTGTGGTCAAATCCGAACTTGAGAATGCCCTGAGAGAGCTTGAAGACCTGGATTTTCCAGAAAAAGAGGGCTAGCCCTTCGAATTTATAAATAGTATACTAATACTATGACAGCCGTAGTAGCTTTAATCCATGAAAACAAAGTCCTATTAGGGGGCGATTCTGCTGCGTCCGATGACAAAAGCGGTTTAATTTTTTGTAGAGTGGATCCAAAAGTTTTTAAAGCTGGTCAATACGGTATAGGATTTGTAGATAGTTTTAGAATGGGTCAAATATTACAATATAACTGGACACCTCCAATTTATAAGCCTACGGCTGGCTACAAAAATTTAGATAAGTTTTTGCGTACTAAGTTTATAGAATCAATTAAAGAGGCGTTTAAAGAACAAGGCTATGGTAATCAAACTGCAGGATCTACGGAAGACGGAGATGAAGGTGGAGTTTTCATCATCACAGTTCAAGGCTCAGGTAGAATATTTGTAATGGATACCGATTTTCATATTGGTGAAGCAGATGTTGCTTATATGGCAGAGGGTGCTGGACAAGAGTTGGCTTTAGTGTCACTGTTTTCTACAACTGCTATCAAAACACCTCGTAAACGTGTTAGGATGGCCTTAGAGGCTGCCGCTAAGTTTAACATGTCTGTTAGACCACCATTTACAATAATTGAAGTTTAGAGTATAATAAACTATATGGACATTAATGATCTAAGACCAGAAAATAACAATATGTCAATGGATCTTAGAGGAACTCCAACTCACGTATGCCCATGCGGATGCTTTGTTTGGAATCTTAAAGTGGTGTTTGAAGATTTTGATATCTCAACATACTTTTTAGACATGGAATGCGCCAACTGCGGAAGCTTAGCAACCGCCCCTACACCAAAGGATAGACCAGAATGAGAAAGTCAGAAAGATTAAGGCTATTAGAAATGCAAATAATCAAACTAGAGTTTGAGATAGATTTGTTAAATAACATGCTTGCAACTCTTTTGGAAGCAAACAGCTTAGCTCAACCACAATTAGACGCTGGCAAATGGTATCAAAGAAGGCTAGACAAGAACTCTTGACATATACGCTACTAATTTAGTAGAATATGCATATGAATAAAAAACTAATAACTGCAAGTACAGCGGTAGCGATAATGCTATCCACCATGTTAATTACTGTAGAAGCTAAGGCGGAAACACAAGCACCTACAGTAGCTGTTTTAGATACAGCACTAGATACTTCTTTGCCAATTTTTAAAGATAAAATTGTTTACGAAGTATGTATTTTGGAATGGGCCTCATGTCCAAATGGTCAAAAGTTTATGGAGGGTCCAGGATCTTCTGTGCTACCATCAAATATGATTTCTTTAAATGGTTTCGATCATGGAACACAAATGGCATCAGTTGCAGTAGCAACTAATCCAAATATTAAAATTGTTTTTATAAGAATAATTGGAAATACACCTTCTGGTGATCGTCAGGTTACTGGTGAAACTGGTGTATCTTTAGCATTAAAATGGGTATTAGATAATAAATCTCGTTTTAACATTCAAAGCGTTGCAATGTCTCAAGCAAACCATTCTATATTAACAAGCCAAACAGAATATTGCCCAGCAACACCAATGCTTCGTGGAGCAATATCATCATTAGTTTCTTCTGGAACCCCAGTATTTTTTGCAGCGGGAAACATGAGAGACCTTTCAAGATTATCTTGGCCAGCATGTATTAATGATTCAATATCAATTGGCATGGCTGATCAATATGATCAGATAGATAATTATTCTAATTTTGATAAAGATAGATTAGACTTCTATGCTCTTGGCAACATGAAAGTTGCGTTTCCAGGCGGATCTGTAAAGAATGCAACAGGCTCATCAATTTCAACACAAGTTGCTGCTGCTACATGGGCTGGCATTAAATATTCAAATCCTTCTTTAACCTATCAACAGGTTTTAGATATATTTAATAATAATTCAACGCCAATACGTGGTGCTAGAGGACAATATGGTAAACTTATTTCTAGCAATCCAAGCGTAATACAGCCAAGTGCGCCAACCGTGTCAAAACCAGTTACTCCAGTAACTAAAACTGCAGAACAGTTGGCGATTGAAGCAAAAGCTGCTCTTGTAATTCAAGCTAATAAAGCGGTTGCAGATGCTGAATTAGCATATCAGGCCGAAATTAAATTAGCTGCAGATAAACTTGCTGCAATTAAATTAGAATGGTCTAAAAAAATAAATGGCTAATATGACAGTATTAGAAGAAATTATTAAACAAATTGGCGAGGAGTTGTACCAGAAATGGTACAACGCCCTTGCTATTGAAGATAGAACAGAAGAAGCCTCTAAAGCAATGGCACAAAATGCGGGAGAGACTACCTTTTGGGTAATTCAAACATTTATGACTAAATTTAACGAGGCAGCAGAAGAGCTAAAGGATAAGTAAACATTGGTAAATAATAGAATATTGATAAATTCTGCTCCGAGAAGTGCAACTACTTGGCTGCAATTTATTTTATATCATCATAAAATAACTTCTCTTAATATCAATAATATAAAATATGGTCCAGATATATATTCTTCTGCATTTATTATAAGATCCCACGTCCCAGTAACTTTATTAGCAAAATTTGATGACATAACTCAAACAACAATATTAAGAGATCCTTTAGATTTAATACCTTCAATAGTTACTAAAACTGCGGGTGGGCTAAGGGATAGTGTTGTAAGTGGCATCCCACAGCCAATTGAACGAGATTATGCAAACTTAGAGAGTTTAATTATAGACAAATTTATTGTTTATAAAAATTATGCTCATGGTATAGAAAAAAATATTAAAAATTTAAAACCTTTTACTTTTGATCAAGTAACTTTAAATATAGAATATGTAGTTAAACATTTATTAGGGCTCGAAGCAGATAATAAAAACATCGACAATTTAAAAAAATCTGCTAAAAAAACAATTAAAGTATACGACAAGGGAGACCTAGGACTTAATAACGCTCTTCCAGTAGACAAAAAACCAGATGTATACTACAAAGTAAAAGATATGCTTTTAAATAATACAAAGTTTGATGAAATACAAAAAATATATGAAGATTCTAAAAGTTTAATTCTTGATGAGCAATCTATCTGGTGACCATCTAGTGTCAAAAAAACCAGTTAGACAATTTGATTTTGATAAGGTATTTAATTTATCAAATGATGAAATTGAAAACTCACACCTAATAGATCAAAGGCAACTGATGTCGGCAAAAATTTATAAAAATAGGGAAGAGTATATAAAAACTCTGCCTTCTAATTGTGATTATATGGAGCTTGGAGTTGCTTGGGGATATTACTCAGACATTGTAGCAAATTTAAAAAGTCCGTCATCAATAGATTTGGTAGACTGGTATAATCAAGATCTTAAGTGCTGGTCTTGGAGAAAGTTTGGAGAGTGCCAGTGTGAACCAAAGCATGAATTGCTGTATACCCCCGAAACACACGAGTCATATATTTCCAATAAATTTAGAAAATATAAAAATGTTAATGTAATTAAAGGTGATGTACCTCAAATACTTAATAATATAATCAAAAAATATGATTATGTATATGTAGACATTACAAATGAAAGAAAAATTATTAGAGAAACCTTAAATAAATTAAAGGATATGGTTAAGCCAGGAGGTATTATAGGCTTAAACGACTACCTAATATATGATGGTATAATTGAAGATGTGCCATACGGGACTTATCAATCAGTAAATGAATTTTTGTTTTTAAATAAAGATTGGGTTGTAGATGGAATTGCATTGCACCCACTAGGATTTTATGATATATATTTAAGGAAATTAAATGGCTAATATTAAAATACAGCCAGATATGGTGGTTCAAAGCTCTGGAGTTACAGATGTTTTTTCAGATTCTTTTGATCGCACATGGTTTAATATGCTACCAGAGGATCAAAAAGAAAAAAAAGAGTTTAGCGCTACTCCTTTTGAATTAGAAATTGGAGTAGATGACGGCTCTGTAAATTATATTTATAATTCTGATAGATTTAGGTGTGATGAATTTGGTTTTAATAATTCAAAATATCATATAGTTTTTGGCGGTTGTTCTGAGACAGAAGGCGTAGGTGGCAATTTAGAAGAGTCTTGGTCTTATAAATTATACTTAAATTTAAAAGAAAAATATGATATAGGTGGATATTACTCTCTTGGAAAATCTGGGAATGGGTGGCATAAAATTGCTTTGAGTTTAATAGAGTATGCCAATAGATACGGGGCACCCACTCATTTTTTTGTAATGCTACCAAATATTGGAAGAAATTTTTATTGGAATAAAGATAATAAAAGGTGGAAATACGATCAAAAATATGTATATGCTGGCACAGGGGATTCCCCGTACGGGAAAGAAAATATTATTGATGAAGATGAACATAAAAGACAGTTTATAGAGTTTGCCGTAGGTTGGAAAATTTTTTATAATTATTGTAAGTCTAATAATATTAAACTTCTATATTCAACTTGGGACCTGGAAGAAAATTCTAATTTATTAATGTACGATAACCAACATCAATGCTTTCACCAATTGGGTACAGACAAAGACTTACAAGGTTTTATAGAAAGTAAATATCCAGATTTAAAATTACCCCAAAGGGCTTTAAAAAAACGAGATGGGCATAAAGGTGATATAATTCATGAATACTGGAAAGATTGTTTTCTAAAAGCAATTAAAACAAGGGGACTATTTAATGATTAAAAAAATAATATTGATATACAGAAAAAGAAAAATTAAAAAACAGCTAAGCAAAAAACAAAGATTTATTTATTAGGGAGTAAAATGAAATCATTTTATAAAGAAAATGTATTTAATAGTACAGATTTTGTTAATATTAAAACCTATGTTTTAAACCACATACAGTCATCTGATGATTTTAATTATACAAAAATTTATGGAAGATATTGGAACACAATAGAATTCAATGAGGATATTAATAGCCTATTAATTAAAACCGCTAGATCTGGATTTGATGTTGATAATTTAGAAATAGTTTATACCCAATGCGTAAAATATCAGATAAAAGATGGGGTTATTCCTTCTTTAGGAAACCATATCGATGACTTCTATGCTACACATACACTTAACATAATTATAGATTCAACTCTAGACTGGCCATTGACAGTGGAGGGCATAGATTTTCCAAGCTTAACAAACTCAGCAGTCTTTTTAAAAGGAGATGAAGACTTTCATAATAGACCCAAGTATCCATCCTTAAATGAAAATGATTACATTGTAGCTATTTTTGTTAATTTTGCCCCAGAAGACAGTGAAATTATTAAAAAAAGCAAAAGATTTAAAAGTTTGCCAAAAGATGTTCAGCAATCCATGAGGTTAAAAATGACCCCAAACGATGTTAATCTATATTGACAATACTGGAATCATTATATATACTTAACCAGTGATCATAGATAATAATAATTTTGAAGAATCCATAACGGCTCATAAAGTTATCTTAGTTGATTTCTGGGCAGAATGGTGCAGGCCATGCAAAATGTTTTCACCGATTTTAGATGAGATATCAAAAGAATATTCTATATGGATAGGAAAAATCAATGTAGATGAAAACAAAGAAAAGTCTTTAGAATATAATATTGTATCTTTGCCAACTACAATTGTTTTTGAAAATGGAAAAGAAGTTAAAAGAATTTTGGGTGCAAAATCTAAACATATGATGTTAAAGGAATTAGATCAATGGATTTAGAATTTGAAATTTGGTTTAAAAATGGCGTTGATCGTGGTTGGATTTCTGAAGTTTTTTGCGGCACACACGATGCCCCACCAATGGATGATGAAGAAATGCAAGAATGGGAAGACGGCGGAGACCCATGCTCATTTCACGTTAAGGTAAACGAGTTGTATTAAAGCGACATTTTACCGACTTAAACGTTTAACATAGTGTGAGCATGTCACAGATTTCTGTCTCGTTAAGAGGCAGATTAACATAAGGAGAAATAAATAGAATGAACTCATTCAAGAAAGTATCGCTAATCATCGCTGCAGCCCTGACTAGCACAATGCTTGTAACGCCAGCAGCTAACGCTAACGCTGGAACTGTCACATTAACAGTGGCGGGATCTGCAGCAACTGGTGGAACAGTAGTAACAACTCCTGTATCACTACCAGTGCCAGCAGATAACAGTGTAGATGCAGCAGATGCATTAAAGATTGCTGTAACATCAGTAGACACAGGAACAGTAATAACAGCAGTTGCAGTAAATGCAACTCTTGTACCTGCTCTTGCAGCAACTGGTTCAGCAGTAACAGCATCATCTGGAACATCAACGCTATCAATTGCAACAGGAACTGGAAACTCAGCAGACTTTTATGTATATACTAAAAGTACAGCAGTGGGATCAGTATCTATTACTCGTGCTGGAACCACAACAGTGTATTATGTACAAGGTACCGCAGGTGCTTTGAACTCAATCACACTAACTGCACCTACATCAGCAGCAGCAGGCACTTCACAGGTACTAAAAGTATCTGGATTTGACGTGTTTGGTAATGCAAAGGGCGGGGCCACAATTAATACTTTGGTTTCAAGCTCTGGAGCAGCATTAGCAACAGCGCTAACAACTGACACAACAACAGCAACACTTGGAACAAAAGAGCAGACAGTAACAATTCCTGCAACTGGTTCCGTAACAGTAGTTGCATACGCAACAGTAGCAACAGCCGTAACAGGCTTAGCAGCACCAATAGGGTCTGTAAGCGCTACAATTGTAGTACGTGATGTGGTATCAGAACTAGCAGCAAAGAATGCAGAGTTAGCAGTTGCTAATTCAGCACTTGCAGCAGAAAAAGCTGGTCGTGCAGCAGATAAAGCAGCAGCAGATTCATCTACTGCAACTTTAAAAGCAGAAAATGAGTCTTTAAAAGCAATTGTTGCATCTTTAAAGTCTCAATTCAATGCTTTGGCTAAAAAATGGAACGCAAAGTTCCCTAAGCTAAAGGTAAATTGGATTAAGTAATTAATTTAATTAAAAGGGGCAAGGTTTAGGCCTTGCCCCTTTATCATATAAATGATAGAATGGGATAATGGACAGTAATAAAAAAAGTTTATTAAAAACTTTTAGCTGGGAAACATTCCACTTGGTGGGAGTTGCTGGTGTTATATATTTATTCACACGTGAATGGGAATATGCAAGTTTAGGAGCCCTTATTTATATTGCTTGGGAGTCTATTGGGTATTATGTTCACGAAAGAATTTGGTCTAAATTTGGAAATAAAATAAAATAGTGCTTTCAAATATGTGTGAAATAGAAGGTTGCCCAAATAAAGCAACCAGAATAGCAAATTCTCCCTCAAAAATAATATCTGTGTGCGTAGATTGCTATAATATACAGTATAAATCTTAATCAACTAAATGCTATAATAGAGGCATAGATGGACCTCTAGACCCATCTAAATACAACAACCTATAGGAGAAATAAAATGACAAACGGTATTAACTTAACAGGATTTAATGAGACAGGTGAGCAATCAGGATCAAATAATATTGATGCAGGATATGCAGCAAATCCAGGATCAGCTTTTGCTTCAGAAGATATGTCATCACAAGGCAATGCAGGATTAAATAGAGAAGGATCTTCTAGTTCACTTCCAATTTCTGGCGCAGACGAATCGGATATGTAATTATGTGTATTGAATGTGGATGTGAAGCAGTTGGTAGCGAAGCTGGTATTATTCCAGTTGTTGTAACTGATGTTTCAAGAGATGGAGAAGCTGGTTTAACATTAAACATGACTTCAACACCTGAGCAGACAAGACAATTTATCAATGAGTGAAAATGGCACAGGTATGGCGACACCGCCAAACAATGAACCAGCAGGAGCAGTAACTTCTCAAGAAGTTGGTCGTAAAAAACCAAATCAAGGAAAGTTTAGATCAGGAATTAATGGTCCAAGGCCAGCAACAAAAATAGATACTAATAAACATGGTATCCGCAGAGAAACAAATCTTGGTTCTAAAAAAACTGGTAGACCAAAGAAAGTTTAATTATGTGCATAAGATCAGTATCTAGTTCTTCGGAGCTAGATATTGATATTTTAAGAACAATAGATGATCAAATAGATGATGCAGAAGAAACAGGAATTATTTAGCAGAAAGAGTTTTAATGATTATTCAAGTAATTGGATTACCAGGAGCTGGTAAGTCTACATTTTCAAAAGAATTAGCGGACAGAATTAATGGCATACATTTAAATGCTGATGAAGTAAGAGCTGAATTAAATAAAGATCTGGGATTCACACCAGAAGACAGAATTGAACAAGCACGTAGGATGGGTGCATTATCACGATTGCTATCTAAACAAGGATATCACGTAGTTGCAGATTTTGTAAACCCAACAGAAGATACTAGGAAAGCATTTGGCAAGCCAGACAAAGTTGTTTGGATGAATCGTAAGCCAATTAGAGATTTTTCTGATACAACGGCAATGTGGGAAACACCAAATAATGTAGATTTAACCTTTGATGATTTATATGAATATAATGATGCTGCAAGGATTGCTTGCATAGATTTTAGAATACATGACTGGAGACTTCCTACAACATTAATGTTGGGTAGATACCAGCCATGGCACGAAGGGCATCATGCTCTATACAAAGAGGCTGTACAAAGAACAGATCAGGTAATGCTAGGTGTTAGAAATACATATAAGACTAGCGAAAAAGATCCACTTACATTTGATCAGGTAAAAGAATATATTGCTAAAGATGAATTTATGGACGGATCAATGGTTGTAAGACTTCCTAATATAACCAACATTGTTTATGGTCGTGATGTGGGGTATAATATCGAACAGGTAGATTTGGGGGCAGACATTCATGCTATATCAGCTACTGAAAAGCGTAGGCAGATGGGTATCTGATTTATTTTTTACCAGCAGTTGGTCAGATAAAGAAGCAATGATTTATTTTGAACAGGACGAAAATGAAAGTAACTAGGTCTAGATCATTTGTTAAAGCGTTAAGTTATCGAATATGGGGAACTCTTTCTTCTGTTGCAGTGGCTTATGCTATAACAAAAAACGCTACTCTTTCTGTGACAATTGCGTTTTGGGAAACTGTTGTTAAAGTATTTATCTATTACGCACATGAGCGTGGATGGAACTATATACAATGGGGAAGAGTTAATTGAAAAGAATATTAAGACATGCTGGCAATATGTATGAAATTGCATCATTTGCCATAAATTTTGTAAACAAAAATAAAACTAAAGAAAGAATTTTTCATGGCAATGGTAGCGGATTTTACGGAAATTTTACTTTAACAAAAGATTTATCTAAATATACAACATCTCAATTTTTATCACAATTAAATAAAAAGTTTAAGATAGCAATAAGATTTTCTAATACATTGTCTGAACATGGAACCTCAGAGCTATTACGTGATAATAGAGGGTTTAGCGTAAGATTTTATGGTGAAGAGGAAATTTGGGATATAGTTGGTTTAAATACTCCAATTCAATGGATAGACATGATTGATGACACTATGCTATTCCATGATTCAATGATAAAAAATACTTATAAAAATTTATTGGACCACACAGATAAATGGAATTTTATTAATAAAACTAAATCTGGGCTGCACGTTATGACTATGATATTTTCAGATCGTGGTATACCAAAAGGTTGGCAACATATGAATGGATATGGATGTAATACGACATCTTTAATAGACAAAGATGGAAATAGAACTTGGATTAAATTTCATTTTAAGACACAACAGGGACACGATTGGTATTCCGAAGAAGAAGCTGCCAAAATATCTTTCGATTATCCAGATAAAATGACAGTAGACATGGTAAATTTAATTAACTCTAAAAACTTCCCAAAATGGAAAGTTTATATTCAAATGATGGAAGAGGATAAGTATAAAGATTTAAATTATAACGTATTCTCATCTACAAATATATGGCCACATGCAGATTTCCCTTTAATAGAAATCGGGGAATTTGAATTAAATCAATTACCAAATGATCAAATGGAAGAGTTTGAAAAAATGGCTCTTGCTCCTGGTAATATACCAAAAGGAATGGGGCTATCTCCAGACTTTAGCTTAACTGCTAGGGTGGATTCATATCCAAAACTTCAACAAATAAGGTTGGGTAAAAAAATAAATGAGCTGCCCACTCATATTAGAAAAGATATGGACCTATACAAAAATAATATAATCTGGCTAGAGTGTCAAAATAGGCAAGACGAAGAATATTACTATAGTCAGCCAAGGGCTTTATGGAATTTATTTGACAAAAATCAAAAATCAAGATTACATAAAAATATTGCAAAAGCTTTATCAAGAGCAGATAAGTCTACAATAGATAAAATTATTAACAGATTAATGAGAATAGATCCAAGATATGGAAAAGGAGTATTAAAAGAATTAGGTAAACTAAATGTTTAATACAATTAAATGTAAAATATTTAAACATAATTTTTTACAGTCATCGTGCCCATTTACTGGACTTACCTACAACTCCTGCATTAGGTGTGGACACACATATGCTATTGCTTAGAGCATGGGTATTTGATCCATTATGGGTATTTATTAGGCACTTGTCAATTAATCTATATTTATCTTTCTTTGTTTATTTAAACTTTTTAATAAAGAATCTTGGTTTTGATATAAATAATAAAAAGAAAAAAAGAAAGCCAAGGAAAATACTTAAAGAAACTACCTTATTCATACTAGCCATTTCACCCATGTTTATGCTATACTTTCTGCTATGAAAAACAATATTATTAATATATTAATGATAGTTACTTTATCAGCCATTTTTGCCCACGGAATATATACCATAATAACCAAAAGTTTAGATTAACAAATGCATGATCATGAGTTCAAATTGGACATGGACGGTCAAGTAACATGCTCTATATGTGGGGCTATGGGAGACGATATGCCTAATCCAGAGCCAACAACAGGATATGGATATGATGAATTAAAAGATTTTGATATGGGATATAGAGATATTCGTAAAAATAGAATAACACCATTTTTAGGAAGATCTAGATGAAAGAAATAGATGCATATTGTAGGTACTGCAGCAAATTATCTAAAGGTAAAATAACCGCAGTAACAGAATTAGAATCTGGTAACTATTTATACATAGGTGAATGTTCATTGTGCCTATATGAAATTAGAAGGATAGTGCCTAAATCTAAAAACAAACAGTATCCAGACTCTTGGTATAGACAAACTCCAAAAGGAATGTAGTTGACTATAATTATACAAATATAGTACAATGTCTGTATGAAAAAGAAAGTTGATACTTTTTTAAAAGTAGGAAAAGACCCAAGCACAGGGCTTTGGTATTATCAAAATAGAGTTGGAATGAAATCTCAGGCTATATTTAAAGACAAAAAAGAAGCTTGGAAAAAGGGATGCCAATTCATAGATTTTTTAAAACATAAATAAAAAAGGATAAATAATATGCCACTACATAATCAATTACTGGTAAATGGGTATACAAACAATGCGCTAAAAAGTGAAGCGTCAGCAATAGAGTGGATGCAGTCATTAGTCGACTCAATCGACATGAAGACCATACAGGGCCCATATTCATCATATGTGACCAAAGAAGGCAATATGGGCCTTACATGCATAGTAATGATAGAGACCAGCCATATAGCATTACATATATGGGATGAGCCAAATCCAGCAGAAATTCAGTTTGATCTATACACTTGCGGAGACTTACCAATAGATAAAATTTTAAAAAAGCTTGAAGATGATCTAGGACTTGTAAATTATCATTATATGGTACTTGAAAGAGCAACTGGATTTAATGTATTAGAAAGAAATAGGGCTGGGTACAATCCTAAACCTATCGATAATTGAGGATATTGAGGAAGAATGATTAGATACTTTAAGCTTAGAAAAGCCATAAAAGAAGTAATTAAAAATAATCATGAATTATTAATGGCATTGGCAGAGTCTGAAAGAAATGAACAATCATCTAATTTAACATGGGATGAAGACGGTGTATGGAAAGGCTGGACCTATAATAGAGACACAAATAGATACTATTTTGATGACATAGGCAACGAATCTATTATGGGATTATGGGAAAATCAAATTACTCAAGAGGCTAATAGTATTATTTAAATATATTTATATATTATACTATATGGGCGCAAAAAGTGAAGCGGAAAATAGAAGCTCATCTTGCCAGTACCTGGCTTAATATAGTATAATTGGTCAAGATGGCACATAGAAAATTAATTAATGGCGGGTCAGCTTGGGAGCTACAGGCTCCAATAGACCTAGTAATTCATACCAAGGCTCCAGGTAAATGGAAGATAGTTGATATGGAGACTGGACAAGAATATATAGGGTCGGCAGAGCCAAATAAATATGGATGCTGGATACGAATAAAGGACAGGGGAGAATAAGTATGATAGAACTAACACTGATAGGTATTACATGGCTTATCACTATGCTTTATTACACTGATAGATTTAAAAAAATCATTGGTGAATCAAGCCTAATTAAAGCTAATTGCTTTAGCTGTTCAAGACAAATGATCCTTGGTCAAGAAAGCATAAGAGCAGTAAACTACTGCAATTCTTGTAAGTAGTTTGCAGACCAATACAGTAGTTACTCTAAATAGACCAATAGGATTAATATCTAAGTTCATCTGTTTATACATTCATATATCTATACTTATTACAGGCACAGCTATATTTACTCATATCATGCAATTAGATCCACATAAATAAAGTAGTTGACTAGAATAATATAGATATAGTATAATCAGGGCATGACTGAAATGACTAGTGTGGGAACAGACTTTATTAAAGGCGGGAGATGAAGTGACCTGTAATGTATGCTATATAGAGAAAGAACTCTTCCTATATACTAAAGGTGATCTCGTATATTCACTATGTCAGATGTGCTTATATACCCAGAATCAGATAGACATATTCCATGCATGGGGTAGAGAGCAATTACGTATAGCCAAAGATACTGGAGAAGCTCCATTCTAATGGAAATAACTATTAAGGAGTATATCCCTTATATAACCAAGAAAGAAAAAAAGAACAAAAGTAGATTTACTTTGCCTAGTTTAAATTGGACATGGACCCTAAGCTCAAAGGGCAAGATACTTACCTATGGCTATGCATATAGCCAAGATATAGCAATAGATATAGCCAAGAATGAGCTAAAAAATAGGTCAAGATTTACCTGCAACTCCTAGTATCCCCCCGAACTTTATACCCTCTCTAATAGCCTTATATGACCTTTTAGAGCCATATCTACATCATATCAGTCAAAGTAAATACTATTAATTATAACGTAAATGTTATCAATATATAATTAGATAGATATACATGTATTTGAGCATCCCCCACAACTCCCCGTAATGCTCCACTTTGACCCACATGGCATATAATAGCCATATTGTCAAGAGCTTTGAGCCAAATGTTATACAAATGTGATCATATAATGTATTCCAGGATATATAAACATGTCTCGTAAATAGGAAAATTTGCCCACATTTTATATATATTTTAATAGATTCTATATATGTTTAATAAGATTAATATACATTTATATTAGATTCTTCTAGAATTTCAGGGATTTTTTATAGCTTGTCGTAAAGGAGAAATTCTGCCCTTACTCAGATATAACAAATGGGACAATGTATATCAAAATGTACATGTATGTACAAATCGATCACATGTCCCAAATGTTTACTTAATTAAATTTACTTCTTTATATGTTATAGTTACTGGACCACACATTGAATCATAGTACTCTTGGAATTGGGACTTCTTTCTTTTCTCTGCCCGCTTTACTTTTCTAAAAGCTGCAAGAGCATGATTCTTATCCCGTCCATTAGCAGTCTCCCAGTTTTTGGGCTTCCGCTGCTTAGATCCTACAGGCTTGGTCATTAGATGTCCAGACCTCGTTGATGAGCCTCTATTACTTCAGCCAAATGACTTGATAGCATTAAGCCGTCAGATGTATAGCCATGCTCCCACTCAGTTTCAAACCTCAAGGCTTGTTGCCTTATGACCTCTGATATTAAAATCATTAGTCGGTCTTGAGTATATAGCGGCATGTGATTAACAATTAGGTCAGCGCACAATGTAGGATTAAACCAATTGTTATCTACTGCCTCTGCTAATGCTTCTGCTATCTTTTCTTCTTGTATTCTTTTTGCCATATCCGCCTTTTCTAATCTCAGTCATTGTATCATGCTAGGTTGGGTAAGGTCAATAACGCCAAGCCATCGACCCTACCCAATGTTAGTTAGTTTACTTAGTCTTTACCTCAGCTGTAAACTTTACGCCGTTCTTCTCTGCCTCTGACAGAGCTTGCTTAGCGGCACCTGAGAAACGTCCACGGACGCCCACTGTAATGCCTTTTGACTTTAGATATTCACGCTTTGTTGCCATTGTAGATCCTCTTTCTAATTGCCCTGAGCTCCGCCTTGAAGCCTAGTCCCTTCATTCCATATTAAGTTGTACATCATCTGACTCCACGTCAGAACTATCGTTTAGCCAATCATCATCATCTAGGAGGGTAAGGAAGTTGTTATCAATCATCCAATCCATTACAGCCTCGTCCATTTGATCTGCCCCAAACTCCAGGGTAAAATCGGAGGGCGGGCTTTCCCAAAGTTTATTCCATATAACATCTAAGGTAACTCCAGTACTAACTACATACTCAGAGCCCTCAGTAATAAATTCATGAGACTGATACTTATCTCTAATTAAATCCCATGCCCATACCCATATTAATGACATGGCTACATCAACGCTATTTAAGGTATTGACAATTTGGTCCAATTGCATTTTAACTTTTTGGCCTCTGTCATATTG
>Ga0114978_10001376_pt1 | contig 20471 bp, 26 predicted proteins | sample S_140212_EF_Meta_FD_87027 | JGI IMG/M metagenome (GOLD analysis project Ga0114978, IMG submission 87027) | Freshwater microbial communities from Lake Simoncouche, Canada to study carbon cycling - S_140212_EF_MetaG | ecosystem: Environmental > Aquatic > Freshwater > Lake | place: Lake...
ATGAATAAGATGAAAAATCTTATTGGATATAACAGAAAAACACAATAAAAATTCACATTTACTAAAAGTATATTATATTCTCCATAGATTAATCTTCTATGGAGAATTTTTTTGATTGGATGGCAAAGCCGATACCTAAAGATGAAGTGATAATATGGTTCAATGTTCATAATATGATTTATGAAAAAATTGAATTGTATGGAGACATTTTCAAATCACTTAATGCAATAATTGTTGACACCTATCTTGGTAATAGTAATTCTGAGACTAAGATTAACTTATCAGATGACGATAAAATATCTCACTTTGATTGGTGCTGGAAAAAAATGGTAAAAGACTTTGAAAAGGAAAATGTGAATATCAAATTCAAAGGAGACCATAAAGAGTATTTTCAGTCTTTTTTTATGGATAGTTTTTACAATCAACGAGAAAATAAAATCAAAGAATCAATATCAAGATTTTTAAATGAAATATTTGATACTAACATGGTATATTCCAGACCTGACTTAGATTTGCTTACAGAATTATATAAGTTAATGGAAAAAAATATGGAATAAAACCTTGATTCTATTTACACCAGCAAGGAAAAACTTAACTTTTTAATATTAAAATAAACAACTATAATTAATTATTCAAATGGAAACTTTAGAAAAAATTAAAGAATGGACTGAGTTACTTTCAGTTGATACTACAAAATTCTATAAAGGAAACAAAAGTGCTGGAATTAGAGCTAGAAAAACATGTCAAGATTTAAAGGCTTTACTACAAAACTTAAGAGGAGAAATCCTTGAACACAAAAAGACAGAAGAGAATGCATAATATTGACACAATATACCTTTTTATATTTATATTTTCAATATTGGTGTCATTGAAAAATGTCACAAAATTTATAAGTGCTCTGTTACAAAAAGAACCAAAACCTTTGTTTTACAGTAACAGAGAACTTATATTTTTAGGAATATCAATTAGTTATATTATAACCTATCTATTACAAAAATGAGTTTTTATAAAGAATTAGTGCCATTTATTGATTATATCCATTCAATTAGAAGATTGGAGACATATTTAAGTTTTGATATGAAATTCCCAACAAAATGGTCTTTACCAAAAAGTATTGTTGAGGAAGGACAAGTCGTTGGATTTGAAACAGACAATCAAAATTTAAAAGGTATTTCATTTGTTTCGCAGATAAATGAAAAAGAAATTTCAACAATCTTGGTTAAGATTGGTAAAATTATTAAATTGAATAAAGAAAAAGAGTTAAAGGAAAGATTGTTTAAACAAACTGTTGAACAACTTAAACAGACTTTTGAAAAAACAGATTTAGATAAACTACAAAGTTTATACTTTGATTTTGAAAGTGCGGAGATTAGTCCTGAATTGGATATAAACGAAGATTTAATTGATGACGAAATAGAAGATGAGCAAGACGGACAGGGGCCAACAACTACTGAATTGGTTCAATAGCGAAAAGTTGAAAGACCAACGGGAATTGGACAGAAACAAAGAAAAAATTGTTAACGAAATAAAAAAAATAACTAAAGAGGACTTATTTCCCAAACCTAAAAAACTAACAATATGGCAGAAAATAAAAGTGATACTTTTGGGGAAATAGAAAAATTGGCATTAATTGCAGAATCAGTTCAAACTATGTTTAGTGGTAAGGGAACAATTATTTTTGAATTACCTAAAGGTGAATATAATAGTGTCCTTAATCATTTCAGAGAAATTGATAGACACCACAAACAATTTTCAATTGATATATCAGGAACCGAGTTTCATTTTATTTTGAATGACCTTGAGGATATGTCGTAAATTTTCTATACAATATTTTCTTATCAACACCGTTAGATTCTAACAAAGTGTATAAGTATTTTCTTTGGGCTGAGGAGTAGTCTTTGATAAAAAGACAATCTCCTCTTTTTATTTTAAAGAAGTATGAGGATATTGAATCTATAAAACGAGCACATTCAATTTCATTTTTTAAAGAAAATAATTTAAATGATTCATCTTCTTGCAAAATAACTTTATTATTTAATACTGACATCATTTTCAATCCATCACCTTTTAAATAATTTTTAATTAATTCTTGGCTAGTAATCTTTTTATTTTTCTGTAGGTCATAAATTGTTTCTTCTTTTTTGTATGGAGATATTTCAAATAAAGTCATTCCTTCGTCCTCTAGTTTAACCCTGACACTTCTACCAATGTCATCTGTCATATAGATAGGTATTAGTTGATTAGAACTCAATTCTACTATACCCAGCTCAAGCGTACATTTTTTGCCACTCTCAACAAGAACGTTAAAAATAACTTCACTGGATTCTTTAAGTTTCTTATTGTAAAAAGATTTCGCTTTAGATAAAGTTACAAATTTCTTTATAATTCTTTTTCTTTTTTTATTCTTAAACAATACTACCAAGTAGTTTTCCATATATGAAAGATTATCACAAAATTTTAGAAATTGAAGAGAATGCGACTGATGACCAAATAAAAAAAAGTTATCGTGCCTTATCTAAGAAATATCATCCCGATGTAAATCCTGAAGGCACTGAGAAATTTAAGGAAATTGCAGAGGCGTATGACGTATTGAGTAATAAGGAAAAAAAAGAAAAGTATCTTAATTCAAAGAACAATCCATTTGCAGATTCTCCATTTGCGGATATGTTCAGCCAAATGTTCAACAATCAACAAAGACAACAACCAAAAAGAAAATCGGCACCAGATAAAATTATCAAAGTTCAGGTCTCCCCTTTTGAATCTTATATAGGTGTTGAAAAAAAAATTCAATATCTAAAAGATAATCATTGTGATACTTGTGCTGGCAAAGGTGGTGAACAACAAAGTTGTAATACTTGTAATGGTGTTGGATTCCAAATCAAATCGTTTGGTACTGGATTTATGGTTCAACAAATGAGAGTTGCTTGCCCCTCATGTGGTGGTAGGGGTTATACATTAGTTCATAGATGTTTCAAGTGTGATGGTAGAGGAGTTAAACCTGTAACTCATGAAGTTAAGGTTAAACTTCCAGTTGCTGTTGACAACGGACAATTCTTGAAACTGGAAAACTTAGGTGATTTTAGAAATGGTGAATATGGAGATTTAGTAGTTCAAATTGAATTGGTAAACAAAGACGGATTTGAAAAAATGAACGATGACTTAATCTATAATTTATATTTGGATTTGGAGCAACTCAAACAAGAAAAATATGTAATACCTCACCCTAATGGAGAATTAAGTATTAATGCACCAAAAATATTTGATACCTCAAGACCTTTGAGATTAAAAAACAAAGGTTATAACAATGGGGATATGTATGTGAAGTTAAACGTTAAGTTTGAAAGGCTTAGTTAATCAAACTAATAATTAATTGAAACAATTTAACTGAACCATAGATAGATGTTGATAGGACATAAAACCCTAATGCTATAGACCCAATTTGAATTGGACCTGGTCCTTTTTGTTTACACGATTTACAAGTAGATTCTGCCATATTTATAAGTATGTTATTAGAACAAATTATTAAGAGAGTTCTTTATCAATATCTTGATGAGAAAGAACAAGGAAAATATAAGAAACCTCGCAAGTATAGTAAATCATATTGCAAATCAACTTCATGCAAAGATATGGGGTTCACACAGAAAGCTTCGTGTAGACCTTATAAAAATTGTTATAAGTAATTTGCCTTTTGGTTTTTTTTTACTATATTTGAACTATGCTAAGTTATATAGGGGGTAAATCAAAAATCGGTAAGTGGATAGTTCCATATTACCCGAACAACATGGAAACATATGTGGAAACATTCGGTGGAATGTTTTGGTGTTTCTTTAACATGAATTTGGGTCAATACTCAAATCTTAAGAAAGTTGTATACAACGACTTTAATTCATTAAACTATAATCTATTTCAATGTGCTCAGAATCCAAGTGAGTTACAACGAGTTATGGACGAGATTCCTGTTCAACAATTAGGGGTAAGTAATACACCTGATGAATTTCGTGAAAAATTCAAACAATATCAAGCTGAGGTATTCTCAGAGAATGTAATTGTTCAACCATTCAATTATGAGATGGCAGCAAAATACGCTTATGTTTTAACTCAAGTTTTTAGTGGTAGTAAACCTGAGACATCTAACTTCATTGATTTAAAGGGTAAGTACAGATGTAAGTATCTTTCATTCAGAGACAAGTTGAGTAAACCTGATTGGGTTGAACATTTTTTAAAGATTACTGATGTTGAAAATATGGATTTTCAAGAAGTAATTGAGAAGTATGATTCTCCATCTACTTACATTTATTTGGACCCACCCTATTGGAAGACTGAAAACTACTATAACAACCATGACTTTGATAGTAGTGACCATCAAAGATTGGCTGAAGTATTAAATAATGTTGAAGGTAAATTTAGTTTATCATATTATGATTTTGATTTATTACACGAATGGTTTCCAAAAAATAGATTTAGATGGGAGGAAAAAGAATTTGCTAAAGCTGCGGCAGCAAAAAAAGGTAAAAAACAAAATATGGGAAAAGAGCTGTTAATTCTAAATTATTAGTTATTTTTGTATCGGCATTATATTTATTAAATAAAAAACACGGAAATGAAATTTACGTCCTTATTAAAATCGGTTATCCTAGAACAGTCAAGATTTGAATTGTTATTTGACGCTTTAACAAAACCATCAGTTGACAAACAGGGTAATAAGAGTAAGCCTAAAATGACAAAGAAAGAATTTATTGAATTGGTTAAGGCTGACCCTACAACAAGATTAAACAATATTGATATTGATACCGCAAATTCTAAAGAACTTGAAAAAGTTAAGGCTGGTAAATATGTTCAATGGTTAATCAAAAATTACTTAAGTCCTAAGACAGAAAGACAATTTGGTGACAATGGTTACGAAAAAGAAGTTCAAGCTGTGAAAGAAACTTTCATGGAGGACTTATACAAAATAACTGATGACCTTAAGAAATTCGAAAGGTTCAAAGGAAGACTTCCTGAAAACCAAAGAGATATTAATAAAATAACTGCAGATGAATTATATAATGCAGTTAAAGACTTTGACTTAACACTAGCATCTACAACTAAGGCAGAAAGAAAAACTGCTGAGGTTTACCCTGGTTCTAAAATTGTTTATGATGGTAAGAATTTGAGAGTAATTGAAATTAGTGATAAAGGTCAAATTGGTAAAGAGGCGGCATGTTTCTACGGTGGTCATAACCAAGAGACAAGATGGTGTACATCTGCACCTGGATTATCTTACTTTGAAAGATATATCAAGGACGGTCCTTTATATGTAATCTTCAATCCGAATGATTCTAACATTGCGCCAAAAACGGGATTACCTATTAACAGATACCAATTTCACTTCCCATCCAACCAATTTATGGATAAGGATGACCGTCAACAAGACTTGGTTGCTTTATTGAACGGGCCAATGAATGAATTGAAAGATTTCTTCAAACCTGAGTTTGCGAAAGGTTTAACAGTTGGTGGTGAGAAGTTAGTAATTGATAGTTTCTCTCACGGAGCGATTGGTAAGTTCATTGCGTTATATGGTTTAGATGATTTAATTGGAAACTTACCTGATACATTGAAGGAGTTCCAAATTCAAAACAGAGACCAAAAAGATTTAACTATTACTATCCCTGAAGAGATTGGTCGTTTCAAAGATTTGAACATGATTTTACTTGACAACTGTATTGAGAGTATTCCTGATTCAATTTGTACATTACCTAAGTTAAGATTCTTAGCGTTAATTAATAACCCTAAGTTGACTACAATCCCTGATTGTATTGCTGACTTACCAAACTTGTACTTCTTGAATTTAAAAGGAAGTCCAAATGTTGAAGTACCTCAGTCTATCAAAGACAAAGGAACTGACTTTGGTAACGGAATGTGGGATTTAGAAGGTGGTGAATAATTAAACTTTAAACATTTATATTATGAGTGTTGATGTTGAAATATACATGAATAATATAACTAAATTTTTTAGGGACAATCCAAAAGACCTATTAAACTTAGTTCCCAAAGATAAAGAGAATGAGTTCTATCTGAAAATGAAAGAACAGGCTTTTGAGAATTATGAGAAAGGTGAAGAGATACCATTAACTCAAAAACAGATTATTTTAATTTGTGTTGAGTTAAATCAAACCCAACTTGAACCTCCAAAGATGACCATGAGTGATTTGTTGAATGAGAAATCAAAGATTTACGAAGCACAGATGAAGAACTCAATAGTGGACACCAAAGTTGGAAAAACATATTTAAACTAATCATGGAGGACATAGTCCTCCATTTTTTTTTATATTCTATTTAAAATGGGTAAACAAATCTTATTATTTAGTACAGATAATAAATTAAAATGAAAAAACCAAAGTGGCTCAAAGATATTGAAAAGAATGATAAAGTATTATCATTGTCAAAATTGTATAGTTTACCTAAAGAGTTTGATGACTTTATTAACAAAAAAGTTACCATACTTTATAGTAAATCGGACATTGACACTGATAGTGGAAAATTTATTTTTAAAGAAAAACTTTATAAGACAATGCAAGGATTTTACTTATATTTATCATTTAGAGGGGACGAGATTGATGCTGACATTTATTACAAACAAGAACAACACAACGAACTTATTATCTTTATAACACAATTATTAAAACAATTCAAAAATGCAACAACTAACAGCAGAAGAAATTAAAGGAAAAATTGAACAAGGTGAAAACTTTGTATTAGACTTATTTGCAATATGGTGCGGGCCATGTAAAGTTATGTTACGTAACTTAGAAGAGGTGAATACATCTTTAATAAAAGAATCTAATGGTTCGCCAAGTTATAATATCTATAAGTTTGATGTGGATTCAGACCTTGGATTTAGTAGAGAATTAGGGGTTAGAAGTGTACCAACAATAAAAATTTACAAGGAGGGGAAAGAAACATTCTCTAAGCCAGGTGTTATGATGCCAGCTGAAGTTCTTAAGTTATTAGTTTAAATAATATGAAAAATTTAAAGTTATTAGTTTAAATAATATGAAAAATTTAAATGTGATTGTCTATACAATGCAAGGTTGTCCCTTCTGTGTAGAATTCAAAGAGTTATTACAAAAAGAAGGTATTGAATTCTTTGACAGAGATATTGACGAAAACAAAGAAGAATATGATTTGTTTGTTGAGATAACTAAAAATGATATGGTCCCATCTTTGTTAATTATTGAAGGGGACGGTGATAACTATAAGTCATTCTTATATGCACCTGAAACAAATTATGATGAACTAACTGAAGCAGTTCAAATTATAGACATACACAGAAAAAAAATGGGAATCATATAGATTCCCTTTTTTGTTTTAATACTTCAAATTCTTCAAGTGGGTTGGTTAATTCAACAAACCAATCTAACTTTTCCATTTCAGTTTTTAGTTCAGACATATTATTTTTGTCCTTCGACACATCATATGTTATCGGGTCCACTGAGTTATCATTATAACGTAAATTCTTTCCGTAATAGTAAAGTAAACGACCTTGGCTTAATGAATAACCGTGAGGAAATTCAGAGATATGTGCTAATTCATTATCATCCATTTCAACAACTTCACCATTATAATTGTAAGATGATGGTTCTTTCTCAAATTGAATTATTTGGCTTTCATGGTACGAACAATTAACCGTATTATATAGGGTCATTTTTAATGATGATTGTTCCAACATATGACCATTATATTCAATCAAATCAATTGTGCTAGTAATTTTTTTATCTCCAAGAAATTCTGAAAACTTTTCAGAAAATTCTGTAATTAGTTCTGAAATTTCTAATGGTTCTTTATGAGTTGTTTTTGCTTTAATTAAATAAAAGTTTCCACAGTCAATTACTCTGATTATTGAATGTTCATTTTTTGGGATTTTAAACAATATAAAATCTGCAAGTAAGTTAGTTAGGAAAATTTTACTACCTGGGTTTTTTAAAATCATAGATTTATTTATTAATGTTTATTCTTGACGCAAATATAGTAAATTTTATGTTATAAACAAACAAAATAAAGAACCTTCGTTGTATTTATAAAATAACCGAAATATTTTACATGGGTAAGAATATATTAATAGTACCGAGCAATAGTCTTTTTGTAACTCCAGATAGAATACCTTTCATTAATTTTATTAATGACCCTGCTACGGATTTACCGTTAAAATGGAATGTTCAGTCGGGAGATTCAAGTCCAATATTTAATATAAGTGCAAATACTTCATCGTCTATTCTAACGGTCAATCCTGGACTTTCAAGAGTCACATTTGACAAACTTCATATTGGAAATTATTTTGCGGTTGGTTCTCCTGGAGTTCAAGTTTTCAATGGTACATTAGATTGGGTAGGGCCTACAACTAACTTGGCAGGAGCTCAAGGTGCTATAGGAGCCAAAGGTTCATCAGGAGATATAGGCTCAACAGGATATCAAGGAGGTGCTGGAAACATGGGTAATAAAGGACCTCAAGGTGTTCAAGGGGCGCAAGGAAACGGTGGGCCTGCAGGAAATGCTGGACCAACAGGTATTACAGGTGCTCAAGGAAATATTGGTCCTCAAGGGAACACAGGAAATACAGGAGCTCAAGGGGCAATAGGATTTCAAGGTGCCCAAGGTCTTGCTGGCGCTATGGGTAATAAAGGCCCACAAGGGGCTCAGGGTGTTCAAGGTTCACAAGGAAATATAGGACCGACAGGAAATACAGGTGCTCAGGGCAATACAGGTAACCCTGGTGCCCAAGGTACTCAAGGTGCCCAAGGTAATACAGGTGCTCAAGGAAGTACAGGAATTAAAGGTGATACGGGTTTTACAGGGCCAACGGGTAATACGGGAGCTCAAGGTAACTCAGGTAATCCAGGTGCTACAGGTCCTTCTGGTCCAACAGGATTTTCGGGGCCAATAGGTGCTCAAGGTGCTCAAGGTAACAAAGGAACAATAGGGCCAACAGGTAATACAGGTGCTCAAGGCGCAACAGGTAATGCAGGTGCGACAGGTACCACAGGACCAACAGGTAATACAGGTGCTCAAGGCGCGACAGGTGCTACGGGAGCAACAGGTACCACAGGGCCAACAGGCAATACAGGTGCACAAGGCAATGTAGGGTTACAAGGACCTCAAGGGCCAACTGGTTCACAAGGTGGTTCAGGTGCAATAGGTACAACTGGGCCAACAGGTGCTCAAGGAGCCGCAGGACCTCAAGGTACAAGAGGGCCAACAGGAAATTTAGGTCCTCAAGGGCCAGCAGGACCATCAGGACCAACAGGTGGAGCAGGGCCGCAAGGTCCAACAGGTGGAACAGGCGCTCCAGGTCCAACAGGTCCTCAAGGAGGTCAAGGGCCACAAGGAGCCACAGGTAATACAGGTCCACAAGGTGTTGTAGGTCCACAAGGCCCTCAAGGTGCATACGGTCCTCAAGGAGCTACAGGACCTGAGGCGGTTACTTGTTATAATATTGGATTTATCTATGGTGCACAACCATCTAGTTTATGTGGAAGTTTTCCCTCTTTTGGTAGTGGATGGGCTCAGTCAAGTGGTTGTGGGTCAAAATATTTTTATTCATCAGAAGCTTATTGTCAGACGAATAATACTTGTTGTTGGAATTATGCATATCAATATGCGAGTTGTACTTATGGCGATGATTATGGACAATTTGATAGTGCTGGTTACCTCAGTATTTACAGTTCTTGTTTTTCTGACAATAGAACTAAACAAGGTATTGAAACTTTAACTAATTCATTAGAAAACTTAATGAAAATAGATTCGGTTGAATATGATTGGAATGAAAATGTTGGTTCAGTACCTTACGAAGAAATGAAAAAAGATGGTAGACTACACGCTATCGGATTAATTGCTCAAAATGTTAGACAATACTATCCTGAAGTTGTTGGTATCAATACTGAAGGTTATTATTTTATTGATTATATTAAACTTAATGCTGTATTGGTCGAAGCCATAAAAGAACAACAAGTATTTATTGAAGATATTGATAAAGAACTTGATTTTATAGAATCTAAATTGAATTAATGGCAAATGTAATAATATTTCCTCGGGGTAATACAGGGAGTACACTTCCTCATTTATTGTTTGATGACGGAACAAATAAGTTGCAATTTAATGTTAATAATAATTCCATATTATCATTATCATCTACAACTTCTACAGGTTCTTTAACAATTGGTAGTGCTGGAGTTTTTAGTTCAGGGGCAACAGCTACAGGAGGTCTTGCTATTACTGGTACAACATATGTTGATTCAACAGGAACGTGGGTTGGACCAACCACTGGAATTAAAGGGTTTCAAGGTGCTCAAGGTGCACAGGGTGTTAATACAGGAGCTCAAGGAGGACAAGGTGCACAAGGTGCCCAAGGTAACCAAGGAGACGATAGCATCGTTGTAGGACCAACAGGTTCACAAGGTGCTCAAGGAGGTTCACAAGGAGCTCAAGGAGTACAAGGTTCACAAGGTTCACAAGGGGCTCAAAGTACGGTGGCGGGTGCTCAAGGTGCCCAAGGGCTTGCTCAAGGAGCCCAAGGAGGACAAGGTAATACAGGAGCACAAGGTTCCCAAGGAGATATTAGTTTAATTCAAGGACCTACAGGTTCAATAGGTGCCCAAGGTACTCAAGGTGGACAAGGTGCTCAAGGTGTTAATACAGGAGCCCAAGGGGCTCAAGGAGCATCACCTCAAGGGGCTCAAGGTGCTCAAGGTGCTAATACGGGGGCTCAAGGTGCAACAGGTGCTCAAGGAGCCCAAGGTGGACAAGGAGCTCAAGGAGCCTCTCAAGGTGCTCAAGGTGCTCAAGGTGATACAGGATTCTTTGGACCAACAGGTGCTCAAGGTAGTATACAAGGGGCTCAAGGTCCCACAGGTTTCCAAGGAGCAATTGGAAATCAAGGGGCTCAAGGTGTTGCTCAAGGGGCACAAGGACCACAAGGAGCACAAGGAGCCGCAGGTTCTCAAGGTGCACAAGGAGCCGCTCAAGGGGCACAAGGACCGCAAGGAGCACAAGGGGCTGCAGGTGCTCAAGGAGCACAAGGTGGCTCCCAAGGAGCGCAAGGTAATATAGGAAATCAAGGGCCACAAGGTTTAACTGGGCCACAAGGAGCACAAGGTACTGCGGGTGGACAAGGTGCTACAGGTGCACAAGGACCTCAAGGTACTGCCAATACAACTCAAGGAGCTCAAGGAGCACCTGGACCTCAAGGAAATCAAGGAGCGGCAGCACAAGGAGCACCAGGACCTCCAGGACCTCCAGGTGATTCAGGGGCTCAAGGTTTTCCAGGTCCACAAGGTGGTGGTGGGGCAACAGGAGCTCAAGGACCAGGAGGAGACCAAGGTCCAGCAGGAGGCCCAGGTGTACAAGGGGCACAAGGAGCCACAGGTGCTCAAGGAGCGCCATCAGATAGAAGACTTAAAGATAATATTACCAAACTTGAAAACGTATTATCAACCACTAAAAAAATTGAAGGTGTTAGGTTCACATGGAATCCTGAACATCCTAAAATTAAGAATAATAAATCAATTGTCGCTAAACATGCGTTTAAAGGAGATGCAATTGGTGTAATTGCTCAACAAGTTGAAAAAATTATTCCTGAAATAGTATCAACAGATATGGATGGATTTAAATCTGTAAATTATGGTTGGATGGTTAGTTTAGGTGTTGGTAGTGTTCAAGAACAACAGAGAAGAATTGATTCAATATATAAAAGAATAAACAAACTAAAAGAAGTAATAGGTGGCTGAGAATATTATAATAACTCCTGGTTTAGGTAAAATTGATTTTTATGATGTTAGTAGTAGAATAATTACTACTGTCATTGAAACAGGTACACTTAATTTTAAGTATGCAAGCGCGATTTATTTATCTATAGATACAAGTTATCCTAATCTCCGAGCAACTAATAGTTCTATTAATATTTTAACTTCAATTGCTAGTAATGCTGGAGACTTAATTACCGCAGCTTCAGGATGGGCAGGAACAAGACAACCTCAAGGGGCTCAAGGAACTGCGGGTGCGCAAGGAGTACAAGGAGTTTTAGGTGCCCAAGGAGCTCAAGGAGTTCAAGGTTCACAAGGTGCTCAAGGTATTCAAGGAGGACAAGGAGCCCAAGGAGGACAAGGAGGACAAGGTGCACAAGGACCAAAAGGAGGACAAGGTGCCACAGGGGCTCAAGGTGCTCAAGGTTTTCAAGGAGTTCAAGGTTCCGCAGGTGCCGCAGGGGCTCAAGGTGCCCAAGGAGTTACAGGGTCACAAGGTGCCCAAGGTATTCAAGGAGGACAAGGTGCACAAGGGAATACAGGAACAACAGGTCCTGCGGGTGGACAGGGAGCACAAGGAACTCAAGGAAATATAGGTTCAACAGGAGCACAAGGTGTTCAAGGAGGACAAGGAGCACAAGGAGTACAAGGCACACAAGGATTAAACGGTAATCAAGGCACTCAAGGAGGTCAAGGAGCACAAGGTGCTAAAGGTGTACAAGGTGCTCAAGGAGTGCAAGGAACACAAGGAGGACAAGGTTTACAAGGTTTTTCAGGTAATCAAGGGGCACAAGGTGATACAGGGCCATCAGGAGGACAAGGAGCAACAGGAAACCAAGGTGCTCAAGGGCCTAAAGGAACTACAGGGCCAACAGGAGGACAAGGTCTTCAAGGAGGACAAGGCGCTCAAGGTACTAAAGGAACTACGGGTGGAACAGGTGGTCAAGGAGCTCAAGGATTTCAAGGGCCTCAAGGAGGACAAGGTCCTCAAGGTGCAACAGGAGCCCAAGGTCCAACAGGGCCATCACCTCAAGGTGCAACAGGTCCTCAAGGACCAGCAGGTGCTGTAGGAGCTCAAGGTTCTCAAGGACCCTCAGGACCTCAAGGAGGTCAAGGAGCTCAAGGAGGGCCAGGTGGAACAGGAGGTCAAGGAGCTCAAGGTGGACAAGGTACAACAGGTCCCCAAGGTCCACAAGGTTTTACAGGACCACAAGGTGCTCAAGGTCCTCAAGGACCACAAGGTCCTACTGGTTTTCAAGGGGCACAAGGAGCTCAAGGAGGTACTGGTCCTTCAGATATAAGATTTAAAGAGAATATAACTCCGATGACAAACTCAATTAATCTATTAACTAAATTGAGAGGTGTTAGGTTCTTTTGGAAAAAAAATCATTTGGTTGATGTATCTCAATTACAAAAAGATAATATAGGTTTTATTGCCCAAGAACTTAGAGAAGTTATACCTGAAGTTGTTTATGGTAATGAAACTGATACTGAGATTTTGAAAGTCAAGTATAGTGATATTGTTACATTATGTATTGAGGCAATCAAAGAACAATCAATCTTATTAGATTTAAAAGAACAAAGATTGGAAAGTTTAGAAAATAGAGCAAAAGAAAAGGGACTAATTTAAAGTCCCTTTTTTTATATGTATTCTGAAAATAATTCGTTGATTAGTTTGTCAACTTTTCTAGCACTTGGATAATCAGGCGGATAAACTTTCAAACATTCATCCATTTGACTTCTGAGAAGTTTAATATATTCACCGTAATAATCTAAATTATACATGTCATCTTTTAGGAATTGTAAAATTTCATATTCAAAATTTGCAATTTCAATTTTAAAAAATTGTACTTCTATATTTTTTCCGTATTTGTGAGGTCTTGAAATCCACTCACCCTGACCAAAAAAATATTCGTTTAATTTATCCCAAACTCCTTCGTATAAATCATCTTCATATGCCATGTTGTATGCCGCATTATGAATATTACCTAATTCTGGTGTTAATGTGTCATTTAATTCATTTTCTAACAAATGATTCATTGTATCTTTATCATCAACAATATAGTCAATACTTTCGGAATCTACGGTAACGTATTCAGGATGACCTTGTTCTCTCGCAATATCCTCAAGCAAAATAGTATTAGTTGATAGTTGAACGTTTTTTAATGTATCAATAATATATTCTTTAAGTCGTAATAAATTTGATTTTGTTAATTCCAAAACAATATCTCTATAAAGACTTTCGGTATAATAATCTCCCCAAAAATCATTATCACCTTCACCACTTAATAGTGCTTCAACAGTTTCTGTTGGTAAACTATTTCTTGTTTCACAAAACAAATGAACTAATTCGGATTTATTATTTACTATTAAATAATACTTACCATTTTCATATACTACGTCATCAAGGTAGTGAGTAATCCATTTTGCAAATTTTTCTTTATCTTCTTTTTGTAAATAAATTAATAAAGGATTTTGATATTCATAGTTGTTTGGGTCCAAGAACTTCAATGCACCTCTTTTTTCTAAAAACTTAAATAAAAGTTGGTAGTCATTGTCAAAGTATTTTAAAAAATTATGGTCGCCCTCGTTAAGGCCGTCTATTATTTCTTGAACATTCATAACATATAAATACAAAAAAAGGAACAATTTTCATGTTCCTTTTAATAATTTGTAACAAAATAAGGTTTAGTTGGAAGTCTTATTTACATTGTAATACTTCTCAATAGTCTTTTTAATAGCTGACTTAACACTTTCAGTTGTCTGTTGTGGTTGAGCTTGGACTTGTTGAACTGAAGGTTGAGCTTGATTTCCATTATTTTTGCAGCCGCATGCCATAGTTTTTAAATTTTAGGTTAGTTTATTGTTTTGAATGTGTGTTTGTAACAAGTTTTTCGTATAGACCCGTTACTACCGTTATTTATTTTTTTCATTCGTAATGAACTTGAAAGTTTTTGTCTAACATTTCTTGGGCTTCCTTTTGTATATCCATTTTGTATTAAATAATTAGCACCATCAACCAAATTATCAAACATAAAACTTTCGTCAGTTAAAATATTAGTTAATACAAATTTATTAATATTACCATTTTTATTTAAATTATATTTAGATAATTTAATTTTAACCTCACTATTATAAGTGTTTCTTCTAAATTCATTCACAGACGCTAAATTATAGCCATAATTTGAATTATTAGAATTATAGGATGTTATGTAATAATTTTCTTTTTCAATTAATTCATGATAGTTACAATATTCAATTACTTCAAAATTAAAAAAAATATCTCCATGTTTATTAAAAGATTTTTGTAAATATTCATTATCATGAATACCTTTTTTTAACATCCAAAAATGTTTATATTCTCTGTTAGTTATATTTGTACTACTACCAACGTAAACTTTATTGGTTAATATATTAGTTATTTTATAAATTCCAGAGTCAATCATCTTTGTTTCTTAATAATAAATACTATTTTTAACGAAATATACACTTAAAAGAATATTTATCAAATAAAAGTTACATGGAATTTTCAAATATATTACAAGAAAGCCGATTATCTGATTTTAAGACAAAGTATACACAAAAATTAGGAGCCGAGAATGTGGATAAGATTACGAAAGAAATCTCACCAAAATATTTGGAATGGGCTGGAAAGGTGTTGGACTCAATTAATTTTGATGAAAACTTCGCTAAAGTTAATGAGGCAATAAAAATATTTGATAAGATTTATAGTAACCTTCCGATGACTGACTTATATCAATATAAAAATATTGGACAATTATTAAATGCCATAAGTGAATATAGTAATAAACAAAGAAGAACTGTAAGGAAAGTTGAAGGTGGGAATGTTGTTTATGAAGATGAACGATTCTTTGTTGTTAATCCACTAACATATAAATCATCATGTTATTACGGTAAAGGTACAAAGTGGTGTACCGCTTCAGATACCGATAGTCAATTCAACAAATATAATATTGATGGAAAGTTATTCTATATTATAGACAAAACACTTCCAACTAATAATAAGTTATACAAAGTTGCTCTCCTTAAGAAATTTGATGGGGACAAAACTTACTATGACTCTATAGATGAAATTATCAAAGGGGGATGGATATTCAATACAAATAAATTGAATACAATACTTCAATCAATTGACGACTATATCAATACTGAATTTGAAGAACAAGTTAAAATATTCCAAAACAAAGAGGAGGCGGAAAAAGAAAAACGTAGACAAGAAAGAATATTAATACAAAGAGAATTACAAGCAGAAAGAGATGCTGCAGATGGAAGAAGATTAGACAACGAATGGGTTTTAGGACCTAACACTCCTGAAGTTGGTTTGAGAGCACATGCAGTACTTAAGTTTTTAATTGAGACTGGAGAAATAGAGGGAAAAACTCAAGAAGATTTTGCTGAACTAAACAGATTGAAGGGTGAACTAGAATCTACAAATGCCGAATATGAAAGAGAAGGTGAAGGAAGAGAAGATTTGGTTATTAAAATTGGGGAACTTGAAGATGAATTAAAAGAATTAAATAATAAGATTGATGTTTATAATATAATTCCTGATGGAGAATATTATGACCTAACAAAATTTAAAGTTATTGATGTTGGTTTAGAAGGTAATAGATACACCGCTGGAACTGACGATGAAATGATGGAAAGTTCAAAGAAAAATCTTGAAGATTTAATAGATGATATTGGTGTTGAAGGATTTAACAAAAATTTTATTAGAGATTATATAGATGTTGAAAGTGTTGTTGATGATATTACTGATTATCTATATAATGATTTACATGATAGTCCTGAAAGTTATTTTGAGGATGACCAAAAAATGTTATCTCCACAACAAAATGAAAATATTGAAATTATGGAACAAAGAATTAATTCTATAAAAAATATTATAAAAAAATTATCTGAACAAAGTCAAGGAAATAATGACCCAACCATTACTTCAAAAATAAAAGAGTTTGAAGGAATGATAAGTGATATTATAGAAGAAATTCAATTTATTAAAGACGACCCACAAGGTGATTACCCTACTGAATTATATGATGAAAAATATTTGGAGTTAAAGAGAAATGCTGAAAATGATTATGAGTTTTATATGGATATGTTTGGACTTGAAACAAATAGTTACATAGATAATGATAAACTAATTTTGGGAATCATTGATTCGGATGGATACGGGCCAACACTTAATAGTTACGATGGAGGTGCAGAAGAAGAATATGTAGAAGGTGAGTTATTTTACGTAATGAGAATTGATTAATAATAACCTCTAACTATTATTAGTTATGGCAAGAAAAAAGAAACTATCTTTCAAGTTGAATCCTGAGTGGATGTTGAAAGAGCCCTTAGATTTTGAATACAACAAATACACACTTTTGGATTATCTTCAGAAGTGTGAGAAGAACTATGACAATTTTGAATTATATCCAGATTTTGTTGAGATATCATTACATTTAGCAAACATTCAATCTTTAGTTAAAGAAAATATTTTATTATTAACGGACAAAAAATTTGAATTTTGTGACGACGAAATTTTAGTTAAGGATTTATATCCAAAAAAATTACCTAATTTATCTATAGAAGATAAAGATGAACTAGAAAAAACTATTAATTATTCTAATGGTAAATTGTATGATGTTTTTAATACATTCAAAACTATTTGGAATATTGCCTTCGATAGTATAGAAATTAATATCAAAAAAAACAAAGGAGCATTAATATCTGGCTCTGGATACATTTTTTATTATGAAAAGAAAACTGAAAAACTTTTTGTGTGGGAATATCAAATACGAAATGTAAAAAATGAACCAAGTAACAACAAAACTTACTTAACAAAGATATACGAAGATACAATTGAAGATGTTACTTTAACATCAATTATTGAAAAACATTCAAAATTAAATAATACTAATTACTACAAAGACCTTCCTGTTTTTGAAATGAAATGTAGTAATCAAAATTTTCCTATGGAACAAACAATCGTTCCAATCATGAAAAGAAAAATTATGTCATACATTTTTCAAATTATTAATTTTGAAAAAACAAAAGACTTTGACTCTGAATCTTAATTCACCTATATTTGAGTTGTGGGTCTCAATAAACAATACATCAATTTTAAGTCAACATTAAACTCATTGTCAACCAATGGGTTAGAATTGTATTATAGAAAAGGATATGCCCTTATGTTCGAGGACCTTGAAAGTTCTATGGTTCATGATTTACATATTGATGGAAAGTCAGACAAAGAAATTTTAACAATAATAAACGATAAACAAATCACGGAGAAAAAAAAACTATGAAGTGTATTAAGTCAATCAAAGAAACCAAAACGGTTAAGTTAGGAACTATTCAAAGAGTAGCAGATAAAGACGCAGACGTAAGAGTCAAAACAGGAGAATGGAAGTTTATTCCAAAATCTGAGTGGAAAGAAGTTAGTAGAAAAAAAACTGAAAAAGTTGTTACAGTTGCTGTTGAAGGTGATGAAGTTAAAAAAATAAGAAGAGGAAAGAACAAAACTAATTAAAAATGGGTGAGGAAAAAGATTGGATAAAGCCTACACACTATGGTGGAGAACAAAATCCATATGAAGTCATAAAGGTATGTGAGGAATGGGGATTAGACAAAGATGCCTATTTGTTTAATGTAGTAAAGTATGTTGCAAGAGCGGGTAAAAAACACCCTGATAAAGAACTTGAAGATTTAAAAAAAGCTGCGTTCTATTTGGATAGGAAAATTAAAAACTTAGAAAAATGATTTATTGGTTAACAGGACAACCTGGTTCGGGTAAAACAACAATTGCAAAAGAACTATGCAGGATAGGAAGAGTTGGACTATACTCCAATTGGTTCAACATAGATGGTGATGACATCAGAAATTTATTTGATAATAAAGATTACTCTGAACAAGGTAGACGTAAAAACATTGAGGTTGCCCAACAAATTGCAAAATATTTGAATACTCAAGGAAAAGATGTTGTGGTATCTTTAGTATCTCCTTATAAAGACCAAAGAGATAACTTCAAAGAAAAGATGGGTGATGATTTGAAAGAAATTTATATTCATACAAATGAAGTTAGAGGTAGAGAACAATTCTTTGTTGAGGATTATCAAGCTCCAAAGGAAAATTATTTGTATATTTGTACTGATAATATGACGGTTAATGAATGTGCTCGAAAAATATTAAATTAAATGAAAAAAATACATGTTGAAGGTGACCCCAAACTAAAAAATACGGGAGGAAAACAATATTCCATGTTTGTGGGAAGATTTCAACCTTTTCACGCTGGTCACAGATGGGTTCTTGACAAAATGTTAAATGAAGGTAAGAATGTTCTTATTTGTATTAGAGATATTGAACCTGATGAGAATAATCCCTTTACTGCTAAAGAAGTTGAGAATAGTCTTAATGGACAACTTATTGATTTGATAATGGAACTCAGAGTTAAGGTAATGGTAATACCTGATATTGAATCGGTTAATTTTGGTAGAGGAGTTGGGTATGATATTATTGAACACATACCGCCCCAAGAAGTAAGTGAAATATCTGCAACCAAAATTAGAGAACAATTAAAACAAAATTCGGACAAACATATAACGGAAAGAGAACTTAAAGAAAAAGTTATTACTGCTATAAAAACAATTTATGACCCTGAGATACCTGTTGATGTATATGAATTAGGTTTAATCTACGAAGTGAAAATATTCCCTGTTAACAACGTCTATATCCTAATGACTTTGACTTCTCCAAATTGTCCATCTGCGGAAAGCATTCCTGTGGATATAGAAAAAGCAATAAGAAAAGTAGAAGGTGTAGAAGAAGTTACAGTTGAATTAACATTTGAACCACCTTATGAACAAGATATGATGTCAGAAGTTGCAAGATTAGAGTTAGGGTTTATGTGAATAAATAATAAAATAATAAAATGTTAGAAACAGGAAAAATATTTAATGGGAATTGTGATGACTTCCCCTAACTAACAGATATTTATTAGTATGGAGAAGTTATTATTAAATGAAAAAGACGTTATTAATCAATATAATAAACTAAAAAATATTCATAAAGTTGCGGAATATTTTAAAGTGTCTGTGTCCCCAATCAGTAGGATTATTAAGTCAAGTGGTATTAAACTAACTAATCGTAGATATTCAGTCAATGACAGTTATTTTGATATTATTGATAGTGAGGAAAAGGCTTATTGGTTAGGATTTTTATATGCCGATGGGTATATCAGGGAAAGAAAATCAGGTAATTCGCTCGAGATGAAATTATCAATTAAAGATAAACATCATTTAGAATTGTTTAGAGATACAATAGGGTCTAACCATAAAATTATTGATGGGTTTAATCAAGTAAAATATAAGGGAGGTATTTCAATTTCACACATGTCTTCACTTGCGATGTATTCAACTAATCTTGTTAAATCTATTAAATCTCAAGGATTTCATTCAAGAAAAACATTTACAATAGATTTACCAAATATTAATGAAGATTTTATTCATCATTTTATTAGAGGATATTTTGACGGAGACGGCAGTTTTTCATTCAACCCTATTAAACATAAAATACATACTAATATAGTATGTGCTTCTAAAAATTTTAGAAATAATTTACTTAAAATTTTAAATAAAAATGGTATAGATGTTAAATATTATTCAGACATTTCATTACATATCCAAGATAAAT
>Ga0114978_10001377_pt1 | contig 20459 bp, 24 predicted proteins | sample S_140212_EF_Meta_FD_87027 | JGI IMG/M metagenome (GOLD analysis project Ga0114978, IMG submission 87027) | Freshwater microbial communities from Lake Simoncouche, Canada to study carbon cycling - S_140212_EF_MetaG | ecosystem: Environmental > Aquatic > Freshwater > Lake | place: Lake...
CACCCGACTCAATCAAATCGCCATCCAGCAGATGAAACTGCTCATCGCCGATGAACGGACACCTCGGCTGCCGGAGGGGAAGAAAGGAAAATGAAAGCCATGCAAAGCCAAGAGCGCGGAAGTGCTGGTCAACTCCCTCTTCGTCGCGCCACCAATGATGACATCCGTGTGAACGCCCATTGGTGACTCGAAACTCTCGCGGTTCACAGCGAAACATCCAACGCGGGAATTCGCCGAGCCACTCGTTGTCGAGATGCGCGCAGCGTCCTCAATACAAACGCCATGTGTGGTAGGCTCGCTTCGCAAATCGCACCCTGGTGGCTGGCTCCGAGCGGGTATCGCGCGGACGCATCGGCTCCCACGACCGAAGTGAGTACCGCATGGCCGCGAGCGAACAATCGATTCTGCACACCGTTCAGAACAGCATGTTCGAGTTCCCTGCATTGCCGGGGCGCTGGGACATCTTGAGTTTCCCAGGGCTCCGCGCTCACGCCACGCCCGGGATCGACCATCCGTTCGGCAACATGGTCGGCGTCTCCACGCTCACTGAAGCGAACGCCGACGCCGCCATCGCGCAGGTGCAGGATTTCTTCGGCAAGCGGGGCCAAGTGGTTGGTTGGTGGCTCAATGCTTCGTCGACGCCGATCGATCTCGTCACCAGACTCGAGGCCGCGGGATTCTCCAAGATGGTCGAGCAGGCCGGCTTGGTGCTCACCGACTTGCGGCAAGAGATTGCGTGCAACCCAGCGGTGACCGTGCGGCGGGCGACCGAGCGAGATCGAGCCGATGTCGTTCGCTTGTACGCGGAGGCTTATCCGATGCCCGAGGCGCTGGCTTCTGTTTATTGCGAGGTGGTGCCGCTCGTCGACTGCGGCAACCACTTTCTCGCGTACCTCGACGGCGTCGAGGGACCGGTGGCGGTCTCGAGCATGTTCTCGCCTCGAGGCAGCAGCGTGATGGTGATGCAAGGCGCGGCGACGCTCGAAGCGCACCGAGGTCGCGGTACCTACACCGCGCTGATGGCCGCTCGGCTCGCCGAAGCGCGCGCCATGGGCAAGGACGCCGCGGTGCTGCAAGGCGACCGCAAGACTTCCGCGCCGATCTGCGTCAAACTTGGTTTCCGAGAAGTGTGCAGCGTCGACTTCTACGCGTGGAGCCCGACTCCTGGGGCGAAGCTCGACGTGCACGGTTGAGATGTTGCCGCGTTGCGCACGCAGTTCGGGATCGCCGATGGAGCAGGGGGTCATGGTGATCGCGCGCGCTTCGTTGCGCCGACTCGCCAGCGTCCAAGCAGTGGGCCGACCACGCCGGCAAGGTCTGCGCCGCGTGGTTCCCGATCAGCTGCCGCTTTCTCGCCGCCGACCGATGGACGCGGCCGAAGGAGATCGTCGTCGTGTTCCGCCCCGAGCTGCACGACGCCGGGGCGCCCGCGCTCACCTCGGGCAATCGCACGGAGTTCAGCGCGCAGTGGATCGCCGAACACCCCGACGACTTCGGCATGGTGATCCACGAGCTCACGCATGTGATCTAGGCGTATCCCGCATCGGTCGACACTCCTGGTTGGCGGCTGGCTGTCTGGTGGAGGGCATCGCCGACTATGTGCGCCACTCAAAGTACGAGCCCGAGGTGCTGCGCGCGCCGCGCAGAGGTTTCGCGGCGGGCCTGAGGCAACTGCCGATGACGATCGGAATCGTCGCGTTCAACGCGACGATATTCCCGCGGGGCATCGCCCTTGCAATTGGAATGCTCGTGTTGCACCTCGGCGTGGTGCTGAAGCCGCGCGACCTTCGCCGCATGCTGGGGCCTTCGGCGGACTGATCGCCGCGGCGCGAGTGCTGTTACAAGCGGGAAATCACGCAGATTGCACCGCTCATGGCAAGCATCAGTGTCGCCGGAACAAACTTCAACACGGCATCGCCCACCTTCAGGTGCATGGCGACCGCGCCCAACATGAGCACGACAACCACTGCCGCCGCAGGCAGCACGACGGGCGGATATCCGAGTCCCACCAAGAGCAGCACGCCGCAGATGATCTTCAGGCCGCCGACGATGTAGAACATCGATGCGGGCAGCCCGTAGGTCGCGAACTCTTCCTTCAGGTTCTTCGCCTCGCCTCCGCGGTAGGCGGTCGAGCTCTGCCGACGAAGTAGCCACACATTTAAGAGGCCGAGACCAACGATGACTTGGAGAATGGAACTGATGAGAGGCATAGTTTGGTTTAGGATACATAGCGCTCGGAATCCTCGTCGGGCTCACATGAATTCCTGAGCCCCCCCCATGCAGATTGCCTTCGAAATCGCCCGCGCACTCTCGGCCATCGCCTTCCTCTTCTACGGGATCGTCTGCATCTCCTCGCCGCGCATGGAAGTCGAGTTCGAGCGCTACGGACTTGCTCGGTTCCGTAACTTGGTCGGGGTAGTGGAGTGCATGGGGGCGCTGGGACTGCTGGTGGGCTATTTCAACCGCCCCGTGCTTGTGGTGGCCGCCGCTGGTCTCATGCTCACCATGCTGATGGGCGTCGCTACGCGCATCCGTATCGGAGACTCGCTGGTTCAGACCCTTCCCGCGATCGTGTTGCTGATCCTGAACGCTTTCGTGCTTTGGGTCGCCATCACCTGACGCGGTCGCATTCTTCGCACTCGAAACGTACATTTTTGGTTGAAGGAAACGGCAGCCATGTCAGAGAACCCGAGGTTCCGCGCACGCTTCGATCGTCGGCTCGTGCGCGTGCGCGACAAGGCGCCACTCGCCGATTGCCCTCATAGGCTCGCGCAAAAACTTGCCAGCGGAACACGCGCGCCGTCACGCTCAGTCCAAAGGTAGCCCACGCGCATCCAGTCCGATCGCATCTCAACGCTCAGATTCGACCCACAGCGAGATGTTGCGCACCTCGCGCACGCGCAGAAGCGCCAGCAGTTCATTGATGAGGTGCTCGGCAGTGTGGCCAACGGCGCGGTGCAGGTTGGCGAGAAGGCTGGTTGAGCCAACCAGGTTTATCGCCGAATCCAGACCGTGGCTTGGGCGACGCTCCACTGAAACTTGCGCGCATGTTCGCGAATCACGAACGGCATATCAAATGTCCGCGTCAAGGCGAAGCTGGGCGCGAGCACCGCCTGCAGCGTGGCGAGGGTTCTGACGGGACGCCCGTGCTGTTCAAAGCCACCGAGCCAATGCGACTGAGGCGTGTAACTGTCCAGCCAGGTGCATGGTGTCGTCAGAATCAATTGTCCGCCCAATCGCACGAGCGCCGGCAGAGCTTTCAGGCATTCACCGGGATGAGGGAGGCGGTCCACCAAGTTGGCCATGAGCACCACATCAAATGAGCCGAGATTCGAACGCAGCGCCTGCGCATCGCCTTGCTCAAAGGTGACTCGTTGGCGCGCGATCTCCGCGGGCACCACCGCCGTGGCGGGCGCGGTCAGCAGTCCTTCCTCGATGTATTCATAGGAGGTCGAGCCGTGCTCCTGGAGATGGCGCGCAACCTCGATGAAGCGATGGGAATAGTCGATGCCGATGACTTCGGAACAGTACTGGCTCAACTCGAAAGTGGACCGGCCCACCGCGCAGCCGAGGTCTAGCCCGCGAGCTTGGGCGGGCAGAAGCGACGTATCGATGCACTCGGAGACGCAGCGCGCGGGATAATTGAGCGCAGTCGTCGGGCCGAACGGCCAAGGCATGTTTTGTTGCGGCGCGCCGTAGTGGAAGAGCAAGTATTCCGAGAGGGCACGATCCGATTCGTAGAAGTTCGGCGTACTCACGAGTTCAACGCGTTCTGGAGATAAGGGGCGGGTCGATAGTGTTCGATCAACACTTCCATCCTCCCGTCGCGAAACATGCGCGCCTGCGGCATGTGGACCGAAGGGGTCTTTGTGGGCGAATACAGGATGTCCTCGTGCGTCGCATTCTTTGCCACCTTGAACATCGCGGGGGTCAGGTGCCCGCCCAGATGATCGCTGCGGCCCGTCGCTACGTGGAGTGTGCCGAGAATTTTCTCGTCCTGAATGTCGCGGCCCGATGCCGGCAGATCCTGAGTGCCAAAACCCAACTCGCCGAGTTCGCCGGTCGCTGGGTCGGACGCAAGCAATTGGTTGTGCTCGTCGATGGTGTTCTGGTTGCCGGAGAGGAGGGTCGCCGTGCGAATCCTGCCGCCGGTCACGTCGAGAATCCCGACGCTTCCATCCTCGTAAAGTCGGGGGAACTGACCTTCCGCGCTGTTCGGCACAAAATAAACCTCGCCCGCCGGCAGATTCGCAACATCGGGTTTGTCACCGCGGCACAGGCCGTGACTCTTCTGCGCCTCTTGCTGATTACAGAAGAGCTTCAATGTGGACTTTCTTCCCGCTACTTCGAAATCGATTTCAAAGGCATCGGCGCGGGTCATTGCGCGACGCAGCTTCTCTGCCTGACGACTGACCTCGTTGTAATCCACCGAGAGGCCGGTGCTCAGAATGATGGGGTTGACACCGTGTAGAGTCGCACCGCGAAAACCAAACTGTTTCGCAAACGCTGTCAGTGGCGCGGTCGCTGAATAGGTCGAGATGCAGAGGAGGATGTCGAAGTGGGGATAAACCTTTTTGGTGAGGCTTATCTCGCGTCCCTCGGGAGTCCACGCGGCGTCTGGTAGATCGAGGTTACTGCCGCCCGTGATCTCGTAAGCGAAGATCTCGCCACCGCGCAAGCCGAGCTCGGCCATGACGCCGTTTTGAAGGGCTTGATAGAAATCGTTGTACGCGTGACGCTGAATCGTGAGCGCGGAATCTTTCAGGAAACCGAAACCCTCGATCTGCTTCGGATCGGCCAGATCAATCAGAATTCCAATGCGTTGACCTGGCTTGGGTTCGAACACCGTGCTGAGTAGTCGAGCGAGACTAAAATCAGGAAATTCGCGCGGCGCGCCGTCAGTTTTCATGTTCGGCAGTTTATTGCGTGGGCGACAAAAAGCAATTCGATTCAGGTATCTCGCGCAGGCGATCATTCCATCCCGAACCGCGGAGATAGGAAACGCATCAGTGCTTGATCATGTCCCTTTGTCTACGGAGTGAAAGCTCCTGACTAACAGCCGCGACTGCACAACCAGTAGATACCGCTCGAGTCTCGTGGTCAGGTCGGGCACCTGACTCGCCATGCGCTGCATCGCAGTATCGCTCAAGCGTTGCAGTACGCAGAGTTGGGTGACCCGCATGGTCGCAGGGCGGCCTTCTCGCAGGTAAAAGCCGTTGATCCCGACGATCTCGCCCGCTGCGATCACGGCCACACGCTTACCAGTGTCCTCGCGGTTGCCCGCAAACAGCTGCAGTTCCCCCGACTCCACGTAATACATTTCGCGCGACGGATCTCCCGCGTGCCACAGCACATGTCCGGCCGGGAATTCGGCTCGCTCGAGAAAAGGCGCCATGTCAGCAACGAGGGTTTGGATCAGTGCCTGACCCTCGGCTTCCAACAGCGCCAGCGCCTCGGTCGGCGAGTCTCCAGCGCCGCCGCCCCGAAGCAGTTGATTTTCACACCACTCAAGCGACTGGTCGAGATCCGCATGCGTCCGCAGGCTGTTGTCAGCGCCTTGCGCATCGGTCACGGACCCAACACTGGCGAGTTCAAGGCGGCGGCGGACATCAGGCGCCAGTGCGCTGAAAACAAGCGTCACGCCCGCCTTGCGAGTCAGCTTTCGAAGTCGCGTGAAGCTCGCCAGGCCAGACGCATCAATCCCATCGACCCGCGAGAAGTCGAGAATCAGGTAGCGCGTGCCGCCTGCGTTGAGAATTTCTCGGATTTGCGTGACCAACGCGTGGGCGGTGCCGAAGAAGATGTAGCCCTGCAGGCGCAGGATGCGTGTGCAGTTTCCCTTTCGCGCCAACCATTGTTCGGCAGCAGGTGAACGCGACACCACGCTGCGGAAGTACGCACCAGTGCCGCTGAAATGGATCACGCTGAGGCGGGAATAGTTGACCACAAAGATACCGAGCGAGATGAGCAATCCGCACGCAGCGCCCGTGCCAACGCCGAAGAACGCCACCACGAGGGCGACACCCCAGATGAGTCCATACTCGGTGCGCGGCATCTTGTGTCGGCTGCCAAACAACGGCGCAGCGATGATTGATAGTGCCGTAAAGGTAATCAGCCCGCCGAGCATGAACGCCGGCACGGTCGACAAGATCTGTCCGCCGAACATCATGGTGACGAAGGTGATGGCCGCGCAGGTGAGCGCAGGCGTGCGCCCCGGCGCCCGAAGTTTGTAAGACAGCGACGCACCAGCCAGCCCTTCAAAGCCAATGTTGCCGCCGAAGCTGCCCGATAGGATGTTTGCCGCGCCATTGACACGCAATGTCTGATCCGTATCCGACTCGTGTTCTGTTGTGGTCTCCCGACCTGCTGAATTCGCTAACAGATCCACAACGCAGACCACGGCGATCAGGGCAAAGAGTCCTGAATGCTTGAGCAGCAGTGACCACTCCACCTGCGACAAATCGGCGATATCCAGCGGCGGCCAGAGGCGTGAATTCTGCTCAAAAGGTCCAAGGATCCAGCCGCGAGCCATCGCAGTCTCGGAGTCAATTCCGATCAGGTGCATCGCAGCGAAGAACAACAAAAAGGTGGCAATCAATAGGCCAGGCAACAGTGTCGGACTGCGCCATCTCTTTGTAATAGAAAACAGCAAGACTCCATAGGCAATTGCAGGCGCCCATCGCAAAGGCGCGCCCTCCTTCCAGAGCGGGCTGAGATCATGGATGGTGACCGTTGATCCACTCGCGAGGGAAAACGCAAAAAAGACGAGGGACAAACCCACGCCAGCAAGGAAGCCCTGCACGACTGAATGGGGAATGAAGCGCATGACTCCACCCAGTCGGAGCCAGCCGAGCAGAAAGAAAAAGATTCCCACGACAATGGCGGAGACCGCGAGCGCCGCAACCGCAGTCGGTAGCAGAGCAGGTCCCGTTGATAAAGCCGCAGTGATGCTGGCCAGCAACATGACCAAAAGCGGGGCAGCAACGCTGGGCTGACCATGTGCAAAGGTGTACGGCGTATTTTTTCGCAATGAGACAACGACACCAGTCACAATACTGCCGAGAAGCAGCATTCCGAGGCACACGGGCACGTACGGGCGAAGCGTCTGGCTGAACAGGAGTGGAGCGAGCGCAATCCATTCTGGGATCAAAGCGAACGCCATGACGGTTCCCGAAACCACGCCATTCAGCAATGGAGCGAAACTCGTAGATCTGTCGGTCGTTGCGGATTGCGTCTTATCTGTTGCGGTCATGTTTTGTAATCGAACCGCGTTGAGGTCAGGTATCCATCATTGTCGCCGGGGCAACAAGGTAAATCAGTCCCAGGCACTTCGGCAAGCCCAGGTACTTCGGCAAGCCCAGGTACTTCGGCAAGCCCAGGTACTTCGGCAAGCATTGGGTCGGTGGGAAGTAACCGATGGGACTTCGCGTTTCCACTGTAACGGGCGAGCTGTTGAAGCGCGGGTGGAGGTTTCAGTACTTCAGCACTCTCGCCAGGAAATCGCGGCATTGCGGGCTAGCCGGCTTCTCGAACACCTGCTCCACCGTTCCTGCCTCGACGATGCGACCATCGGCGATCACTGCTACGTGATCAGCCACGAGTCGCGCGAAGCCCATCTCGTGCGTGACGAGAATGAAATCGAGGCCATCTTCGCGCAGTTCCTCGATCACGTTCAAAACCTCGGCGGTCATTTCGGGATCGAGCGCGGATGTTGGTTCGTCGAAGAGCAGCAGCCGTGGCTTGATCGAGATTGCCCGAGCGATGGCGACGCGCTGGCGTTGGCCACCAGACAGCTCGGCGGGTTTCTTATGGGAATGCTTATCGAGTTGGAGACGCTTCAGAATTTGCTGGGCCGTGTCCCGCGCCTCGGCTGACGGAACGCCATGTACTTTTTCCAGTGGCAATGTGATGTTCTGTAAAGCAGTCAGGTGTGGGAACAGGTTCAACGCCTGAAACACCACGCCGATCGTGCGGCGATGTTTCAACAGCGCGTCCTCGTTGAACGCGACTTTCTCGCCGTCAATTTCGACATCGCCTGCTTCGGGATACTCAAGCCCGGCAATCACGCGGAGCAATGTCGACTTTCCTCCCCCCGACGGACCGATCAACACGAGCGTCTTCACCATTTCCAACGTCAGCGAAACTTTGTCGAGAACGACATGATCGCCGAAGCGCTTGGTGATCTGCTGGAGTTTAAGTTTCATATTTCATCCGTCTCTCCAGCCAGCGCGACCAGAGCGAAATCGGGAGCGTGAGGATCAGGTAGCCAACGGCGAGCGGGATGTAACTCTCCAGCGTGCTGAATGTGTACGAGTTCACCTGCTTCGCGTTCTGTGTGAATTCGTTGATCGCAATGATGGAGAGCAACGAAGAATCTTTGATCAACGAAACGAACTGGCCCGCCATGGGTGGCAGTGATTGGCGCAGCGCCTGCGGGAAAATGACGTAGCGATATGTTTGTGTCCGAGTAAAGCCGACCGCTCGTGCCGATTCGATTTGTGATTTGCCAACGGTCTCGATCCCAGCGCGGATGATCTCTGCGATATACGCACCTTCAAAAAAGCAGAGAACGAGAATGCCCACCAGGTATCGATTCTCCACTTGAAACGCGGGAGCGATCACATAAAAGAAGATCAGTATCTGAACTAATAGCGGCGTGCCACGCACAAGCTCGATGTAGATCACGCTGAAGTAGCGGAGCAGGAGGAGACGCGAGCGTCGCGCGAGGGCGAAGAACAGGCCGATGATTGTGCTGAGTCCCAACGAAACGACTGAAATCCAGATCGTGGTCAGCCAACCCTGCAGATACATCGTGTGGTAGTTCGCGATCGGTTCCCAGCCGAGCGGAGAAGCAAGCTGACGAAAAGAAAAGTAAAAGACAAACGCGACCAGGGAGAAAGCGACGGCAAAGTTGAATGTCCTCAGCGGCCACGGAATCACCGCTCCTTCACGCTCTGGTCCGATGAAAATCTTCGAGAGGTTCATGGTCAGAAGTAGAAGGGGATGTCCATCTGTTTGAACGCATCCTTCTGCTCCTTGAGGTATTTGTCCCCGAGCTCGTTGAAGCCGCCCTTGGCGCGGAAGTCTTCCAAGAAAGCATTCACCTTTTCTAAGAGCGCCTTGTTTCCCGTGCGGATGCCGACGGCCCACGATTCCTCTTGGAACGGCTTGAGGATCGCGCGCGTTGTGTCCTGATGGCGCTTCCAATGTTGGTAAACCGACATCTGGTCATAGATGAATCCATCTGCTTTGCCCTGAATCACTTCGAGAACACACGCTGCTTCATCATCAAGCACCAGGAGGTGTTCTGGCTTGATGTTGCGCGTGGCGTACAACTGTCCTGTGGTTCCCTGTTTCACTGCGATCAATCGACTCGGCGCATCGAGGTCGCTTGGAGTCTGTGCATCTGAATTCTTGCTCAACAAAAGGCAGAGGCCTGTCTTGAGATACGGATTGGAGAAGTCGATCGACTGTACTCGCTCTGGCGTGGCGGTCATCGACGAAATGATCAGATCGATCTTGCCACTTTTCAGAGAAGGGATCAGCCCATCGAATGCCGTGTTTTGAATGACAACCGTTTTGCCGAGAAACTTGCCGAGCGCGTTCGCCATGTCCACGCTGACGCCTGTCGGGTTGCCTTTTTCGTCGGTCATCTCGAACGGCGGATACTTGAGTTCCATGCCAACGGTGAGGGTGCCTTGATTGTCGGCGGCGGGAGCACAGCTTGTCGCTGCCATTGCGAATACAGCAAAGACGCAGGCTAAAGCGCCAGACACCAAAGCGGCAGCGTAAAGGGAAGATTTCATATTGTGGAATGCTAGTTCAAACGGAAAGAGATCGTCCACGAGCGCTTCTTGTTCCGCGGTGGCCATAGTTTCACGCAGAGCGAGCGACGCACGGTCATGGTCGGGACCGAGACATCGGTACGAGGATCGCCGAGGCCGCATTTGGTCAGGAAGTTGGTCGAGGCACCGGCCATGTAGATCTCCCAGCCATGTAGATGTCCCGGGCGCGGACGGTCTGCTCGACCACCAGTTCGACGCCGCGCTCGCGGTTGGCCATCATCCGCAGGTACCACGACGCGTTGGAGGCGGCACCGACAAACGACGGAAGCGGCTTGCCGGCCGACGGACGCACTTTCCTCGCCGCGAGCAGCCGGTTGCTGACGAGTCGTGTGGCGGTCCCGCATCCCATAGGGCGCGCGATGCCAACGGAGCAAAAAAACAGCGTGGGTGGCTCGTATGAGCCACCCACGCGATGCTGTCCGACTGAACTTCTGTCTTGCTCAGTGGAGCCGCGCTTGTTCAGCGACGACGGCGAGCAGCGAGGCCAGCGAGGCCGAGGAGCGCGATTGCGCCTGGAGCCGGGATGGCGCCAGCGCCAGCCGTGATTCCAACGCCAGCGACGGATTCCCAGCCGTAGTCAACCACAGTGCGGGTCATCGAAGTGCCCGAGCTGCCAGCGGCGCCCATCTGGAAGCGCATCCAGCCGTAGTGAGTCAAAGCATCTGCCGCAACGAACTTGAAGCCAATGATGTTCTCAGCGCTGTACTGCCAGTTGCCAGCCGCGCTGCCGAAGACCACGGCGGTGGTGGCCGTGTTGTACGAGCCAACGCCGTCGATCGTGGTGCCGAAAGCGAGGTTGCCCGCGGGACCAGCAACCACGCCCGGGTAGCGCATCTGGCCGCCACCGGTCGAGTTGAAGAAATTCATGCCGCCGGAGGTCGAGTACGGGTTGACGTCCCAACCTGGAACGCCGGCGCCTGGACCATTGCTGAGCGTGTTGGTCTCGACGTTGATGTAGCAACCATCGATGTCGACGGCGCAGGCGAAGTTCTGAATGCCACTGTAGACCACAGCGGCGTTGGCAGCGCCAGCCACGACAGTGACAGCGGCGGCGGAAGCGAAGTGCTGAACAAGACGATGTGAAAACATACAAGTCTGCCTTTCAAAGCAGCGTCGATCAAGACTGGTGTGAGCCGGATTTGCTCAGCTAGTAGGGATACCAGCGCTTGGTTAGACAGGGACCCAAGCAAACCAGTTGAGGGACAGGACCTAAGCCGAAGACTTTGTCACGGACTTTTTCGAGTGCAAATGGAGGGCGCACACTATTTCGCAATATCTTGAAAGAGCGTTGGGCACCCATCGCGAACTCACGCGAACCCGCCACGAGATAGCAGTTCGCATCTCCCTGCAAACATAGAATTAGCGCGATGATTTCCCTGAGCGCGCCACTCAAAAACAAAAGACGCAGCCGTCAAAAATTTCTGGCGCCTGCGTCGAGTATCTCGTGCAGGATCGGTGATTCTGCGACTGCAACTCAGGCGCGGCGACGACCCGCGATGTGTCCCGATGCGCGGGGAGCCGATCCGCGAACGCGTGGTTTGAGTTTGGTGCCGTGAGGCAACGGGCGTTCACTCTGAACCTGCGGGCGCGCCTTTTTTTGCGCGCGCGATTGCTTCACGCGGCTTTCGGCCGCCGATGGACGATGGAAAGTAGTGCGAGCGCACACGCTCATGCTACGACCCACTGTCGGACGGCACCGTGCGGACATTGCGATGCGGGCATCCTTCGCGCAAAACCTTCACGCAAGCGGCAGTCGGCGTCGCAGTGGATCGGCGAACACGCGCGTCGTACGAAGCGACTTTCGCCGATGCACTGCCAACTGGCGCGGCATCGGTTGCGTTTCAGGAAAGCGACAATGATCGATCGACCGACGCCCATCCCGGCGGCTCCGCTTCAAACGATACGCGCTCCTTGGTCAGCGGATGGGTGAAGGTGATGCGTTGCGCGTGCAGGCAGAGCGGGGCGTCGCCCACGGCGAGGGTTTGGGTTTCACCCACAACTCCACCGGCCAGATAGGCGGCGTCACCGACGATGGGAAAGCCGAGATGCCAGAGATGGATGCGGATCTGATTGGTGCGGCCAGTCAAAGGGCGGACGAGAAGTAGGGCGGTGGCGTCGGCATCGCGCGCAAGCACGCGGAACTCGGTCTTGGCCTCAAGGCCAGCTTCATCCACCGTGCGTCCGCCGAGTTTGCCCGCTTCAGCACTCACGGGCGCGTCGCAGATGAACTCATCGTTTGGCGGATGTCCCTGCACGCGGGCGAGATAGTTTTTCTCCACATCACCACGCTCAAACTGCGGCTGCACGCGGCTCGCAAAGTGACGCGTCTTACACAGCACAGTGACGCCAGTAGTGTTTGCATCAAGCCGATGCACGCTGCGCGGACGGAACGGATGCCACACAGTGTTAAGAATGAATTGCAGCGTGTTGCGATTAAACCTTCCGCATGCATGCACAGGAAGCGGCGCGGGCTTGTTCACCACGATGATCGCTTCATCCTCGAACAGCACACGGATGTCAGCATTCACATCCGGCTCACACCGCGCGGGCTTGAGGTGCCGGTAGCGCTCCCCAGCGCGGACGATGTGCTGCGCGGAAACAGGCGTGTGTTCATTGTTGACAATGCCGCCAGCCTCACACACGGCAAGCCATTCTTCGCGCGCGATGTGCGGCATGAGCGCACACAAGCAGTCGAGAACAGTGCCGTGATCGCAAGCTTCCGGCACATTCAGCGGGCGTGCTTGGTCATACGGAACGCTTCCAGGCAGCGGCGTCACCGCGGCACGGATGGCGGCGTGGCGCGCTTCGATCTGCTGACGCTGCTGCTCTTCAGTTGCCTTGAAGCAGTAGGGGCAGGACACATTCTCCTCGTATCGTTGATCGGTCTTATCCTCGGCGGTGAGCGGCGTCCGGCACGCGAAGCACAGCGACCACGCCGTCTCATGCAGGCCGGGATCAACGCCCACGCGTTGGTCGAATACAAACAACTCGCCGTCGTAATGCGAGTTGCCGCATTCCTCGAAGTACTTCAAAATGCCGCCATCAAGTTGCCAGACGTGTTCGAAGCCCGCGCGCTCCAAGAACGGCGCAGCTTTCTCGCAGCGGATACCGCCAGTGCAGAAAGACACCACCTGCGCGTGCTTCATCTCTGGCGGCAATTTGGCAACCGCTGCTGGAAAGTCACGGAACGAATCGATACCCGCGATCACTGCGCCCTTGAATGTGCCGAGCTTCACCTCATAGTCGTTGCGGGTGTCGTAGAGAATGACCGGGCGACCTTCGTCGAGCCATTGCTTGAGCACCTTCGGCTCCAATCGTGGCGAGGTGTACTTGGCAGGCTCGATGCCTTCGACTCCAAAGGCGATGATCTCTTTCTTGATGCGCACCAACATGCGACGGAAGGGCTGCTCCGCACTCTCGCTGTACTTGGGCTTGAGGCCTTCCAGTCCCGGAACCGCATGCAACTCAGCGACCAACGCATCCACATGCTCGCGGATGCCAGCGACAAACATATTGATGCCCTCGGTGCTCAGCAGGATCGTCCCCTTGAGATCACTGGCCTTGCATTGAACGAGCAGACGCTGACGCAGCGCCTTGAGCTCGGAGAGCGCGGCGAACTGATAGCAGGAGATGTTGGTGATCGTGACTGCGGGCATGCTCGGTCGCAAATCATATGAACTTGGCGGCACGAGGCTTCCACGATCGCTTTCAGATGGTGGGTTACTAGGTATGGAATTCCAACAAGATGCGCGGCCAGCGCAGGAAGCGTGCGAGTCGCAGGCAACGGTGGAGCCAAGGTGTGGTGCGGTAGCCAGCGCGGCGTGGAAATCATCGAGCATCGTGCGGCTAAACCACGGCGCATTCCGTCGCGTTCGTGGCGAGAGCTGATCAAACATGATCATGGATGATCCAACAAGTTTGGGAGGTCGATCCGCTCTTTGCCTCTATGACATCCCAGCGTCATCACGAGATGCGCCCCGTTTCGCTGATCAATGTTTCGCTCATCAATGACGCGCAGATCATCGAGCGCAGCTTGCGGCATGTTGGCATGTGGGTGGGTGCGGTTTGCAATTACGGCGTTCGCGCCTCGCCAAGCATGGGGCCGCCGGTAGGGGAAATCATCGATCGCGGCCAACTCGACGACGACGGCCTGGTCGCGGGCGCGGATCTCGCCGTACTGCTGGGCGCGTGGGGCGCGTGTCGGTAGATCTGACCGGGGTGCGCTGAACAGGTCCACCTCTCATGAGAGCGCCCCGGCCAATCTGCGAGTGGTGACCTGATTGAATACGCATCCATTTTCAACGATGTGCGATGTTGGCAAGTTTCTCGGCGGCCCCTTCGTTGTACCGGTGAGTTGTGCGGTGCTGTATCTCGCATTGAACAATCGCTGGATGAATTCGAAGGAGGCGCCATCAAAGCGCGGCCTAGTGGTGGCCCTGCTCGGTGTCGTGCAGTTTCTATGAGTGCTTGCGCTCATTGTTTGGGAGTGGATACGCCGAGCGTGTTTCGCAAGAGGATCCGCGACGATCTCATTGGCGGCGTCGAAGTCCGTCAGCGTGAACGACACGGACTCGCCCTCGCTGTCGACCATCACGGGCATGGTGATCTCCGTGAGGTACCGACGGGGGCGCCTGGTTAGGTATACCTCGGCGCGAAGTTTACAATTTTACAATTGTAGAGCGGAATGACATTGACAGCCCCGAGGCGACTGATCATCGTGATCGCGTCAGCGATCGGGCAACGGATCTTGCGCTTCGAGGAGTCGGCAATCCCAGCGCGAGAGGCTGGAAAATGCTGAAACCAACTGGGGAATCACATCATGAAGATCAACTTGGCACAAGAGCGTTTCGAGATCGCGGCGCGGCTCGCAGATGTGAACGCAACCTCCAGCCGAATGAGTTGGTGTTTCGCGGTTAGGGTACGACCGTTGACGGGATTTCGTGCGCGGAGTGACAGACGGTATGACCCTCCTGAATGAGGTCGAGGCGGTGAGAGCGATGCGAAACTCTATTCCGCCAAGAACACTTGCGATGTTTGGATCGCTCGGGTTTGTCGTCCAGCAACTCGTCGCAATGGGGCTTTGCGCACTTGGACTTGTCCAAACCCACTACGACGTCGAGCTCGGGCCTCACACCACCGGTTGGCCCTTGCCACCGGACAGGCTTGACCGTTCATGGATCGGTTGGGTTGGACCTGCATTGTTCCCGATGCCGGATTCGGGCACCGGCGACAACGGCGATCGTGGAGCATCAACTGGGCTTCAGGAAGATGACCGAGCCCAGCAGTTGCCGTTTGTGGTCGAGCATCGAGAGCAGGCCTTCATCGCGTGGCGAGCGCCGCGGGGAAATTTGTTTGGGCGGACGCTTGGCGAGCAATGGGCGGTGGTTGGTCCAATCGACGAATCGTATGTCGATGCGTTTCGCGAGTTCAACGAGCGTTATGGCGCGTCGTCGGAACCTGTCGCGCTCGAAAAACTGCGGGCGATTGCAGGTGAACGCGCTGCGGCTGTGACCTTCGGTGCGTCGAAAGATCGTGCGGAATCCGACGCCGAATATCAGCGCGAACAGGCTGCACAGCGGGCGTTCGAAGCGGGGAATCTCGCAGAGTCCGACCTGTCGGTGATCATCGAACGACATGAACTTCGCAAGCGCGTGGATGCCTACCTGCGTGCATTCGGTCGCTTTGAATTCGAGTGTCCGTCCTCGTTGTGGAAGGCCGAGCCGACAGGATCGACAACGAGTGATCCGCACGCACTCATGCTGCGAACCTCGGCCGAGTGGGGCTGGCCCTTCCACTCGGTTGAATTGTCCGCACTTTATGTGTGGAATGGCACGCTCCAACCGGCGACGGCATCCAACCTGTTCCGAGATGAGGAGAGTGAGTCGTACGACGTGCAGCAAGAAGGGGAGTGGCAGGCTGAGCTCAGCGGGCTCGCGACTGCGGTGCCTAAGACGCGGGCGGATGGAAAGCCCCTGTGGACCACGGCGCAGCAAAACTTGTTGCCGTTACCGAGTCGATTCAAGTCGGTCGATCGCTCCACCTTTCTTCCCGGATTGCCGTGGCGCCCGATTTGGCTTGGTGCGCTGTTGAACTCATCGGTCTACGCACTCGGGCTGTGGTGCGTTTGGAAGGGAATTGTCGTGCGTCTCACGCTCGCTTGGCGAGCGATTCGCGCACGACGCGCAAAGCGTTGTGCCATGTGTGGCTATCCACTGCGCGGGTTGGATCGCAAGGTGAACCGCAAGGTGAACCGCAAGGTGTGCTGCCCCGAATGTGGTACGCGCAGCCCAGGAGCTTGAGCCCAGGAGCTTGAGCCCGGGACCTTGAGCAAGGAGACTCACTTGACCCCAGCACCCCGGAGTGATTCAAAGTGCCAAGCACTGATCGGAGCATCCGCGGCTGCGGCGACCGAGGCTCTGCGTCAAGCTGGTTTCGACGATGTGCGCAGTCTCGCGCGTGGCATCCACCTCTGGTCGACCGACATCGCCCCGAGCGTGCCGATGTACTAGCAAGTCGTTACGGTCGTCGGAGTGGCGGGTTTGGAGAGTCCCCAACTCTTATCGCGAGGAGTGCTGCACGGTGGAAAATCAGTACTTTGTGCGAGCGAAGGGTGGTCGCGAGGCTGGACCGATGACCGGCAACGACGTGCGCGCATGAGTGCGGTCGGGCGAACTCACCAGATCGGATCTGCTTCGCAAGGACACGAGCGCCTCGTGGATGACCATCGAGTCGATCCCGCAACTCGCGGCTGATCTCCCCAAGGCTGCACCTGCGCCACCAGACGAATTGGGAATGCACGAAGTCGCGACCCCGCCGCTCATGGGATCGACCGCCACATTTTCGAGCCCTGCCGATGTGCAGGCGAACAAGGCGATGGCGATCATCGGGTACATCCTTCCGTTCCTTTTTTTCATCCCATTGGTCACCGATGCCAAGACGAGTCCATTCGCAAGATTTCACGCGAACCAACAGCTTGTCTTCCTGATCCTCAGCTTCGGTGCGACACTCCGTTCGCTCGGGCTCGTGATGATATTCATTGGCTGGTGCCTCCTCCCGATCGTGGTCATCGCTCAGCTCGCCCTCACGATTCAAGGAATCGTCAATGCAGCAAGCGGAAAGATGACTCCACTGCTACTCATCGGCGGAATCAAGATCATCAACTAGCGGCGAAGCGTTTGCCGTGAGCCGCTATGATGGGACGGGAACGCGCACGGAGACGCGGACGGCGGAGAGGTGCAACGCAACATGCACCGGATACATCACCTGGTCGCAGACTCGCACCGACTCTCATAAGAGGTGGACCAATGAGAGCGACCCCGTCATCTGGACAGCGCCTGGCCCACACCGTGTCGTCCGCCCGCTCGATAGCGAACCGAATCTACTTCTGATGGAACTGCGCTCTCTGTCCCATCCGCGCCTGAACGCTCTCCGGCGATTGGCGACCCTCCTGATCATCACGGCCTTGACGGGAGCGCCTATCTCAATCGCACTGTGCTGGTTCGCGGCTTGGGATCTCTCGATACCCGCCGAGCAGCCTGGCGGGCTCTTCGGGCGCGGACCATCCTTCGACGAGCCCACTTTGCTCGGCGGGTACCGTCGCATCATTCCTCAATGGGCATGTGCGCAGTGGGCGTATGACCAAAAATGTCTCGCACCGCTCGAGTCGATGCAGGGAGAATCGCCAGATCGGATCGAGTCAAGGCGCGACGGCGAGGTACCTGCGGCCCCGATGGGATACTTCATCACCGACAACGTGCTCGTGCGCTTTGAAGTCGGCGAAGGTTTCTACGATCGCGTCGTTCGAACGACCGCGGGGTTGTCTGCGCCCACCGGAGATGAACTCGACTCCAATGCCGCTGTTGGGGTGCATGACTGGCTGAGCATTGAGCTCGCGCGCGAGGTTGACGAGCCCACGACATTCGAACTGCGCCATCCGTACCCAGCGTGGCTCGGTTCTCAAGCGGTTGGCACCCGCATGAGAAGTATGGGCAATGCGACGCTCTGGAGCGAGAGTGATCCGCAGTCCGACATGACGGTGCGTCAAGTGTCTCCCACCAGCATCCAGCCGCTCGAACCTGACAGTCAGTTGTGGAGGATGACGGGGTCTTCGGTGTTCTCGCGAGAGGTCGTGGAGACAAGGCTGTACGGGTGGCCGCTGCGATGCATGTCCGTGCAGGGCGTTCGGATCCAGCGATGGACGGTGCCTGACCCAGACCGTGACGATCGAATCCTCGTCTCGCAGGACGACCACTGGACCAACGCGTTCTTCGACTTCAAGCACCATTCAAACTGGAGCTTTGATGCGGATCAACCGCCCGCCACCGGCCTTCCTTGGAAGCCGATGTGGCTGCCGTTTCTCGCGAACTCGCTGATCCTTGGCGCGCCGGTTTTCCTAGTTGCGACTGGTTCGACACGCGCGCTTGGTTGGGTGGCACGACGAATGCGCAGCTTTGGCAACAAGTGTCCCAACTGTGGCTATCCGCGAAGTGGGATCGCGCGCGAAACTGCGTGCCCCGAGTGCGGGGTGCGATAGGACTGCAGGGAAGCACGACTACTTCGCTTCGCTTCCCAACGACAGAGCTCCTACAAGGCTTTCGTAGCCAGTCAATGCGGCTTCCACACGGACTCGTCCGCGATGGCATGCGATGTCGCGACGCGCGACTGTGCATGTGAATCAAGATCCAGCTTTCCCTCGATTGTCGGGCTCGTCGTGGTGCACTGGTGGTCGTAGCGCCTCAAGCACGATCCGCTTGCCCTCCTCAATGCCCGCGTTATAAGAGTCCTTCTTCTCGGCGACGACGCGCTCGTCCTCGCTCGGCAGCTTGAGCATCAGGCCGTTGAGCAGCGAGAGTCCGCCGACGATGAACGCACCGCCCGGAAGCGCCAGGGCCGCAGTATTCGCGGCATCGAGGCCAAGGTTCACGAGCGATTCAAGCGCCGCATCGCGTCCCTCTGCGTCGTCAACCGCGCGGCGCATGCGCGTAGATCGATCGTTCACCCACGCAGTCCAATCAGCTCAGACAGCATCAGCCTCGGCAAGAGTGATGCCTTCTGCGGGGTCGGGCACGTTGACGGCGCTGAGCAGTTGCTTGGGTGCGTCGACCTTGACCATGCGCCGCATGTCGCACCCCTGCGCGAAGGCAAGTGCAAGGCATGCGAGCAGGAGCGCCGCGAGCGAGGCGGCGAGTGCCGGGTTCGACTTGATGGCGTTCTTCAGGCTGTCGAGATTCATGAGTTCTTCTCCTTCACGAAGACGTCCCGGAGGACGGTGATGTCGACCTTGAGTGGCTCGCTCCGGCGCGGCGAATGCTGCGCGTGCGGGCATCCGCTCGCGGGTCTGCCGCGCTGCCCCGAATGCTGGCGGTCGTGAGTCCGGCGTTGATGCCGACCTTGCTGAGGTACGAGGTGAGGACGAGTCCGAACTCGTCGGTGAATGGAACGAGGACGACGGTGCCAGCGAGGATGTCCCATCAGAGTTTGGTGTCTGCGGCGATGCCGGTGCTGAGTGGCCTTCGTATGAGTAACGGGGACCCGCACGATCCCGCGCACGGCGATCTGGCCGACGCTGACTGTCGCTATCGCAACCGGCGCGATCACCACGAATCCGCCGAGCGCAACGATCGCACCCGCGGCGATCGGGACCGTCATCGTGAACGAAACGCACTTGCCCTCGCCGTCGACCATCACAGGCATGGTGATCTCCGTGAGGTACCGACGGGGGCGCCTGATTAGGCATCGCTCGGAGCGAAGTGTTCAATTTGACAATTCTGGATCGGAATGACATTGACAGCCCCGAGGCGACTGATCATCGTGATCGCGTCAGCGATCGGGCAACGGATCTTGCGCTTCGAGGGGTCGGCAATCCCAGCGCGAGAGGCTGGAAAATGCTGAAAACAACTGGAGAATCACATCATGAAGATCGGATCGAGTTGGTTGATGGGTACGACTGGGACGCCCTCGCCATTCTGGGGACCTTCAGTCACGAGGACGAGTCGCGGGGTTTACGAATGCCTGGTTTCGGTCGTGCTTGCGATCGGAGTAATCACCTTCGCCACAATCGCGCAGGGCTCGCCACCCGACGATGGCGACGTCGAGATCGTCGACTGGGATCTCTCCGACCCTGTGAACCATGCCGAATCGCGCGAGTTTTTTGCAGGCCGCTGGGCTGCCGAGGGCGCGGGGCTGCCTGCGCCGGATTTCGAGTTCACCAACACGCCGCCCGGGCTCATGTTTGCAATGCTGCTTCCCGAACTCGAGGTCTTCACCGAGATCTACCGCCATCGGCTGCAACTCGACTTCGACGCGGGCGAGCGCTACCTCGCCACCAACCTCATCGCCGCCGACGCCGACATACGCGCCGAATTCCGCGCGTTCGTGCTGACAGGGAAACTCGCGCCGCGGCCCGAGATCGACGCGGGTGCCTACCTCGCACACTACATGCTCGTCCTCGACGCCGTCACCGCGCAGGAGCGCGCATCGGTCGTCAGCGTCGAGGTGTTCGGCGCGCTCGTTGAGAGCGAGGGGATGAGTGTAGAGGCGCCGCCGCCCGCAAGCGCAACTGTGCACCAAACCTTTCCCCCACCAAACCCCACCGACCAAGAGGCGGAGTGTTGG
>Ga0114978_10001378_pt1 | contig 20459 bp, 12 predicted proteins | sample S_140212_EF_Meta_FD_87027 | JGI IMG/M metagenome (GOLD analysis project Ga0114978, IMG submission 87027) | Freshwater microbial communities from Lake Simoncouche, Canada to study carbon cycling - S_140212_EF_MetaG | ecosystem: Environmental > Aquatic > Freshwater > Lake | place: Lake...
AATAATATGCAATAAATAATATGCAATAAATAATATTACACATATTACTTTGTTACTTGTATAACATTTTTAGATATACAAGTAAATTTATTTTATAATAATACATTTATGTATTCATTTTCATTATGTATATAATTTGTGGGAAATAAACTTAAAACTAAATTGAAATAATAAATAAGCAATAATCCCATAATAAGAATTCAAATCTAAAAGAAAAAAGAATGTCAAAAGCTTTTGTATCAAATGTTAGTGGTAAAGTGAAGGTAAAAGACAACGATAACGAAAAAATCAAAGGCAAAGGACATCTTAAATCTTGTGAAAATTTAGAATTAAATATTACGGATATACCTTTCAAAGTAGAGGATGAAATTGTCGGTGAGGTAAAACCGAGAAAGAACAAAAAACATGAAAAAATAAATATAAATATAGACAAATCAAAAATAGTATCAAGTCACGATAAATCTAGCAATACAGAACAAAACCAGGATACACAACAAATTAAGAATTCAGTTAATAAAGTAGAAGTAGACAAACAAGAACTCAAACTCGAAGTCGAAAAAAAAATAGAAAATTCATTGCAGGTGGCATTGAAGCCATCAAGCATTCCATATATTGAGACACCGTGGACTATTATTGGCGCATATTTTAGAAATCAGCATTTGAAACGCTTGGTTCGTCATCAAATCGAATCATACAACGATTTTGTGAATAATCAAATTCAACGAACTATTGATATGTTCAATCCCGTTCTAATTGCATCAGAGCAAGACATGTGCAAAAGAACTAAAAAAAACAAATTAGAATTACATGTAACATTTGACAAATTTAATTTATATCGTCCACAAATTCATGAAAATAATGGAGCTACAAAAATTATGTTTCCACACGACGCACGTTCGAGAAATTTCACATACGCGTCATCCATGACAATTGATATAAATATTCGCTATGTCGTAAGAACAGGAGAAAATCTAGAGAACGCACAGACATTTTATAAAGCTATTCCAAAAGTTCATATTGGGAAATTACCAATTATGTTGAAATCGTCGATATGCGTTCTTAGTCAATATACTCATATTAATAATAATGTATCTGGAGAATGTAAGCATGATGCAGGGGGCTATTTTATTATTAATGGGAGCGAAAAAACGGTGTTGGGCCAAGAGAGGGCAGCAGAGAATCGCGTATATTGTTACAATACATCAAAAAATAACAACAAATGGGTTTGGACAGCCGAAATTAAATCTGTTCCTGATTTTAAATGTATCTCGCCAAAACAGATTAATGTTATGATTGCAAATAAAAACAACGGATTCGGATGTCCCATATATGTTCAAATTCCTCGCATTAAACAACCCATCGCGCTTTTCGTAGTATTTCGCGCACTTGGAATTATGTCAGACAAAGAAATCTGCAATCATATTGTATTGGATATTGACGATGTGGCTACCAAACCAATCTTGGATTCTCTACAAGCATCTATTATTGACGCGAATTCTGTAATGACACAAGAAGATGCTCTTAAGATTATTACATCTAATGTTATGTTTACACCAATGAATATGGATAAAGAGGCGGGAGCTGCAAAAAAGAGAGTGTTTACACAAGATGTGCTCAATAACGATTTATTCCCACACTGTCATAATGCTATTCAAAAAATATACTTTCTAGGATATATGGTAAATCGTGTCGTAAGATGCAGTCTCGATATGGCGAAACAAGATGACCGCGACTCCTATGTAAATAAGCGCGTTGATTTGACTGGTGCTCTTCTAAACAATTTATTCCGCAACTATTTCAACAAACTGGTTAAAGATATGTCAAAGCAAATCATTAAAGAAATTAATATGGGTTCTTGGCGTTCTACTGACGATCACATGAATATCGTCAACAAAACAAATATTTATAAAATTATTAAATCTACAACTATCGAGAATGGGCTAAAGCGAGCCCTATCAACAGGAGATTTCGGTATTAAAAATGTGAACAGCAATAAAGTCGGTGTAGCTCAGGTTCTGAATCGTCTTACATATGTATCAAGTCTCAGCCATCTTCGTCGTATTAATACACCTGTGGATAAAAGCGGTAAACTGATCGCCCCACGCAAACTTCACAATACGACATGGGGGTTTTTATGTGTAGCCGAAACACCTGAAGGTGGCAGTGTAGGTGTCGTAAAGAATATCAGTTATATGACGCACCTCACAATCCCCAGCAATTCCGAATCATTGCACCAACATGTTGAACCGTTTATTTCGAGAATGGATAGCATAAATCAGAAAGAAATGTTCTTGAACGTGAAAGTATTTGTAAATGGAGCTTGGTTGGGTAATACTGCGAATCCAATCGAGCTATATAATGCATTCAAAGATAAGAAATCCAAGGGTATTATTAATATTTACACATCTGTTGCATTCGATATTAAAAATAGGGAAATCCGTATTTGCAACGATGCAGGGCGACTTACGCGTCCTGTTTTGCGTGTAAAAGATAACAAGGTGTTTATAACAGAGAAAATTATCGCAGAATTGAATGCCGAAAATCTTACATGGGATGATATATTGACAGATACAAAAATCGACGAAGCGATTCTAGAATATATCGATCCCGAGGAACAAAATTTTAGCATGATTGCTATGAAGCCTGCCGACCTTGTTAAAAATAACGAAAGTAACTACATATACAAATTTACACATTGCGAAATTCATCCAAGCACCATTTTCGGGATTCTCGCTTCTTGTATCCCGTTTCCCGAGCATAATCAATCTCCTAGGAACACATATCAGTGCGCGATGGGTAAGCAAGCCATGGGAATGTATGTCACAAATTACCAAAATCGCATGGATAAAACCGCCTATGTTCTCACCTACCCAAGTCGCCCCCTTGTTGATACACGTGTTATGGGTATGATTAAACTCGACCAAATCCCGTCTGGTTCAGCTGTCATTGTCGCAATCATGACTTATTCGGGTTATAATCAGGAGGATAGTATTCTCGTAAATAAGGGTTCAATCGATCGCGGGTTATTCAATGCCACTATTTACCATACCGAAAAAGACGAGGACAAGAAGATTAACGGAGATGAGGAAATCCGATGCAAACCGGATCCTTCAAAGACAAAGGGTATGAAATTCGGCAATTACGATAAAGTCAATAATAAAGGCCTCGTCCCGGAAAATACATTTATCGAAAACCGCGACATCATTATTGCGAAAGTTGTCCCCATCAAGGAAAACCGCAACGATCATACCAAGCTCATCAAATACGAAGACCATAGCAAGATTCATCGCACTACCGAGGAGTCATATATTGATAAGAATTTCATCGATCGCAATGGCGACGGATACTGTATCGCAAAAGTCCGTATTCGCACTTCCCGTAAACCGGTAATCGGTGACAAACTTTCCTCGCGACACGGGCAAAAGGGCACCGTAGGTAATATCATTCCCGAAAGTGACATGCCTTTCACCGCCAACGGTATGCGCCCCGATATTATCATCAATCCCCATGCAATTCCATCTCGTATGACTATCGGGCAACTTAAAGAAACACTTCTCGGCAAAGTTCTTGTCCAGCTCGGACTCTTCGGTGACGGCACATCGTTTGGCGAGCTCGCTGTAGACGATATTCGAAAAGAATTGATGAAACTTGGGCACGAATGCCACGGAAATGAACTCCTATATAACGGCATGACTGGGGAACAGATTGAGTCGGATATTTTCATCGGGCCTGCATTCTATCAACGTCTCAAACATATGGTAAATGATAAGCAACATAGTCGTTCAATTGGACCGATGGTAAATCTTACACGACAACCGGCTGAAGGGCGCTCGCGAGATGGAGGGTTACGATTTGGCGAAATGGAACGGGATTGTATTACGGTAGGCACACCCATCTCTCTGAATGCGGGGTTATCTATTAATATCGAAGAAATGGAAAATTTAAATGACAAAGTTCTTGGCTGGAGCGAAGAAAAAAATGGAATGACACCATCTAAACAGTTGGCGTTTATGGATAAAGGAAAACGAGAATGTGTGACGTTGAGATTTGAAGATGGCAGAAAACTTACATGCACAGAAGATCACCCGATTTTGACATCAGATAATATATGGATTAAAGTAAAAGATATCGTATTGAATTCTACTAAAATCAAGACAAGTGTAAATTATCCTGTTATGAAAATGAATGAAGAAATGGAAGAATGTGCTGGATGGAAATTTGAATTTGGAGCAAGAATACTTGAAACAAATACTCGTGAAGAATTTATGAAAACGCTTGCGTTTGCTCGTATTCTAGGACTACTTATTACAGATGGAAGTATTAGTGTTGATGGGTACGGAAAGTTGTCTCTAGGTCATATGTTAGATGTTAAACAAGTAATTGATGATTTGGAATTATTTTGCGATATCAATCAGAAAAAATTTAAAACTAAAAACTATTATAGTGTTAATATTCCAAATATCTTTATGAATGATATTCTTGAAATAAAAGGATTATTGCGCGGCAAAAAAGTAAACCAACCCGGAACTCTGCCTAAATTCATATTGGATGAAAATTGCCCTCGCCCTATTGTGCGTGAATTTCTTGCTGGGATGTTTGGAGGGGACGGACATACTTGTGTTCTTGGAATGCATAGAGGAAAACGCGACATCCTTTCATCGGTTTCATTTTCAAAGTCAAAAACATACGAACATCGTGCCTCTTTACAAAAAATGTTTGAAGATATGCAGAAATTACTTGCTAAATGTGGTATTCATAATACAACTATTCAAAACCCTAAAGAGACATCATGTTCAAAGAAAAAATTCGAAGAAAAAGATAAAGCAGATAAATCAGAGCGAAGTTTTCAGTTAACGCTCCATCTTCCTATTGAACAACTAATCCCATTCTCTGAAAAAATCGGGTTTCGATATTGCTGTCATAAATCTCAACGATTGGAAGCTGGAGTATCCTATCGTCGTCTGCGTGAAGAAGTGACACGCCAACACAACTGGATGGTAAATCGTGTTAATGAAATTACCAAATTCAAAGAGATTAAGGAAAAAACTCCTGAAAAAATTGTGCCAACTAAAAAAGCAATTATACAAGCCGTCGAAGAATTAAAGAAAACAGAAGGACTTCTGCATGAATACGCTATTCCAAGCACGCATGATATTACGGATCATCTCATCAAAGGAACAGAATTCGGAAAATTCACGGCAAAAGGATTCCCAAACGCTGAAGAATTCCTTGAAAAAATTGGTGCACTAGATTGGTTCAAGAGTGAAAGTATGAAATGTCTCCCTAGCGATGAGGTTGATGTTGATGTTGATGCAGATGCAGATGCTGCGGAACATGATGCTGATAGCGTCCTGGACCTCGACGCAGGAAACTATGGAGTAACACGCGACTGCGGCTCTATCCCGACAATGAATCTAACCGTCATCTCGAGAATCCCTGTTGGACCCAAACAAGTATACGATATTAGTGTTGAAGATACACACTCGTTTCTAGCGAATGGAATTGTGGCACATAACTGTATGGTATCACATGGAGCAGCAAGATTTACACGCGGACGCTTATATGACGCATCAGATAAATATCAAGTTCATGTATGCCGTGATTGTGGTATGATTGCAGCTTATAATGACAAAATGGGAATTCACAATTGCCGAACATGCGATAATAGGACCAATTTCGCATATGTAGAAATACCATACGCATGCAAACTACTATTTCAGGAATTACAGACTATGAATATTGCTCCAAGAATTATGACATAGATTTAGATTTGGGGTAAGCGAATATAGGAGTTGTGGATATGGATGCGGATACGGATACGGATATGAATGGGATATAACTTTATACATATATATAAAACTATTTAGTAGATAATTTATTATTTTTATATTATATAATATATATTATATATAATACACAATAAATAATGTCAAACTTAGGAGGTGGTTTTCAAGGTATTGCGCCTAGAATGATTGGAGGTGGTTCAGGAAAAAATGGTAGTGGTGGAATGGTGGGTAGCAGTGAAAGAGCCCAAGATAGATTTTCTTTAGTGCAGGGATGGAACGGTGCGGCTGCAACAGGTGTTATAAATGGCTACCAGCGTAAAATAGGACCCTTTAGGGCCGTTAATAATGCCGGTGATTTCCTTTCTCGTCAAAATTATACATCAGGTGGTTCGAATCAGGTAAACAATATTCGCGGCGGATTAACCGGTTATAAAATGCTTGGTGGTTCCATTCAAACCAATAAAGATAATACCGGTATTCCATCATCTACATGCAATCCGCGATTTGTATATGACGGTTCAGATTATATTCAATTTAAAAAATTACAAGCTGTGAATAGAAACTTTAACGACTATACATTTGGAGGCGATGATTTCTCGGCATCACAGTCTGCTTGGAGAAGAGTGCATAGATTTTAAATAAGTTTTATACTTATAATTATACTTATAATTATATTTAGTAATTATGATATCGCATTAAAAAATAAATCAACCAATCGTATATATAATAATAATATTGTAAATATTATATATATATATTTATATTATCACCACCACCACCACCACCGCTATCCTATTACCATGACAACTATTCCTATTCGAACATTACAATATTATTTTAATGGCCCACCATCACAAACGGTTCTTATAAAACAACGCGGCAATAATGGTATTCAAAGTTGTATGGCGCCTGCGCCTAATCAGCAATACCCTACAGACCAAACAGGTAATGTAGCAAATGCACGCGCATCATTTATGAATGCTGAAAAAGCGATACATTCTACAAACCCTCTTGCTCCTTCTACGGGAAAAGTCGCATCACCAAATAATTATACTACGAGCATGTTTCATAGTCACTACCAACGGCGCGTTTTAGCAGGTAAACCAATTCCTGTTCCTATATGTGGTGATCAATATATTAATATGCTTAAATATAACGCAATTGGTAAATCCGCATATAAAGTAGGACTTCCTGTAGATGCCGCATATCAAACAAAAAATAATGATAATACGATTAGAAATATTCGTAGACAAAGATGCCGCAATGGGGGGTGCGTTGCACCAAAAAAGAAAGGAGCAATTGAAAATCCATTTCAATCTGGAGGTTCATCTATTTTATCATCTTTAGGAAATAGACAAATCTATTCGTAATCTTTAGCAAATCTTTAGTGAATCTTTAGTGAATCTTTAGGAAATAGTAACACTATATTAACACTATTATTTTATTTAGAATTATGTTTAGAATTATATTTTTTTATTTTAAAAATATATAATAAGTATTGAAGTATCAAAGATGATGAACAAATATTTAGTGGAATTTTTAGGAACAATGTTCTTTTTATATGTAATTATTGCAACTGGCAATGCGTTCGCTATCGGTGCTGCCCTTGCATTGGTTATTTATTTAGGCGGAAAAATATCAGGAGGTAATTTCAATCCCGCGGTTTCTGTAATGATGGTTATAGCTGGTAAACAACCCAAAGAAGAATTAATTGGATATATTTTAGCACAAGTTTTAGGAGGTTTAGCTGCTTTTGAATTATATAAAAGATTTAATTTGTAAATTGTAATTTATAAAATTAAAGTATAGATTTATAATATTTAATTCTTTTATTTAAAAAAAGAATTAAATTTTGACAATAAATAATAATAATTATAAGCATAATCATTTATTTAGGAAATAAAATTTTATTTCTTTATGTAATATATAAAAAGAAAATGGTAGAGAATGAAATGATGCAGCAGGAACAGCAACAGGAACAAGAAGGTGGTCGGCGTAGACGCAGATCTGGTAGAAAGGGTAGAAAGGGCACTCGTCGCGGACGTCGTGCGTCTCAGGCTCAGGCTCAGAGCCAGTCCCAGCAGGGTGGTCGTAGACGCCGTCGTGGCTCTCGTCGCAAAACTCACCGCAGACGTAGGTAAATAATCGGTAGTTTAGGCGTGATGACAAAAAAATTAACATTCGTTTTTTATTTTAAATAAATCATAATCACAATCATATATTAATATCTTCGTTTAATATATAATTATTATTATTGTTACTATTATGGCAAGACATAAATCTAGAGTTAGGCATACGCGTAGGCGTAGGAGTAGAACCCGATCTAGAAAACAGGCGGGAGGGATATGGCCATTTGGATCATCTGATCCCGCAGCAGCACCGGCAGCAGCTACGGCAGAAGCTACGACAGAAGCACCAAAAGCACAAAAAGAATCATTGGGTAGTAGGTTTATGAAATTGTTTAAAACAAAACCAGCAGAAGCAGAAGCAGAAGCACCAGTAGCAGCACCAGTAGCAGCACCAGCAGCCGGAGGAGGTCGTAGAAAAAAATCAAGAAAACATCATCGCCGTCACAGAAAATAAAACCTAATATTTATCAATATTTTCACCATTATTTAAATTTATTATTTTTAGTAATAAATAAATTTAAATACCTTATAACGATACCAGGTTACCTCGTTACCATATTAATGACGTTTTTTATAAATGTTTCCCATTAATTTAAGAGCAATATATAGAGATAAAGCACCCAAAGAATAAAACAATACTTTTAGGAATACATCATCTGGCATCATAAGTTTCATATTAATATTAGTTACATCATTATCATCGTCGTGTAAATTATAATAATCTTTATATAATTCTTCACTATTTATATCATCGTCGGTATCGCCGTTCTGCATAGTAAAACCTTGACGAGTGCATTTATCTTTGGTTTGTGGATTTACTCTATCTGGAAAATTACAGGGTGATATTTGTTTAATATCGCTTATTGTAACATATTGTGTATCTGTGCCCGCATTATTATTTACAGATATTGTTTTAAGTTTAACAGCTTGGCATTCTGGAACATCAAAATTGCTAAATGCTGAAAAAAAATCAATTTTACCAATAGACATTACATCCTCAACAGCGCCCGGAATAAGTCCTCTAAAATCTGTCGTGGTTGAACCAGTATCTGCAAACATTCCAAGATTACCGGTCGGAACATTATCGAAATATAAACTTCTTTTTACTTTTTGTTTGGTTTCAGTATCCGTGCAATCTTGTGCTGTTTTTAAGAAATATTTATTACCTAACGGTTTTCCTGTGGTTGATGCAACCGAATCTCCGTCAACCAATAATTTAACATAGTTAAAAAGACCAGATACAGCATCTGATACGTTGGCTAAACTGCTACCGGTTGTAATACCCATATCTTTTGGCGTTTTAACATATTTATAATATTCGTAACTATTAGGATCGGTTTCAGGCATGTTTATTATCTATTATCTACGTATATAATTATCTACGTATATAATTATTTATTATTATATAAAAAATTATATTAAATGAATAACTATTAAGTGAATAACTATTAAGTTATTAAGTGGATAAATTAATACATAGCACTATTTATTTCAGATGCAGAAAAGGGCGGAACTTTTTTCTGAGATGAATATTTTGTAGTTTCGCTATTTTTTTTTCCAAAATCAGTTAGTTTCGAATCTGTTTCTTTTCTGATATCTTCGTTTATTTTATCAGTTACAGACTTCAAATTACCTAAAAAAATAGTTACTTTAGGCTCTACTTTAGTAGTAACATATTTATCCATATTTTTTATCATTTGTTTCATTTCGGAATTGGTTGCTGATGTAGCAGCATTCGTATTTCCTTCTATAATTTTCGCAGTAGTATTTATTTTTCCTAAACCATAATATAATATAATAATTATAGAAATAATAAAAATTATCATAAAAATATATAATATTGCATTTTTACATTTGAATTTCATTTTGGGTTATCTATATTTATATTATATTTGTATTATTTTTACATATTACATGAATCCGCGTTATTTATAATTATCATTATTAACCATTATTTATTACTTATTCTTTAACTGTGTTAATGTTCGTGCATTTTCATTATTGGATTTCTCTGCATCAACTATCTGGTCTTGTATTTTATTTACCTTTTCTTGTAACTTGTTAAATCTTTGTTTAATATCTTCATCATCGTCGTCGTTGGTGTTACTATTGTCATTGCTACTGGTTTTGTCAGTATTTTTGGTTTCTAACCCCTCAATTGTGGCATTACATGATATTTTTAAATATATCGAATTTAGTAATATTATACTAAAAAGTATTATAAATATAACTATAGGAATATTTTTCATCTTAATATATATAACATAAAATATATAATATTCTATTATAAATATAAATTCTATTATAAATATAAATACTATTATAATATAATATAATGATTTCATCAAACCCTAAATCAAATATAAATCTTCCTATTAATTTTAGAACATCAAATTCATTAATTACTACAAAAGTTCCACATTATCCCACCAAAAATGGAACCGCGATTAGTATTGTATCGGGATTGAATCGCCCTTTAGCTAATGGTGTTGATCCAAATGTCGCCGAGCTAAATAAATCAAATGGGCCTGAATTTAAAGCCCGTCCTATAAAACATTGGCGTCGTCAATTGCGGCCATCTACATTCGGTGGATTAACTACATCTGGTAGTCGTGTAGCTACTATTTATCTCGCTACAACACCCGGCGGTGAAATATATCGCGCAAATAGTGGCGACTGTTCTTGTGCGGACCTTACCAATGGCGGCAATGCATATACAATTTCCGAGAAATTTACAAAACAGGGAGAAAATAGTCTTGGACCAGAGGCGCTTAACGGTGGAACAAAAATCGAAAATAATGGTTATGTTCAAGTAGGTAACCCGTCAGCACCCACCGGAACCGACCAAAATTACCAGATTTTAACCGGATTATATAATACGAAATGTATCACTTGCAATCCTGAAGCAAATATAATTAAGCCAGCAACAACACTTTTAAGCAAGGCTTATTATACCACCCATGAAGCATATATGAAATCTCGCACAAATACATATGAACAGAAACTTCTTACTGTGCCCATCCAAGGACAAAATTCCGGCGCCGACTACTACTACGCCGATGGCCAACTTAAATGGCCATCTGATTCACCAACGGGCTCACAAGTATACGCCACAACCGACCAGTATAACCCACAAAGCACACGTATGTGTAACGGACGCAAAGCAGGAACTACCATTTTTAAACCGAATAATCGCCAATATTCGTGTCAGGGTGCCGTCGATAGTAGCACACGTCTTGATCGTCTTAAACAGACAACCGTTAACAAAAACGCCGCTTCATTAAAAGCCGCATTTGGCAGTGAAGGTGCGAGTGCGTGTGCTTATCGCGGTATATCAGATACGCCATATTGTCTTAAGAGTAAATATCAGCCGCCGATATGCTCGCAGAAGAATCTAGGTGCGATTTATCGTCAGAATCATACTGTTTGTTTTCCGTCACAGTCATCTGATTTAGAGAAACATTATAGCACTAGATTAACATATTATTGAAATACTAGTTTTGTGTATATTTTTACGGTGTTAGATGATGTGGTGTTAGATGATGTGGTGTTAGATGATGTGGTGTTAGATGATGTGGTGTTAGATGAGTGATATAGTATATCTTTATATAAATAAAATATTTTATTTATATAATATAATATGAAATGATAAATAAATATACAAAAAAAAGAAAAAATAAAAATAAAAGTAGAACTAGAAGTAGAACTAGAAGTAGAAGTAGAGGTAGGAAAAGAATATTAAATGGTGGTATGCCAAAAAAATCAAATGTTATATCGGTCATAAGAAAGCAAAATATTTCACCAAGAGCATCATCCGCATCAAGAGCATCATCCGCACCAAGAGCATCATCCGCATCAAGAGCATCAAGAGCACCAAGATCATCAACAATAGTTTTAAGTAAATATAATGAAGAACGAAAACAACACGTATTAACACTTATTGAAGGTTTTCCTAATACATTTCACGATTTTATTGAAACTGTTATACAAGATACAGATATTTTAGATCAAGATGAAATAAAAAGAAATATACGTGAACGCTTTAGTTTAAATACTACATCAGGTTCTCTTGGAGAGGGTAGAGCTTCTATAAATGTTCTAAAATTTATCAGTTATGTTTCGGGAATAATTAAATGCGAATTATTCAAATTACGCAATGATAATACACCAGAAGAAGTAAAAAACATACAATTAAGACTAAGATTATATTCAAAAATGTGTTGTTTATTTGACCAGCATGCTTGTTCTATCGCAGTTAGACCATTTAATTCTTATGAATTAAGTATAATTAAAGCACATTATAAATCAATTGGTGCAATAAGAAAATATACAGATTATACATCTATTATGGAAGATATTATAGATAAACATTTTCCAATTTTAAAAAAATATAAATCAAGCGACCATAGTTTATCATCAACTAGTTGTAATCGTCTTATTCCAGATGATCTAAGATTTAAAGAAACACTTTCCCCTATTGAAGAAGCACAAAGTATGTCTGATTAACAATAATATAACATTGCTTCAAAATACAATTAACAAAATATATATTTATATATAATACATATATACATATATACGCATGGCTACACCGCCACCCAGTCAAAATCTCACAAGAATAAATGCCCCCCTAAATTTTAGACATACAGATACACTTACTACAACAAAAGTGCCTCATTATCCTACAAAAGTAACAACAGGAATGAGTATTATTCCTGGCTGGAATCGCCCCAATGCAAACGGTATAAATGCAAATATAAACGATAAAGACTATAATGGACCCGATTTTAAACCACGTCCTTTAAAACAATGGCGCCGACAATTGCGCGTATATGACTTTAAGGGGGGTGCTAATAATTCAAGAGCCGCCACCATTTCTCATCTTGATCGCCCCGGAACAACTGTATACCATTTTAAACCCGACTGCACATGTGTTGCTGGAGAAGGCGGAAATTCGTATATTATTTCCAACAACAAATTCGGTTATGAAACCAAAGACGACAATTATTCAAAAGCGGAAAGTGATATAAAAATACAAAATAATGGATACATTGTCGTCCCTTATAACGCAACCGCTGCTCAAATAAATGACCCAACAAATCCGGCATATAAGGTATTGACGGGTGTATATAATACAAACTGTATCAATTGTTCACCAGAAGGAAATATTATTAAAAGCGGAATAGCCCTTCAAAGTCAGGCTTTTTATTCATATAGTAACGACAAATTAGAAACAAGATGTCAAACATATGAGCAAAATTTATCGACAAATAAGGCGGCAGGATGTGTTTATTTTGATGCGCAAGGTATTCCGATGTGGCCGAATAATTTACCAAATGGACCACAAGTTGTTGCTGCAGTTAACTACGAACCAACACGATTATTTAATAAACCATGCTTATCGCAAACAATTTACAAGCCCAATAATGTAGCATTTGGAAGACAGGGGGCGGTATCCGGTTCTACGCGCCTTAAAAAATTAGTATCGGATACTGTTACAATGAATGGTAGCTCATTTTATAGCGCACTTGGCGCACAAGAAGCAAATCTTGGAAAATATCAGGGCACGAATATTTCGGGAAATTATTTTCTTAAAACGAAAGAAGTTTATAATAGTTGTATTGGCACAAAGCCAGGAAAACTCATATTAATCGTTGTCGATATTGAAACAAATAGTATAACATTTTCATGGGAAGATACCGGTAGTTCTTTATGCAAAATATCTTATTATACGCTAACATATTATTCTATAAGAATTCTAGGAAATATAAGAGATTTAAATTATGATACATATGATAATGTATATGATAATACATATAACAATAATAATGTTAAACAAATCACAAATACGCGTAGTGAACCTATTGTAGGTAATGTTCCTGTTTTCGATGATACAATATATACTGATGTAGATAATAATATTCGTTATACCATTATATCAAAAATATACACCATAGAGGTAGCACCATCTACGACAAATACATACATGCTCAAAGGGTTAGATCCATCTACCGCTTATATTGCATATATAAATGGAACAAATGGAAATGGCACTAGCGATAACAGTAATAAAGTGCAAACAGAAACACTACTCAATCCCAATCTAGTAATAAATATTGCGCCTCCCTATTCATATGAGTATAATGATTTACCAAAGATTTTATCGGGTTCGGTAAGCAGTGATACACAACTTGTAGATTCAAATAATATAATAATAACCGCGATCACAAATGCTACAAATATAAACGTGGCTTATATATACAATAATAATAATATACAAAACGTATTTAATGTTTTGGTTCAAAATGCAGGGTATTTTAATATATATGCATTACAGCGTAGATTTGGTATATATGGAATGGCAACAGCGATCAGTCCATCCAGTCCAATAACGATAATAAAATCTACACCTACAATTAGTTTTACAAATAATCTTAATAGAGATCTAACATATGGTAGAACATATACATTATCAAATGCTACTATAGGAAATACGAATACAAAAAAAAATGATGGTAAAAAAATATTATTAAATTATAAACCTAGCAACAATTCTAGTGCTAACATAACAACGGGTATTTCTGTAAATTCCAATAATCCCGCGGTGTATATAATTGGTATGGGTCCATTTTATATAATAATTTCAACCATACTTAATACACAGTTAAGTCAAAATTATAATTCTGTAACATACAATACTAACACATTTACCGTTATTAAGTCTACGCCATCTATAATACAATCTTCAAAATTAGTTACAACAGGAACATATGGTAGTCCGTATACATTTTATCATCCAAGTATTAATTATAATCCTACAATACAGCCGGCAGGTAGTATATCACAACCCCTGGTTTACGCGATTATAAATGCTTCTCCACCTGGAATTGCTAGTATTGACGCATTGGGAAATGTAACTATAAGTGGTGCGGGAACATTTAATATTAATGTTTACTGTAATAGCACAAGTATTTACAATGCGACTTCTTTATCATTACCGTTACCCATTATAACTATAGACAAGCAAACACCTATTATTAAATTTTCCTACACTTTACCTAAACCGTTTGTTACAGCCGCGACATATGATGTTCCATATAACTTAATTCCTGCAACAATCAATAATAATGTTCAAACACTTTCGTATAACGTTGTTAATTCAGTGCCTCATAACAACGTAGTTAATATTTCTACAATATACGATAATACGAATACCAATACCGGTGGTGCGAATTCCGGTTCTGTTCAATATTCACCGGCACAATCTAATACTATTCAAAAAATAAGTTACGGAATTATAAAGCCTACATACGAAGGATTATTAAACAATATTTCTTTTCAACAATTAAACGCGAATATTCTTAAGAATTACTATATTGCTTCAGTTCAATCTGATACACATAATGTATTTATAAATTCTACTTACTCTACATATATTACACCTGGGGGTATGTCGTCGAGTTCTTCTTCTCCCAATCCAACTTATCCCTCTTTCCCAGATTTTTCAACTGCAATTTTGTCAACCCCCAAGGATGATGTATATATTAATAATATTTCTATAGCATTGGCTTATCCAACAAGTGTTGGACTTACAAACTATTTTGCTTGTGACTTAGTTGTAACAGATACAATTACTGGACTTCCGTCGGTAAATTTAACAAATAATGCACTAACTTCTATTCAACTTCCTCTCGGTGTTTCAGGAGGTGCGATATATACGTATAATATTTCATGTAATGTTATATTAACCGAAACACAGCTTGCAAATGCTACCCTTGTTATTAAAGGTGGTTCAAATGCATCTTTTTATCCCAGCACTACTACCGGCACTACTAACGGTACTATCTATATAACCGTAAACTATATATCTATATTAACAAGTAAATGTAGTATTATAAGTATACCAGCAAATGTAACAACTCCTCAAATTTTTGACTTAACAGGCTTTTCTGTTATGATGCATCCTGCACATTCGTATACGATATCATTATGGTTACTAGGTAATATTACGAAAAATGTTTCGGGATATGATATATATTCGGGAAGTGGAACAGTGTGTTCTACGTCAACTGCTCCGCTATATATATACGGAACTATATCACAAGGTATTCCTATAACAATCGTCACAGTCGCTAATATTGAAACACCGTTTTATTTTAATAGTGTCGGAAAATTTAACATAAATGCATCGTGTAGTTCAACAATAAATTACAACGCTAACAATATAGATTCAAAAAAAGTAGTAATTGCAACGGAAGTTCCTGTTATTATATTTTCTAAAAGTTTAACCACAACTTATGTATATAGTTTAGGATTTACATTGCCTATACCTCAACCCATAGCATCTGTCAATAATAATATTCAGAATATATCTTACTCAATTGTTAGTGCGATTGATGACGAATCTGCATCAACTGTTGCAAAAATAAATCCTGAAGGAACACAACTTTTAATACATAGCGTTGGAACATTTAAAATAAATGCATCTGTTATAGAAACTACTAGTTTAGATTTTTCACAGGCTTCAGCATTATCAATTCCGATTGTTATTTCGCCAGCTACACCACAAGTTGTATTCGGTTCTACTTTTATGAAACAAGTAACATATTTTAAACAATCTATAAATTCTCCAAATTCTACTTATCAAATACTTGGTGTATCTACAACAAATACCGATGATCGCGCAATTGCATTATCGTATTCTAGTAGTGATACAACGGTAGCGACTATTTCTGGAAGCACTGTTAGTATGGTAAGTGCTGGAAATTTTTATATATATGTATCATGTCCTCCAACTACTAATTTTAATGGACTTAGTGGCATTACAAGTGTTCGGTCGCCTCCAATAACTATTATAAAAGCTACACCAGTTATTACTTTTCTACCAGAGTTTAGTTCCACATGGGGATTTAATTCTCCTATACCATATAGCTTGATAGGAACAGGAATAATATGCAATAATACTGATAGTAACGATATTCAATATACATATAAAATACTTAATCAAATCCCAAAAAATGTCGCACTTTCGCCTATCACAGCAGCACAGATTAAAATAAATAATGCGGGTTCTTTTACGTTACAAGTTCAATCACCTGTGACGAAAAATTATTTTAGCTCGTTGGAGCATTTTTATGTAATTATTCCTCAATTAACGCCTATTATTATATTTCCTAAAAAATTCGTTTCTCCGTGGAAATATGGAGATAATCCATATACTTTTACTGCAGCTATTATATCAAATAATGATCCTTCTCAAATAATAACATATAGCATTATTCCTATTTCTTCCCCCAATAATATTCCGGCTGCCTCTTTCTTAGATCCGACAAAACCATCTGTTACAATTCATTCTGTAGGAACATTTAAAATTCAAGCTTCGTGCGCTGCTTCTGCTAATGGTAATTATCTTGCATCTAATAGTATTAACCCATGTGTTTCTAATACTATAAGTGTAGGAGGAGAAATCCCGATTATTACATTTTCGAGTAGTTTAATTAGTAGCAGTAGCATTACGTATGCATATAATTTGATTCATTCAATGCCTTCACCTATTGCAACTGTTAATAATATCGTTCAAACACAATCATACTTCACCTATTCTGTAGTAGAAGTAGATAGTGATACTGTTTCAGATGTTGCTTCTATTTCTTCTAACAATGCATCTCTTATTGTGAACAAAGTAGGTAGTTTCAGAATATACGCACAAGTCGCTCACTCCATTAATCACGACTATTCTTCCAATGACAACTATTCTGGTATTATTACCATTAATCCTGCTACTCCTACATTTCCACCGACTTTGGCTATACCGTCATCGTGGGTATATGACGTCTCGTATAACATACCATATCCTACAACATCGAATACAGACCCAAATCTTGTATTTTCGTATATTATAATAAATAAAGATAATTCAAATATCGCTTCGGTGTCGGTGTCGGGAACAACTGTTACTATTATAGGTGTAGGAAAATTCCAAATTAGTGTTACAATATCGCCAACTACAAATTATACACAGGCTACGTATATATATCCTTCGCCATCAACATATTATACTTCTATAAAAGCGACACCCGTTATTACATTTAATGTTGATCAATCCGCAACATATGATACTTCATATATTTTGGTACCTGTCCAATTTGTAACAGGTGACCCATTAACACAAAAGGTTACATATAGTATACAATAATTACCATTGCAGTAAATAAATATATTAGGTAAATAAAATAATAAATATATTTTTATAGTTATTATATTATATAATAAAAGTAATAATAATGAGCAATACTGGTCCTACGGGTCCTACGGGTCCTACTGGTCCTACGGGTTCTGAAGTTGCTACTATTTCATCAGGAGCAAATACACCTAACCCAACTTTTGTATTCAATTCATACGGAACTTTTTATATAGAAGCAACGGTATCTTCAAGTCTAAACTATACTGGAACTACATTAACTTCATTACAAATTACTGTATATAAAGATACACCTACTATAGTGTTTTCACCGACGGTTACTTTACAATCTCCATATACATATAAATTTGATCATTCGTATGAGTTTACCGGAGGTGCTGCAACAGTTACAAATAATACCGAGCAGCCTACAGGGCAGACATTAATTTATTCTATTGTAACTGCAGATAGCACTATAAAATCGATTAAACTATCCCCTGTAGCTACAATTGATCCCACAGGATGGTTTTTAAATACCGTATCATGTGGTACTACCGGTACTAGTACTTTCAGGATATGTGCGACTGTCGATGCTTCCGGCGATTATAGTTCTAATGTTGCACTTTCTGATGTATTAACTATAATAAAAGCAGATCCAGAAATTCTTCAGTATCCTCAAATAATTCTACCCCCAGGAGTAACGGCATCTACATTGGTATATGGACAAAAATATACAATCACTCCCAATCTGTCTCAAATAAGCACAATAACATCAAATTCTGATACGAATCCTTACCCTTATATAAATTATACAAGTAGTGATGTAAAGATTGCAACAATATCTGGAACAATGATAACAATAGTAGGCATCGGACATTTTCAAATAATGACAGAAGTAAGCTATACGACAAATTACAATGGAATTCCACCTTCTCTATCTACGCAAATATACGACACAATACAAGCTGTACCTACTATTCGGAATTTTCCACCAACATCATTATCGACGCAGACATGGGTTTATGGGCAACAATATCCAGGAATTATACCTACTCCTAGTAGCATCTCTACGACAAATACCGAAGGGCCTTCAATATGGTATTCAACAAGTGACGCGACCATTGCTACAATATCAGGAAATACGATTACTATTACAGGATTAGGTAATTTCCAAATTTTAGTTAATATACCAGAAACTAAAAATTTTTCTGCCGTGACATATACATATCCTTCTGGTTTGGTATATACAAATCCGCCGCCATCTGGTGTGACATATACACAATATCAAACTGTATGGGCTACGCCAGTAATTACATTTCCACTTCCCCCAACATTTCAAACATCTGCTACATATGGTTCTACATATATTTTTGTTCCTCCCACTTTGTCAAATTATGACCCATCATCACAGTCATTAACATATAATGTTTACCCTCTCGATTCGCCAGTAGCTACAATGAAAGGTTCAACATCATCTCCATCATTTGTTATAAATTCTGTCGGAACATTTAAAATTCAAGCATCTTGCGGACCATCCACTAATGGATATTATAGTGCTGCCCCTCTCAATCCATTATTACCTATTTTATCACCTACTATTACAATATCATTAGAAATGCCTATTATTGTATTTAATACCGCCAATTTTTTATCTAAATATACTTGTCAATCTTCATCTCCATATTCATTTTTAGGGCATATAGCTTCTATTACAAATAATACTGTGCAAGTATTAACTTATTCTATTGTCAACACCGACGGGGTTACACCTTCTACAATAGCTACAATTAGTTCTGACGGAACATCTCTTACTACAAATAGTGTGGGTTATTTTCAAATATCCGCCACTGCAACCGCTACAGCAAATGGCGATTATGGAGAAAAAAGTCAACCATCTGAAACTATACAAATAGTATCGGCAACGCCCACTATAACCACATTTCCTACAATACCTTCGCCGCTTATATACGGTAATACATATACGATTCCCTATACGACTTCACCTCCTTATCCTATAGTTACAAGCAATACAGATACATCTGGACCCTCGATTACGTATTCATCGACTAATCCGGCAGTTGCTACTATATCAGGAAGTGGTGGGTATTCGTCGACTAATTCAGCGATATCTAGTATAACAGGAACGACTATTACAATTGCAGGTGTAGGTAATTTCCAAATTACTGTTACCATAGGAGCTACCACAAATTATAATGCCGCGACATATACATATCCTTCATCGACAACATATTATACGGCAATACAAGCAACTCCGACAATTTCTCCTTTTCCTTCGAATTTTGGAAGCGGATGGGTTGAAAATGGCACATATAATCTAATAAATTCTGTAACCGTAACCACAAA
>Ga0114978_10001380_pt1 | contig 20437 bp, 19 predicted proteins | sample S_140212_EF_Meta_FD_87027 | JGI IMG/M metagenome (GOLD analysis project Ga0114978, IMG submission 87027) | Freshwater microbial communities from Lake Simoncouche, Canada to study carbon cycling - S_140212_EF_MetaG | ecosystem: Environmental > Aquatic > Freshwater > Lake | place: Lake...
CAGCATGGCGGTACGTCCATCATTGACCGCAGGCGTGCCTTAACCATTGGTTCACCTACCCGTGCACAAACATGTTCTTCTCGGTGATCGGCGGCGCGTCCATGTCCCAGCCTAGGCCGGTCGACGGGCCACCGCTGCGCAGGCAATCGCCCGATACGCCGGTGTCGGCCAGCCCCCCCCGTGCACCTATAGGCTCCCTCTCGCGTCCCTCTCGCAACCAGACTGGCGGCACGATCTTTTTGAAGCTGAGTTCGGGATGGGCGTGCAATTCCTGTCGCAAACCGGCCAGGACGTCCTGCTGTTCGAGCATCGGAAGGGGGAATATTCATACTTGGACATTTAGGCTGAGCGTGACGGCGAATCGTCGCCTGACAAACGAAAATAACTCGTAGGCTTGTTACAATGCCGCCCGTAAGATGTTAGTGAAGAAGAGCCGGCCCGGAAAGGAAAATCGCAGCAAGCGACTCTCGCCCGCCGTGTCAACCATCCATAGCCCCACCGAGCACACAATGGAAAAATCATCGCGGCGATTGATCGTCGCCATCACCGGCGCTTCGGGAGCGATTTATGGCATCCGCGCGCTGCAGTTGCTGCGCGAACATGGTTCGATCGAAACCCATCTGATTCTTTCGCCCGCAGCGCTGCGTACCATCCTCGAAGAAACACCGTATGGCGCCGATCAGGTCAAAGCCATGGCCGACGTCGTGCACGAATACCGCGACATTGGCTCGTCAATTTCAAGCGGCTCGTTTGCTACCTCGGGCATGCTGGTCGCGCCGTGTTCGGTCAAAACCTTGTCGGGCATCGCCAATTGTTATGACTGCGAACTCACCGTGCGCGCTGCCGATGTGTGCTTGAAGGAAAGGCGGCGCGTGGTGCTGCTGTTTCGCGAAACCCCGCTGCACGCCGGGCACCTCGCATTGATGCAGCAGGCCAACGCCAACGGCGCTATTGTCATGCCGCCGGTGCCTGCCTTTTATTTCAAGCCGCAGACCCTCGATGAAATCATCAACCAGACCGTCGGCCGCGCGCTCAGCCTATTCGACATCCACCTCAAGTCGGTACGACGCTGGAAAGAAAATACCTGAACACGGGCATTAGCGAACGCCGGGCGGCAGCAGGTCGGCCGGTCGGTCTATTGGCGACATGTGGCGTTGCGGCGCAATCTGGCACTGCGCTGCGTTCTACCTAAGTTCTACCTAAACCGATAGTCCTTGGTACTGCCAAGCTGTTGATTCATAACAACTATTTGGAAATTGTTGGTGCCGGAGGCCGGAATCGAACCGGCACGGGTGTTACCCCGCGGGATTTTGAGTCCCGTGCGTCTACCAATTTCACCACTCCGGCGACGCTGAGTCAGCGGGAAATTATGGCACAGTGCGGGTCATGCATTACCCAACCATCGAAGACGCCATCGGCAAGACGCCGATGGTTGCTCTGCAGCGCATCGGTGCTGCACAAGACCAAGCCAGTGGCAACGTTGTCCTGGGGAAACTTGAGGGCAACAACCCGGCCGGTTCGGTGAAGGACCGGCCCGCTTTGTCGATGATCCGACGTGCGCAGGAGCGCGGCGACATCAAGCCGGGCGACACGCTGATCGAAGCGACATCGGGCAATACCGGCATCGCATTGGCGATGGCCGCCGCCATCAAGGGCTACCGCATGGTACTGATCATGCCCGAGGATCTATCGATCGAGCGGGCGCAGACGATGAGGGCTTTTGGCGCCGAATTGATCCTCACGCCCAAGAGCGCCGGCATGGAGTACGCGCGCGATCTGGCCGGGCAAATGGAAAAGGCTGGCAAGGGGCGGGTACTGGACCAGTTCGCGAATGCCGACAATCCGCGCAGCCACTACGAGGCTACTGGCCCGGAGATATGGGCCGATACGGGAGGACGGGTGACGCATTTTGTCAGCGCCATGGGAACCACCGGAACGATCACCGGCGTGTCACGCTTTCTCAAAGAGAAAAATCCGATGGTGAAAATCATCGGTGCACAGCCTTGCGAAGGCTCGCGCATACCGGGAATTCGAAAGTGGCCGCAGGAGTACCTGCCGGCCATCTACGACCCCTCCGGCGTCGACGAACTGGTCTATGTCAGCCAGGCTGACGCCGAGGACATGTGCCGTCGTATGGCGCGTGAAGAAGGTATATTCGCTGGGATTTCGGCTGCGGGCGCCTGCTGGGTAGCACAGCAGATCAGTCTGCGCGAAAAGGACGCAACCATCGTATTCATCGTCTGCGACCGTGGCGACCGCTACCTGTCGACCGGCGTTTTTCCTGCCTGAGCCATGACCCACACAGCAAGCACCATGCAAGTCGACGTAGAAGTCGACGCCCGCGGGCTGAACTGTCCGTTGCCGATCTTGAAGGCCAAGAAGGCATTGAATGCGATGCAAAGCGGCCAGACGCTGCGCGTCGTATCGACGGACGCTGGCGCGCAACGCGACTTTCAGGCCTTCGCCAAGCAGACCGGCAACGAACTGGTTGCGCAACAGGCCGAGGGGCCCGAGTGCGTCCACGTGATGCGAAGGCGTTAGTGGGCGGCTAAGCCAGCCGCGCGAGCTGCTCGCGCAGTCTTTCCAGCGTTGCCACAAAGTCTGCTACCCGCTGGCGCTCCTGCGCGATCACTGCGGCGGGCGCCTTTGCCACAAAGGCGGCGTTGTCCAGCTTGGCGCTGGCACGGTCAATATCACCTTGCAGACGGATCGCTTCCTTGCCCAGGCGCAGCCTCTCGGCCTGCGGGTCTATCTCCATGTGCAGACAGATGCGAGCGGCGCCTAGCATGGCGACCGGCGCCGTCTGCGCTGCCGCAGCCCACACGGCCTCATCCTCGAAAATCCGCACCTCGCTCAGCTTGGCCATCGCCTGCAGCACCGTGGCCGTATGGCGCAGGAAATCGGTTTCACCGGCCTCGCCTGAAACCACGAATAGAGGCAGCCGGGTGGCGGGTGACACCTGCATCTCGCCGCGCAGGTTGCGGCAGGCGTTGACCAGCAGTTTGAGCTTCGCGACATGGGCGATGGCGTCGAAGTCGATGCGCTCGGGCTGGCTTTGAGGGTACTCGGCGATGCTGACCGAGTCGCCTGCGCGCCCGGCCACTGGCGCCACCTTTTGCCATAGCGCCTCGGTGATGAAGGGAATAACCGGGTGTGCCAGGCGCAGTATGGTTTCCAACACGCGGATCAGGGTGCGCCGCGTGGCACGCTGCTGGGCGTCGGTCCCAGTGGCGATTTGCACCTTGGCGATCTCCAGGTACCAGTCGCAGAACTCGTCCCAGACGAATTGGTAGATGGCGTTGGCGACATTGTCGAGCCGGTATTCCTCGAAGCCCCGTGCCACCTCGGCCTCGGTCTGCTGAAGCGCAGAGCTTATCCAGCGGTCGGCTTGGCTGAACACCAGATAGCCATGCGCCGGGCCGCCCGGCTGGCACTCGGCTTTCGTATGCTCGCGCAACCCGCAGTCGTAGCCTTCGCAGTTCATCAGCACGAAGCGCGTCGCGTTCCACAGCTTGTTGCAAAAGTTGCGGTAGCCCTCGCAGCGCTTGGTGTCGAAATTGATATTGCGCCCGAGCGTCGCCAGCGCAGCAAAAGTGAAGCGCAGCGCGTCGGCGCCGAAGGCCGGTATGCCTTGGGGAAATTCCTTTTGCGTGTTCTTGCGCACCGCAGGAGCCGTCTCGGGCTTGCGCAACCCCTCAGATCGCTTGGCCAGCAGGGGTTCGAGGGTGATGCCGTCGATCAGGTCGACCGGGTCGAGCACGTTGCCCTCGCTCTTGCTCATTTTTTGGCCGTGCGCGTCGCGCACCAGTCCGTGTATATACACGTGGCTGAATGGCACCTTGCCGGTGAAGTGGGTTGTCATCATGATCATTCGGGCCACCCAAAAGAAGATGATGTCGTAGCCCGTTACCAGAACGCTCGAAGGCAGATACAGCGCGCTGTCTTCGGTCTGTTCGGGCCAGCCCATGGTTGAAAAAGGAACCAGTGCCGACGAGTACCAGGTGTCGAGCACGTCCGGGTCTCGGGTGAGTGTCTTGCCTGGTGCTTGCGCCTGCGCGTCTGCAAGGTCGCGCGCCACATAAACCGTTCCGTCCTCGTCGTACCAGGCCGGAATCTGGTGCCCCCACCAGAGTTGGCGGCTGATGCACCAGTCCTGAATGTTGTGCATCCACTGGTTGTAGGTGTTGACCCAGTTCTCGGGAACAAAGCGCACCGAACCACTTTCGACCGCATCAATCGCTTTTTGGGCAATCGACTTGCTGCCGGGCTGGTCCAGCGGCTCCTTGTTCATGGCGACAAACCACTGGTCGGTCAGCATTGGTTCGATCACCTGGCCTGTGCGCGCGCACCGTGGAACCATCAGCCGGTGCCTTTTTACCTCGACCAGCAACGCGAGCGCCTGCAGATCGGCGACCACCTGTTTGCGTGCCATAAAGCGGTCCATTCCGCGGTAGGCGGCGGGCGCGTTGTCGTTGATGCTCGCATCCAGATCCAGCACGCCGATGACCGGCAGTGCGTGGCGCTGTCCGACCGCGTAGTCGTTGGCGTCGTGCGCCGGCGTCACCTTGACGACGCCGGTGCCAAAAGCCGGGTCCACATAGGCGTCGGCAATGACGGGGATGCTGCGCTCGCATAGCGGCAACTGGACGCTCTTGCCGATCAGGTGGCGGTAGCGCTCGTCGTCGGGGTGGACCATCACCGCCACATCGCCGAGCATGGTCTCGGGCCTGGTGGTGGCGACGGTCAGGCCGCTTTGCATGTGTCCGCTGACCATCTGCGGGCCCTCGGTGAAGGGGTAGCAGATATGCCACAGGAAGCCGTCTTCTTCTTCGCTCTCGACCTCTAGGTCGCTGACGGCGGTTCTGAGTACCGGGTCCCAGTTCACTAGCCGCTTTCCGCGGTAGATCAGGCCCTGCTCATACAGGCGCACAAAGGTTTCGGTGACGGCGCCCGAGAGTTTGTCGTCCATCGTGAAGTATTCGCGGGTCCAGTCGACGCTGTCGCCCATGCGTCGCATTTGGGTCGTGATGGTGTTGCCGCTTTGTTCTTTCCATTCCCATACCCTGGCAACGAAGTTCTTGCGCGACTCCATCGGCGTTGCGCCCATGGCGTGGCGGCTGAGGCCCTGCGCCTGCAGTTGGCGCTCGACGACGATTTGGGTCGCGATGCCGGCGTGGTCGGTGCCCGGAATCCAGACCGTATTGAAGCCGCGCATACGGTGGTAACGCGTCAGGCTGTCCATGATGGTCTGGTTGAACGCGTGGCCCATGTGCAGTGTTCCGGTCACGTTGGGCGGCGGCAGCTGGATCGCGAAGGACGGCGCCCCCGGTCCGGGAACGCCAGTTCCGCGGTGGCCCGCCTGCGCGTAGCCGCGGCGCTCCCATTCGGGGCCCCAATGCGATTCGATCGCGCTCGGCTCAAAGGACTTGGACAGGCTTTCAAGCCCGGGCTGTTGCGGCGTTGCGTTCATGGGGATGGGGATCAACAAAAAGGGACGAAAGCCCTAAGGAATGCCTATGGATGGCGGGTGTGGGCTGGCCCGATTTTACCGACCCGTCCCAGCGCAGGCCGCCGGACGGTGAAAGCCAGCCTGGGCGCGCAAGACGGCGCGGCGCACATCGGAGCTGGCGTTTCAGCGCGCGTTCGCCAGGCTGGCGTCGCCGCGTGCTGCCACGATGCACTCGGCCAGCAGCCGGGCATCGCCGATTTGGTTGGCCAGCAGCAGGATCAGGCGCGCGTTCAGGAGTTCGGATTCGGGGCGGCTCAGGCCGCTGTGGGCGTCGAGCAGCTGCTCGTAAAAGGCGTCCGCGTCTTGCAGCTTCGGGCTGATGTTCATGCTCGTTCCTTGGTGTGCATACCGATGGCCCTGGCCACTGCTGCCACAAGCGCGCCGTCAACCGCTTCGCCGGTCGCAGCCAGATAGCCGTCGGGGCGCAGCAACGCCCAGGCGTGGCCGAACAGGTGACAAGCACCCTGCACATGGCCCAGCGGATCCAGCACCGACTCCCGGGCCTTGGGGCGCGCGCCGGGCGCGTGCACCTGCACGCTGCGCAGCGGCGCCTGCGCGCCGAGTCGTATCAGCCGCTGGCAAGCGATGGCCGACAGGTCGCCGAATGCCAGCAGCAGCAGCCTGCCGTCGGCCCATTGCAGCAGGTCGGTGATGCATCCGGCCTTGCCGTCCGCCCAGCGCAGCCGCACGTTTTGCACGGACAGGCCGCCGGTCACTGCGCAGACGCTGGATCGGGTGTAAGGGTTGGCTACCGCCATACGGCCGGTGTTGACGAGTTGGCGCGCGAACGGGTATTGCCTCGCCAAGCCGATGACAGCGCTGCGAAAGACCCGCTCGACCCCATGGGCGGGCCGCAGGAAGCGCGTCGTTCGATTGGTGACACGCACATTGGTTTGGGCTGCCTCGAGGCGCTCTTCGTTGTAGCTTTCGAGCAGCGCGGCCGGCGCGTTACCCTGCAGCACCGCTGCCAGTTTCCAGGCCAAGTTGTCGGCGTCGGCCACCCCGGTATTGCCCCCGCGGGCTCCGAAGGGGCTGACGATCTTGGCGGCGTCGCCGATGAAGAAGACGCTGCCGATGCGCAGCCTTTCGAGACATTGGCTGCGATACACGTAGGGTCCGACCCAGACGATCTCCCATTGCACCCGGTCGCCGAACTGGCGTCGCAGGCGCTCGCGTACCTGCGCCTCGCTGGCGATGCACGCCGGGTCGGCGTCGGGTTCCATCTGATAGTCGATGCGCCACACATCGTCGGCCATGAGGTGCTGCCAGACGGCGCGGTTCTCGTTGAAAGGTGCCTCGATCCACGTGTGGCGTTCAGCCGGCGCAGGCGTCTCAAAGCGTACATCGGCGATGCACCAGCGGTCGTCGCCCTGCGTCGTGTGCATGGTCGCGCCGCACCAGCTGTGAAAGGGACTGTGTGCCCCGCTCGCGTCGACCACATGCTCGGCTTGTAGCGGGTAGCTTCCAGCCGGTGTGCTGACTGTCAGCGTGGCGAAGCCCCGGTGCTGTTCAAAACCGGTTACGCGCGAACACCAGCGCAGTTGCACCTGACGCGTGGCGGTTGCTTTGGCGTTGAGCTGGTTTATGCGCTCCACCAGAAAGCCTTCTATGTAGAACTGCTGGATGTTGGTGAAGGGTGGCTGCAAGGAGAGCTGGAAGTTTTCCTGCTGGCGCAGGTCGAAGGAATAGACCTCGTCGGCTCCCGCGAAGGTGCGACCCACGCTCCACTGAACGCCCTTGCGCGCGATGCGTTCAAACACGCCGAGCCGGTCGAAAATTTCGAGTGACTTTTGCGTGTAACAGATGCCACGCGAGGAGGCGCCCTTGACGCCGACCGTGTTGTCCTCGTCGAGCAGGATGGCGGCGACGCCCTGGCGCGCCAGGGCGCAGGCCAGCGTCAGACCGGTGATGCCGGCCCCGACGATCACTACCGGGTGGCGCACGACGGCGGCGCAGCGGATTTCGGGCGGCTCGACAAAGGGGTACTCTGGCAGCGCGTAGCCGCTGCCATGGGCGAAGGCATAGCCACTGGCGCAGGCCGGGGCTCGCGAGGGCTTGGGTCGCTCACTCATCTCATGGGCGCGCGCCGCCTGGCTGGCCGGCGAGCTCAGGCCTGTCGTTGCGCTGCGGTTTGAGCGGCCCGCTGGCCCGTCCTGTCGCGCGGTCGATCCGCCACTGCTGTTTGCGCGCACTCCACTCGGCTAGGCGCTCGTGCGCCAGCCGGCTTTCTTGCAGCATCTGGAACGCGTCTGCCACCTGCGCCGAGAGCTCGAGCCGCACGCCGTTGGGGTCGAAAAAATAGATACTCTTGAATACATGGTGGTCGGTCACTCCGATGACGTCGACGCCATGCGCTTGCAGCCGCGCCTTCATCAGCTCAAGCTCTGCCACCGTGTCGACGCGAAAAGCGATGTGGTGGACCCAGGCTGGGGTGTTGGGCGAGGGAAGCGCTGCTTCGTCGTCGCCTAGGTCGAAGAAGGCGATGAAGGAGCCGTCCTGCAGCCTGAAGAAGAAATGCGTGTAAGGACAATATTCGCCGGTGCTCGGTACATGGTCGCTTTGGATGATGTGGTACAGCGGCAGGCCGAGTATGTCTTCGTAGAAATGCCGGGTTTCTTCAGCGTCGCGGGCCCGGTACGCATAGTGGTGCAGTTGCCGGATCGGCGCCGGTGCAGGCAGGGTCGCGCTACGGTTCAAGACAACTGCCATAGGGGCCTTTCAAGACGGCGACTTTGCCGAGTACCAACCGAATCACTATAGCGGAACAGGGGCTACCGGATGGGACTCCCTGCGGCCCATATCGTCGACTCCTTGGCCATAGTCGTTTTGAATCCAAGGCATTGATTGCGCCAATTGGACGGGCAAGCCCAAGCGCGCTACGCTTCGCGGGTCTGTGGCCACGCTGGTGGCCGCCAAGACGTTTCAGACCCCTCAACCCAGTTAGGAGATTTTCATGGCAGCACTCAAAGGCTCCAAGACAGAAGACAACCTGAAGGCCGCCTTTGCAGGCGAATCGCAGGCCAACCGGCGTTACCTGTATTTCGCGAACAAGGCCGACATCGAAGGTCAAAACGACGTTGCAGCGCTGTTCCGTTCCACCGCCGAGGGCGAGACCGGCCACGCGCACGGCCATCTCGAGTGGTTGGAGCAGTGCGGCGACCCGGCCACTGGCCTGCCGATTGGCCCGACCCGTGACAACCTCAAGGCCGCAGTGGCCGGCGAAACGCACGAGTACACCGATATGTACCCCGGAATGGCCAAGACCGCCCGCTCCGAGGGCCATGACGAGATCGCCGACTGGTTCGAGACCCTGGCCAAGGCCGAGCGCAGCCATGCGAACCGCTACGCCAAGGCCTTGAACGAACTGGTCGACTGACCGTTCGCAGCGGCGCGCTAAGCGCCGCGCCCGCCCGGCCACCGCACGTGGCCGGTTTTGGCAAGCAGCCGTCGGCTGCTTGCCAAAACCAAGAAATATCGGAGGACAGCATGGCACGCGAAGGCAACCTGGAGGCGCCCACCCGGCACCCGATCGACTGGAAGGGCCCCGACTACTACGACGAGGAGGCGACTCTCCAGGAGATGGAGCGGATATTTGACATCTGCCACGGGTGCCGACGCTGCGTGAGCCTTTGCGGCTCCTTTCCGACCTTGTTTGACCTGGTCGACGAGAGCAAGACGATGGAGGTGGACGGCGTTGACAAGAAGGACTACTGGAAGGTGGTGGACCAGTGCTACCTGTGCGACCTGTGCTACATGACCAAGTGCCCCTATGTTCCTCCGCATGCATGGAACCTGGACTTTCCGCACACCATGCTGCGCGCGAAGGCGATCAAGTTCAAGACGGGCGAGGTCGGCATGGGCGAGCGACTGCTCGCGTCGACCGACGTGCACGGCCAGTTCGCCGGCATTCCGGTCGTGGTCCAGGCGGTTAACGCGGTGAATCGGACTGCGTTGGCGCGCGGTTTGATGGAAGACGCGATCGGCGTTGACAGGAATGCCTGGCTTCCGTCGCTGGCGACCCGGCGATTTCGCTCTGCGGCACCCGCGAGTGCGCAGCACAAGGTAGTCGACGGTGCCAAGACGCCGGGCAAGGTGGTGATCTATTCCACCTGCTATGTGAATTACAACGAGCCCGGCATCGGACTGGATTTGCTGAAGCTGCTCGACCACAACGCAGTTCCCTATGTGCTGGTAGAGAAGGAAAAATGCTGCGGGATGCCCAAGCTCGAGCTCGGTGACCTAGACTCGGTCGACGCGAGCAAGCGGGCCAACATACCGATGCTGGCGCGGTACGCGCGCGACGGCTATGCGATTCTCAGCGCGGTGCCGAGTTGCACGCTGATGTTCAAGCAGGAGATACCGCTGATGTATCCGGACGAGGACGCGGTGGCAGCGGTACGCGACGCGATGTGGGATCCCTTCGAGTACTTCATGGCGCGCAAGCGCGACGGACTGCTGAAGACCGAATTCCCACACGCGCTGGGCAAGATCAGCTACCAGATTCCCTGCCATGGCCGGGTGCAGAACATCGGCAAGAAAACAGAAGAAATGCTCAAGATGGTTCCGGGAACCAGCGTGCACACGCACGAACGCTGTTCGGGACACGCCGGAACCTTTGGTGTGAAAAAAGCCACGCACCAACAGGCGATGAAAATTGGCAAGCCGCTTTTCAGGGCGATGGCGAGCCACAAGGACGGCGGGCCTCCCGACGTGGTCAGCTCGGACTGCCCACTGGGCGGCCATCACATCGCGCAGGGTTTCGAGGTCAACGCGCTCGGTGCGGTGCCGCAAAAGCATCCGCTCACGCTGATCCGCGAAGCCTACGGGCTGAAGTGAGAACACCTTCTTTTTTGGAATGAATACCGCCATGCAAATCACCGGACAGATCACCGTCGACAGTCTCATGGGCCTGGAGGCCTACAGCAAGTTTCGCAAGGCGCACAAGGGCGAGGTGATCGCGCATCGCAAGCTGCGCTCGGTGACGCTGGGAGAGCACATCAACCTGCAGTTCGAAAGCGAGACCACGATCCGCTACCAAATCCAGGAAATGCTGCGGATCGAAAAAATATTCGAGGAAGATGGCATCGTGCAGGAGATCGAGGCCTACGCGCCGCTGATGCCCGACGGTGCCAACTGGAAGGCGACGATGCTGATCGAATACCCGGACGTCAACGAGCGCAAGCGCGAACTGGCGCGCCTGATTGGGGTCGAGGACCGTATGTTCGTCGAGGTAGAGGGAATGGCGCGTGTCTATGCCATCGCCGACGAGGACCTCGACCGCGAGAACGACGAGAAGACCTCTGCGGTGCATTTTCTTCGGTTTGAGTTGACGGCGCCCATGTGCGCCGCCGTCAAGGCCGGCGCCGGCGTGAAGATCGGCTGCGACCACACCCACTACCCGGCGCATGCGCCAATTGCGCCAGAGGCTCTGGCCTCGCTGGCCGGCGACCTGAAGTAGGCGCTGTAATGGCCGCTTGTGCGGCGGCAGCGGCGCCATCCGGCCCACGACCCAAGGACCGCGAGGCTGGATAATCGTCGCAGAGGTATTTTGATGCTGCTCCTGCTGTCCCCCGCAAAATCACTGGATTTCGATTCACCGCTGGCCGAAGTGCCACCGGCAACCGCGCCGATTTTTCCTAGCCAAGCGGCGCAACTTGTGACACTGCTGCGCCGGCACAGCCAAGAGCAGATCGCAGGGCTGATGGCACTGAGCGACCCGCTGGCGGCGCTCAACCTGGCGCGCTACAAGGCGTGGCGCAGGACGCCGGCGCCAGCCAGCACCAGGCAGGCGGTGCTGGCTTTCGACGGCGACGTCTACGGCGGACTGGCAGCCCGTAACTTGCAGGCCGAGGAGTTGGGCTGGGCGCAGCAGCATCTGGCGATTCTCAGCGGCATGTATGGCGTGCTGCGCCCACTCGACGCGATGCAGCCGCACCGGCTCGAGATGTCGACCCGGCTCGCCAACGCGGGCGGTAGCAATCTCTACCAGTTCTGGGGCAAGCGCATCGCCGGCTATCTCAACGAGCGGCTGCAGGCCGATGCTGAGCCAGTGGTGGTGAATCTGGCGTCACAGGAGTATTTCAAGGCGGTCGACCGCAAGCTCCTGCGTGCGCGGGTCGTCGAATGCGTTTTTGAAGAAGAGCGCGATGGCCGGCACAAAATCATCAGCTTCATGGCTAAGCGCGCGCGCGGCCTGATGGCGCGCTACGCCATCGACCAGCGCGCCGACCGGCCTGAGCAACTGCAGGCTTTCTGCACGGAGGGCTATGCCTTCGTTCCCGACGTGTCGACGCTCGAGCGCATGGTGTTTCGCCGTGCGGCGCCCGCCTGAGGCCACAGACGCGCTGGGCCACCGGCGGGCACACAAGAAAATAGCGGTATGAAAATATGGGCCAACGGCATCGCGATCGAGGTGGAGGACAGCCAGGCCGGCCACGCGCCTGACGGCCGCCCGGTTCTGCTGCTGATCATGGGGCTTGGAATGCAGCTCACCGCGTGGCCACAGGAGATGGTGCAGGCGCTGGTGGACGCGGGCTACCGGGTGATCCGACACGACAACCGCGATATCGGACTGTCGCAAGCGTTCGACGAGTTGGGAACGCCGAACCTGGCCTTGAATTTCATGCGGTTTAAGCTCGGGTTGCCGGTCAGTGCGCCCTACAGCCTGCGCGATATGGCGGCCGATTCGCTGGGGGTTCTCGACGCGCTCGGCATTGCCAGGGCGCATGTGGTGGGGCTGAGCATGGGCGGGATGATCGCCCAGCGCGTCGCGCTCATGGACCGTACGCGCGTCGCCAGCCTGACCAGCATCATGAGTTCTAGCGGCGCCAGCGGGCTGCCGTCCGCCAAGCCGGGCGCGATGTGGGCCTTGCTGGGAAAGCCAGACGGGGATTCGCACGCCGCCATCGTTGCGCACTATGTCCGGCTGTACCGGGCGATCGGAAGCCCGGGCTTTCCGACCACCGAAGGCGACATGCTCGAGCGTATAAGCCAGTCGATTGCGCGCAGCTTCCGACCCCGTGGGGCGATGCGCCAGATGGCAGCGGTTGCCGCTGACACCGGCAGGGCCAAGGAACTCGAGCGCATCGCCAGCCCGACGCTGGTGCTGCACGGCCATGCCGATCCGCTGCTGCCCTTTGCCTGCGGCGCCGACACGGCCCGGCGCATACCGGGCGCGCAACTGGTGGGCATCACCGGGATGGGCCACGACCTGGCGCCTGGCGTGGTCCAGCGGCTGCTGGACCATATGCTGCCCTTCCTGGGCACTTGCCCCCATGCCTGAAAATATGCTGACCCTGGGTGATAGTCGGTCGCTCCAGACGCCTGAGCGCTCGCAGCTCGGGCGTTCCTCGTCCTACCCGGACCGGTACGATGCCTCGCTGCTCTTTGTGCTGCCGCGCGCCGACAAGCGCACAGAAATCGGGGTCGGCGCGACCGCGCCCTTTATGGGGGCCGACCTCTGGACCGCCTATGAGCTTGGCTGGCTGAATCAGCGCGGAAAGCCGCAAGTGGCGCTGGCGCATTTCACGGTTCCCTGCGAGTCTGCCAATATCATTGAAAGCAAATCCTTCAAGCTCTACCTCGGAAGCTTCAGCAACACCCAGTTTGACGACGCCACGCAGGTGCGGCAGCGCTTGCGCACCGACCTCAACGAGGCGCTTTGGCGCGGTGGGCCGGCGCTGGGTTCCGGCGTGGGCGTCAGGATCCTCGGGCCGGAATGCTTTGCGCAGGAAAAAATGCAGGAGCTCGAGGGCCTGAGCCTCGACCGGCTTGACATTGAATGCTCCCGCTACACACCGGCGCCGGAGCTGCTGCGCGCCGCCTTGGACGAGCAGCCGGTCACGGAACTGCTGTGCAGCAACCTGCTCAAGAGCAACTGCCTGGTCACCGGACAGCCTGACTGGGGCAGCGTTCAGATTGCCTACCATGGGCCGCAGATAGAGCAGGAGGGGCTGCTGCAATACCTGGTCAGCTTTCGCAATCACCATGAATTCCATGAGCAGTGCGTCGAGCGTATCTACATGGACATTTGGAGCCGCTGCAAGCCGGTCAGGCTCAGCGTCTATGCGCGCTACACGCGACGCGGTGGCATCGACATCAATCCGTTTCGAACCAGCTTTCCGCAGCCGCTACCGCAAAACCTGCGCGGTGCGCGTCAATAGGTCCGGCGGCGCCCTCAGAACAGCTGACCGGTCAGGGCTTCGTCGGGGCGAAGGCCGCCCGCACCGGTAGCCTGGGCGGGCGGCGCCAGCGCACCGGCGCGCACCCCGAGCAGACGCAGCCGCCGGTCCAGCACAACGCGCTTGAGGCATTGGCCGGCTGCGTCGCGAATCGTCTTTGCGTCGGCCGTGTGGAACTCCAGTGTCTGGTCACGCGTGACACTTCTGAAGTCGTCGAAGCGCAGCTTGACGCCGATGGTCTTTGCGACATAGCCCTTGCGCTGCAGGTCGGTCGCGACCTGCGCGCACAGCCGGGTGAAAATCGCGCCGAGCTCGGCGCGGTCGTGCACCGCGTGCAGGTCGCGCTCGAATGTTGTCTCTCGGCTTACCGACACCGGTTCACTCTCGGTGAGCACCGGCCGCTCGTCGCGACCCCAGGCCGCGGCGTGCATCCAGACCCCGGTGCTCTGGCCGAATTGGTCGATCAGCCACTGTTCTTCTTTGGCCGCCAAATCGCCGATGGTCACGATGCCGAGTCCGCGCAGCTTTTCGTCCGCCTTCGGCCCTATGCCGTTGATCTTGCGGCAGGCCAGCGGCCAGATAACCGCCTGCAGGTCCTGTTCATGAACGACCGAAATGCCCATTGGCTTGTTGAACTCGCTGGCCATCTTGGCGATCAGCTTATTTGGCGCGACGCCGACCGAGCAGCTCAGACCAGTGGCGTCGAGGATGCATTTCTGAATCAGCCGCGCGAGCACCCGACCGCCCTGGCGCTGGCCACCCGGAACCTGGGTGAAATCGATGTAGACCTCGTCGACGCCGCGGTCTTCCATTTGCGGCGCGATCTCCAGAACCGTCGACTTGAACAGGCGCGAGTAGCGCCGGTATTCCTCAAAGTCCACTGGCAGCAGGATCGCCTGCGGGCACAGCCGCGCTGCCTTCATCAGTCCCATCGCCGAGCCGATGCCAAACCGCCGGGCTGCGTAGGTGGCGGTGGTGATGACGCCGCGCCCCGTGTAGTCCTTGAGCCGGGGGAATGCGTCGACGGGAAGATTCGCGCGTGCTTTGCCGTCTGCCTGCGCGGTGGGATCGTCCAACAGCGCTTGCAGCGCATCGTTCACCGCGAGCCTGCCGCCTATGACGACCGGTAGCCCCTTGAGCTGCGGATAGCGCAGCAATTCGACGGACGCATAAAACGCATCCATGTCCAGGTGCGCGATGCGCCGGGGCGGGTAGGCGGCGGGGCGGGAAGAGATGGTCAAGCAGACAACCAGTACGGCGTCGGTGGGTCAGCGGGAATTATCCGGCAGGAGCAGGCCGTTCCCAGCCCGAAACCCGGGGCAGCGCCCTGCCATGGGCACATGGCAGCCGCCCCTTGCGCCACCGCGGCGCGCGAATCGGCCCGGCGATAATGGACTGGATGGGTTTGCCGGCTGGACCGGGCAGCGACCCCCGTTACCTGCTATCGGAGATTCAATTGATTGACATTGACGACCTGGCTGCGGGCGAGGTTCGGGCCATCTGGGATCTGGCAGCGAAGGCGCCGGCCCGGCTCGATGGCACGGTGGCCTGGTCTTTCGAGGGCAACGGGATACGAACCCGAACCACCTTCCTGCAAGCGTTTCGCGACCTGGGCCTGGCCTGGACCGAACTGCCCCAACTGCTCAAGACCGACGAGCGGGTGGTGGACCTCGCTGGCTATCTCGATCCGTTTTACAGCCTTTATGTGATCCGCGAGTCCGACCACGCGCGCTTGCGTGCGTTCGCTGGCGCTTCAGCCCGACCGGTCATCAACGCGATGTCCGCGCAGGCGCACCCTTGCGAGGTGCTGACCGACGCCTGGTTCATAGACCAGGAGGTGTCGCCGATTGCGCGGGTTCGGATCGGACTTTGGGGCCCGCCGACCAACGTGCTGCGGTCGTGGCACGCGCTCGCCCGGGTATTAGGAATCGAACTGTTGCACTTTTGCGGCTCCGAGTTCCACCACCATGGCAGCCACATCGGGTTTCGCGCCGCAGCCGACTCCTTGGTCGATGTGCTGGTGACCGATTCCTGGCCGACCTCCTTTAGTGACCCAGCTTGGACGCTGAGCCGGGCGCAACTCGCGCGGCTTGGGAATCCCCGACTACTGCCAACGCCGCCGTTTTATGTCGGCAAGGAGCTGGGCTTTGATCCGGTGCTGTATGAGGGCTTTACAGGCTACGCGCAAAAGCGCGCGCTGTTGCAAGTGCAGCGCGCGATTGTGGCGCACGCCATGGCGCGCGGGTGAACCGGATAAAGGGGCTGTCAGACGCTCCGGCACCCGCGCCGGTTGTGCCACTGCCTACCACTGCGCGCCCACCACCAGAACGCCAGCGCCGACCAGCAGCAGGCCGGCGCGCTCGTTGCGGCTGAGTTGCTCTTTGAAAAGCCGCCGCGATACCAGGTAGCTGAACAGCACCTCCAGCAGTCCCAGCGTGCGGACCTCAGCTGCCGGTCGCAGCGCCATCGCGGTGAGCCATCCGATGGAAGCCAGCGCGCCCATCATTCCGGCCAACGCAGACAACTTCCAGGCGCGGGCGATTGCGGCGAGCGAGCCCGGCTGGCGCCAGGCAAGCCAGGCGCCCAGAAGGACGCTTTGGGCCAGTTGGGCGAGCAGCACGGCCCAGGCGCCGATCAGCCAGGCCGAGGCGGCGCCGAACTCCAGCGCCGCGCCGCGGTAGCCGACGCTCGATAGCGCAAAGCAGGCGCCCGAGCCCAGTCCCAACCAGGCGGCATTGCCGTTCCAAATTCCGGCTTCCTTCTTCGGCGGCAGGGAGAGCAGCACGACGCCGAGCGTCCCAATGGCCATCGCGATGGCCGATGCAAGGCTGGGAAGTTCACCCAGCATGATCGCTGCCAAGACGCCGACCTGCAGCACCTCGGTTTTGGAGAAGGTGACGCCGACGATGAAGTTGCGCTGCTTCATGGCCAGCAGCAGCAGGGCGGTCGCCGCGAGCTGCGCAGCCGCGCCCAAAAAGAGCCATGCGCCGTAGGCCAAGCTGGCCGGCGGAAGCGCAGTGGCCATGGTTGAACGCTGGCAGATCAAGGCCAGCCAGACAATGGCAAAGGGCAAGCCGTACAGAAAACGGACCAGCGTGGCGGCAAGGGTGCCGATCTCGGTGACCAGGGTGCGCTGGGTCGCGTTGCGCACCGTCTGCGCGAGCGCTGCCCATATCACGATCGGTATCCAGGCCCAGACGGCCAATGCCGGCAGCTCCATGCGCCGCGCCCGGTCTAAAAGCTGCCTGGCAGCAGGATGTCTTTGTTGACCTGGTCGATTTGCGTGCGTCCGCAAAAAGCCATGGTCAGGTCCAGTTCCCGGTGGATGATCTCGAGCGCCTTGGTCACGCCGGCTTCGCCCATCGCGCCGAGCCCGTACAGGAAGGCGCGGCCGATATAGGTTCCCCGCGCACCCAGCGCGCGCGCCTTCAGGACGTCCTGGCCCGAGCGGATACCGCCGTCCATGTGGACTTCGATTTTGCTCCCCACAGCGTCGACGATCGCCGGCAAGGCTTGAATCGAAGAGGCGGCGCCGTCCAATTGGCGCCCACCGTGGTTGGAAACAATCAGCGCGTCGGCGCCCGAGTCGACGGCCAGTCGCGCGTCTTCCACATCCTGAATGCCCTTGAGGATCAGCTTGCCGCTCCAGCGCCTCTTGACCCATTCGATGTCGGACCAGTTCAGCGTCGGGTCGAACTGCTCGCTGGTCCAGGCGCTCAGCGACGACATGTCGCTGACGGCCGTGGCATGACCCACGATGTTGCCAAAGCCGTGCCGCTTGGTTGCGAGCATGCCGAGGCCCCAGCGCGGTTTTCCCATCATGTTGAGGATGTTGGCGAGCGTCAGTTTGGGCGGCGCGCTTAGGCCGTTTTTCAGGTCTTTGTGGCGTTGGCCAAGTATCTGCAGGTCGAGCGTCAGTACCAGTGCCGAGCAATTTGCAGCCTTGGCGCGGTCGATTAACCGCTCGATGAAGCCCCGGTCTTTCATGGTGTAGGTCTGAAACCAGAACGGGTGCCCGTCGGTGGCCTGCGCCACGTCCTCGATCGAGCAGATGCTCATCGTCGACAGCGTGAAGGGAATACCGAAGCGCTTGGCCGCGCGCGCGGCCAGAATCTCGCCATCAGCGTGCTGCATGCCGGTCAGCCCGGTGGGGGCGATCGCCACCGGCATGGCGACACTTTGTCCCACCATCTGGGTGCGGGTGCTACGGTTTTCGATGTTCACCGCAACGCGCTGGCGCAGCTTTATTTTCTGGAAGTCCTCGGAGTTTGCGCGGTAGGTGCTCTCGGTCCAGGAGCCGGAATCGGCATAGTCGTAGAACATGCGCGGCACCCGCTTTTGCGCCAGAACGCGCAGGTCTTCGATTGACGTGATGACGGCCACATGGTTCTCCTGAAGCAGCGGTTGATGATAGCCGCCGGCTCGTCGCCGGGCGGCCTGGGCCTTAGCCCAGCCGCTGACGGTGGCGCAGCACCTGCGCCCGGACCTGGTCCGGCGCGGTGCCGCCCACGATATTGCGCGCCTGCAGCGAGCCGTTCAGGCTTAGTACGTGGAACACATCGGCGCCGATACCCGGGTTGAAGCCTTGCAGCACCTCCAGCGGCAATTCGGACAGATCCAGGCCACGGGTGATGGCTTCCTTGACCGCGTGCGCCACTGTTTCATGCGCGTCGCGAAAGGGCACCCCCTGCTTGGTCAGATAGTCGGCCAGATCGGTGGCAGTCGCATAGCCTTTGCGTGCGGCCGCCTGCATCGCCTGCGCATTGACGCGGATGCCGCCCACCAGTTCGGCGAATAGGCGCAGCGTGTCTTTGAGTGTGTCGACGCTGTCGAACAGTGGCTCCTTGTCTTCTTGGTTGTCCTTGTTGTAGGCCAGCGGCTGGCCCTTCATCAGGGTGATCAGCCCCATCAGGTGGCCGACGACGCGGCCGGTCTTGCCGCGGGCGAGTTCGGGAACATCCGGGTTTTTCTTTTGCGGCATGATCGAGCTTCCGGTGCAAAAGCGGTCTGCAAGGTCGATGAAGCCAAAGCTCTGGCTCATCCACAGAACCAGTTCTTCGCTGAGTCGGCTGATGTGGACCATGGCCAGACTCGCGGCGGCGGCGAATTCGATCGCAAAGTCGCGGTCGCTCACCGCGTCGAGGCTGTTCTGGCATACCCCCTGCATGCCCAGACTCGCTGCGACGCGTTCGCGGTCCAGCCGATAGCTGGTGCCAGCGAGCGCTGCAGCGCCGAGCGGCAGCCGGTTGACCCGGGCGCGCAGGTCGTGCATGCGTTCGGCGTCGCGCGCAAACATCTCGACATAGGCCAGCATGTGATGGCCGAAGCTGACCGGCTGCGCGACCTGCAGATGCGTGAAGCCCGGCATGATGGTTTCGGCGTGCTCGTCGGCCAACGCGACCAGCGCCTTTTGCAGTTCGATCAGCAGGACGCCGATCAGGTCGATCTCGTCGCGCAGCCACAGTCGCACGTCGGTGGCGACCTGGTCGTTGCGCGAACGCCCGGTGTGCAGCCGCTTTCCGGCGTCGCCCGCGAGTTGGATGAGCCGCGCCTCGATATTGAGGTGCACATCCTCCAGGTCGAGCTTCCAGTCAAAGTTGCCGGATTCGATTTCGGCGGCTATGGCGGCCATGCCGCCCTGGATCGCGCCATGGTCTGCGGCGCTGATGATTCCCTGATGGCACAACATTTCCGCATGCGCGAGCGATCCGCGTATGTCGACTTGCCACAGTCGCTTGTCAAAGAACACGCTTGAGGTGTACCGTTTGACCAGCTCGCTCATGGGTTCTGAAAACAGCGCCGACCAGGCTGCGGACTTGTTGTCGAATTGGTTATTGGACATAGATGGGGAAAAGTTGGAAGGCCATCGCCGGGCTGCTCCGGCGCAGGTTCTGCAGCATGTTCAGCAATTTCCGGGCTCGGACCCTGCGTCCTGATGCAAGACAACGAAATTTTATCGGGCTTTGACGGCGCTAGGCAGAGCCCCGGTTCGGCCGGGCCGCTCGCCGCGATGGTTTTCGACGCCTGCCATGTCGGCGTGGTGTTGCGCGCGATCCTGTTTGTCGAGATCGTGGCGGGCGTGGCGGCCATGTTCGCCGCAGACGCGCTGCTCGACTGGTGGCTGCAGTGGGCCTTGCTCAGTGCCGCGGCGTTGCCTGCGACGCTGGTCTGGCTGATCGTCGCATGCAGTTCCAAGACCTGGTTAGCCCGGCTTGCTGAACCGGGTCAATACGCCGTCGGCATGCTGCTGGGTGCTCTGTCCGGCGTCTACGGCTGTGCCATGCTGGCATGGTCGGGTCTGGTCGGGCGCCCCGCTTGGACTGCCAGCGCCGCCGCTGGCGCCGCGTTGGCGTTGGGGCTGGTTGGCGCGTTGGTGCTGCGTTCCCGGGGGCGGGCGCCTGCGGCAGCGACTGCGCGGTTGGCCGCATTGCAGGCGCGCATAGAGCCGCACTTCTTGTTCAACACGCTCAATACCGCGATCGCTCTGGTGCGTGCCGAACCGGCCCGTGCCGAGGCCTTGCTGGAGGACTTGAGCGAACTGTTCCGCCATGCGCTCGCCGAGCACGGAGCCTCGGTCGCGCTGAGCGATGAGATCGCGCTGGCGCGGACCTACCTGGCGATCGAGCAGTTGCGCTTCGGTCAGCGGCTGCGGATCGAATGGGCGCTGGATCCACGGGCCGGCCAGGCCCGGCTACCCCCGCTGATGCTGCAGCCCCTGGTCGAGAACGCGGTTCGGCATGGCGTGCAG
>Ga0114978_10001381_pt1 | contig 20436 bp, 13 predicted proteins | sample S_140212_EF_Meta_FD_87027 | JGI IMG/M metagenome (GOLD analysis project Ga0114978, IMG submission 87027) | Freshwater microbial communities from Lake Simoncouche, Canada to study carbon cycling - S_140212_EF_MetaG | ecosystem: Environmental > Aquatic > Freshwater > Lake | place: Lake...
ACCCGGCTGGTGATGAATCTCTCCAAAACGCTTGGCTACGACACCAAAATCGACGGTAAAACCCTGTTCATCACCCTGCAGACGGCCAGCGGCGACGCGGTCGCGGCAACCCCGATCACCTCGCATTTCGCGGAAGCGAAAGCGGACGACACGCGCCACACTTTGCGCGACATCAGTTTCCGCCGCGGGCCGAACGGCGAAGGCCGCATCGTGATCGACCTGTCGGACAGCAGCGTGGGCATCGATTTGCGCCAGCAGGGACGCAACCTGATCATCGACTTCATGAACACGGCCTTGCCGAAAAACCTCGAGCGCCGCCTCGACGTGATCGATTTCGCGACGCCGGTGCAGACCGTGGACGCATTCGTGCAAGGCGGCGGATCGCGCATTTCGATCGAGCCCAAAGGGCTGTGGGAACACTCGGCCTACCAGACGAACAACCAGTTCATCGTCGAAATCAAACCGATCGTCGAAGACCCGAGCAAGCTGATCCAGGGTTCGCGCGTCGGTTATACCGGCGAGAAGCTGTCGCTCAACTTCCAGAACGTCGAAGTGCGTGCGGTGCTGCAGGTCATTGCCGATTTCACCGGTTTTAACTTCATCACCAGCGATACGGTCGGCGGCAACCTCACGCTGCGGCTGAAGGATGTGCCGTGGGACCAGGCCCTCGATATCATCCTGCAGACCAAGGGTCTCGACATGCGCAAGAACGGCAACGTAGTGTGGATCGCACCGCGCGACGAGCTCGCCACCAAGGAAAAACTGGCGCTCGAGGCGCAGGCACAGATTTCCGACATCGAGCCGGTGCGCACCGAATCGTTCCAGTTGAATTACCAGAAGGCCGATGCCTTCCAGAAAATACTGGCCGACAAGGACCAGCGCATTCTGTCCAAGCGCGGCAGCGCGGTCATCGATCCGCGCACCAATACGTTGTTCGTGCAGGACACGCCGTCACGGCTGGAGCAGGTGCGCGCGCTGGTGCGCAAGATCGACGTGCCCGTCCGGCAGGTCATGATAGAAGCGCGCATTGTCGAAGCATCGGATACTTTTTCACGCAATCTGGGCGCCCGTCTTGGCACATTTGACCGCGGATTCCAGAACCTTCCAGGCAAAGGCGACGACAAGCTGACCTTCGGCGGGTCACTCGACGCGACCGGCTTTTTTACCTCGCAGATTGCCACCCCGATTCCGAACTTTAGCCAGACGCTGGGTGTGAATATGCCGGCGAGCGGCCTTAACGGCAAAAACCCGGGCATATTTTCCTTGGTCCTGTTTAACTCGGCGTTATCGCGATTTATCAACATGGAGGTTACGGCGCTGCAGGCCGACGGCAAAGGCAAGATCATTTCCAGCCCGCGCGTGATTACCGCCGACCAGGTCGAAGCCACCATCGAGCAGGGCACGGAAGTGCCGTATCAGCAGTCGACTTCGAGCGGCGCGACCAGCATATCGTTCAAGAAAGCAACGCTGTCGCTCAAGGTCAAGCCGCAGATTACGCCCGACGACAACATCATCATGGACCTCAATATCCATAAGGACGGCGTAATCGCGGGCACCACGCCGCCGTCGATCGATACCAAGCAGATCACAACCAACGTGCTGGTGCAGAACGGCGGCACGGTCGTCATCGGCGGCATCTACACGCAGACACAAAGCGATGTGACCACCAAGGTACTGGTGTTCGGCGATCTGCCTTATGTCGGGTTCCTGTTCCGCAACAATTCGAAACAGGACGATCGTAACGAGCTCCTGATTTTCATCAGCCCGCGCATCATGAAAAATACGGTCTCGCTGCGCTGACCTGACGGTCTTAAGGCTTTCTTAAAAAACGGCGGGTTCCCCGCCGTTTTTTTGCCCCGGCAACCGCCGGCCGGCGGCTCGGACGGCAACCGATTCACGCTACAATCTAGCCATGTCCAATGCCCCCTCCACGGCTCTGCCCGACCACGCCACCCCGGGCAATATTTTTCTGGTCGGCCTGATGGGCGCCGGCAAGACCTCGGTCGGCCGCTTGCTGGCCAAGCGTTTCGGCAAGACATTTTATGATTGCGACCAGGAAATCGAGCTCCGCACCGGCGTGAAGATCCCGGTGATTTTCGAAATCGAGGGGGAAGCGGGGTTTCGCGCACGCGAAGCCACCGTGTTGCGGGAACTCGCCGCCCTCAAAGACATCGTGCTTGCCACTGGCGGCGGCGCGATCCTGCGCGAAGAAAACCGGCAGACGCTGATGCAGGGCGGCACGGTCGTTTACCTGCGCGCGTCGCTCGACGACCTGTGGCAGCGCACGCGGCATGACCGCAACCGTCCATTGCTGCAGACAGCAGACCCGCGCACCAAGCTCGAAGAGTTGTTTGCGCAGCGCGATCCCCTCTACCGCGAAGTCGCGTCCCTCGTCATGGATACCGGCAACCAGAGCCTCGGCAATCTTGCCAACCGGCTCGAGCAACGCCTGCGCGAGCACATGCTGGCGGCCGAGGCCGGAACTGCAGCGTCCGGAATGGCGCGCTAAGCCGCATGCCAGTCGCTCGATTGCCGATCAGGAAAATCATGCAAACCGTCAAAGTAGCACTGGGCGAACGGAAATATCCGATCTACATTGGCGATGAGCTGCTCGGACACGGCGATTTGCTGGCACAGCACCTGCCGCAAAAAAGAGCCGCCCTCATCACCGACACCACGCTCGCGGCCCTGTATCTCGACACAGTGGCGGGCGCATTGACTGCGGCCGGCGTCCGCGTAACGCCGATCGTGATTCCCGCTGGTGAACAGCACAAGAACTGGCACACGCTCAATTCGGTATTCGACGCGCTGCTCGCCGGCCGCTGCGAACGTAAAACAGCTTTGATTGCTCTGGGCGGCGGCGTCATTGGCGACCTGACGGGCTTCGCCGCCGCGACCTATTTGCGCGGCGTGCCTTTCATCCAGATACCGACGACGCTGCTGGCGCAGGTTGATTCCTCGGTGGGCGGCAAGACCGCCATCAATCACCCGCGCGGCAAGAACATGATCGGCGCGTTTTACCAACCGCTCGCCGTCATCGCCGATACCGGCACGCTGAGCACGCTGGCGGGACGCGAAGTCAGCGCTGGCCTCGCCGAAATCATCAAGTACGGCCTGATCCGCGATGTGCCATTTTTTAACTGGCTGGAAAACAACATCGAAGCGCTCGTCGCGCGCGACGCGGCCGCGCTGACTTATGCCATTCAACGCTCATGCGAGAACAAAGCTGAAGTCGTGGCCGCGGACGAACGCGAGGAGGGCGAGCGCGCATTGCTCAATCTCGGCCACACGTTCGGACACGCCATCGAAACGGGCCTGGGTTATGGCGCATGGCTGCATGGTGAAGCCGTCGCCGCCGGCATGGTAATCGCGGCGCGCGTATCTCAGGCCATGGGCATGCTCACCGCCACGGACGTCGCGCGCATAGTCGCTGTACTCGAACGCGCCGGCTTGCCGGTGACGGCCCCCGATTTCGGACTCGAGCGCTATATGCAGCTGATGGGTATCGACAAGAAAGTCGAAGGCGGAAAAATCCGTTTTATCCTGTTACACGCCATCGGCTCGGCGTTTTTGACCGCCGATGTGCCGCCGCACGCGCTGGAAACGGCACTCGCCGCCTCGGTCGCACATGTCTGATCCAGCGCCTTATGCCATCGGCCCGCGCAACACGCGGGGCCGCGCGCAGCGCGAAGCACCGCCAGTCGGCCGCAGCGAATTTCAGCGCGACCGCGACCGCATCATCCATTCGACGGCGTTTCGCCGCCTCGAGTACAAGACCCAGGTCTTCGTCAATCACGAGGGTGATCTTTTTCGCACCCGCCTGACGCACAGCCTGGAAGTCGCGCAGATCGCGCGCTCGGTGGCGCGCAACCTGCGGTTGAACGAAGACCTGGTCGAAGCGATTTCGCTGGCGCACGACCTTGGCCACACGCCATTCGGGCACGCAGGCCAGGACGCCTTGCATGCTTGCATGAAAACGCATGGCGGCTTCGAGCACAATCTGCAGTCGCTTCGCGTGGTCGATCTGCTCGAGCAGCGCTACGCTGCGTTCGACGGACTCAATCTGTGTTTTGAAACGCGCGAAGGCATCCTGAAACACTGCGCGCTGAAAAATGCGCGCCTGCTTGGCGACGTTGGTGAGCGTTTCGTAAAACGCCAGCGCCCGTCGCTCGAAGCGCAGCTTGCCAACCTCGCCGATGAAATCGCCTACAACAATCACGACGTCGACGACGGCCTGCGTTCCGGTTTACTCACGCTGGAGCAATTGTCGCGCGTCGGGATTTTCGCGCGCCACATGCAGACGGTGCGCCGCGAACATCCAAAAATCGACGCGCGCCGGCTGGTGCATGAGACCGTGCGGCGCATGATCAGTACGCTGGTCGTTGACCTCACCAGCCAATCCGCCAAACACATCAAGGCGCAGGCGCCGCGCAGCATAGCGGACGTGCGCGCGGCGCCTGCGCTCATTACGTTCAGCGCAGCCATCAAGCGCGAACAACTCGAGCTGAAACGATTTTTGCGCGTGAATCTGTATCAACATCACCAAGTCGCGCGCATGACCAATAAAGCGCGCCGCATCGTGCGCGATCTGTTCCAGGCTTTTTTAAATGAACCGCAATTGATGCCGCCCCAGTATCACGCGCCGGCGAGCGCCGACACCGCGCGCACGGTAGCCGATTACATCGCCGGCATGACCGATCGCTATGCGATTCGCGAATACCGTCGTTTGTTCGCGGTCGACGAGATTTAACCGGGCAGATTGGCGCGGCGCAACATAAGGCCCTGCCTTCCTGCCATAAACCACGGAATTAACACAATTTTTCAAGGCCTTGCAGTCTCGCCCTGCAGGCTGTATATTTGGCTCGTTTGCGCGCAATTCATGCGATCCGCAGCCGGTTGGTGCCCACCCGGCTTTTTTTGACACCAGAGGTAAAACTTGAACCAGCCGCCCCTTGCCCAGGGACTCTACAATCCGGCCAATGAACACGACGCCTGCGGCGTCGGTTTCGTCGCCCATATCAAGGGCAAGAAATCCCACTCCATCGTCGAGCAGGGGCTGCAGATACTCAAGAATCTGGCGCATAGAGGCGCGGTCGGCGCCGATCCGCTTGCTGGCGACGGTGCCGGCATCCTGCTGCAGATTCCGGACGCGTTCCTGCGCGAAGAAATGGCCAGGCAACACGTCAAGCTGCCGCCGTACGGACAATATGGCGTCGGCATGGTGTTCCTGCCCCAGGAACCGGCGTCGCGACTGGCTTGCGAATACGAAATCGAGCGTGCGATCAAGGAAGAAGGGCAGACACTCATCGGTTGGCGCGACGTGCCCTGCGACAATTCGGGACTCGGCGATTCGGTCAGGAAAATCGAGCCGGCGATCCGCCAGGTGTTCATCGGGCGCGGCAAGGACGTCACTGTCACCGATGCGCTCGAACGCAAGCTCTACATCATCCGCAAGAGTTCGGGTCACGCGATCCAGGCGCTCGATCTCGCGCACGGCAAGGAATTTTACGTGCCGTCAATGTCGGCGCGCACCATCGTCTACAAGGGCATGCTGCTGGCGAACCAGGTCGGCACCTATTACAAAGACCTGCAGGACGCCCGCGTCGTCTCTGCGCTGGCGCTCGTGCACCAGCGCTTTTCGACCAACACGTTCCCGACCTGGGACTTGGCACACCCGTTTCGCCTGATTGCACACAATGGCGAAATCAACACGCTGCGCGGCAACGTCAACTGGATACGCGCGCGCCAGGGCGCCATCTCCAGCCCGATACTCGGCAAGGACCTAGACAAGTTGTGGCCGCTGATTTACCACGGCCAGTCCGATTCGGCGTCGTTCGACAATGCGCTCGAACTCCTGGTGATGAGCGGCTATTCGGTTGCGCATGCCGTCATGATGATGATCCCCGAAGCGTGGGAAAGCCACTCCCTGATGGACCCCAATCGGCGGGCGTTTTACGAATACCACGCGGCGATGATGGAGCCGTGGGATGGTCCGGCGGCAATCGTCTTTACCGACGGCCGCCAGATCGGCGCCACGCTGGATCGCAACGGGCTGCGTCCCGCGCGTTACATCGTGACTGACGACGATCTCGTCATCATGGGCTCGGAGTGCGGCTGCCTGCCCATCCCCGAGGAATCCATCGTCAAGAAGTGGCGCCTGCAGCCCGGCAAAATGTTTCTCGTCGACCTCGAGAAAGGCCGCATCGTCGACGACAATGAACTCAAAGACACGCTCGCCAACGCGAAGCCCTACGGCGAGTGGATCGAGCGCATCCGCGTGAAACTCGATGAAGTCGAGAGCGACAAGCAGCGTCCGGAGCGTTCGGCCGTGCCCCTGCTCGACCGTCAGCAGGCGTTCGCCTATACCCAGGAAGACATCAAGTTCCTGATGACGCCGATGGCAGTCAACGGCGAGGAGCCGATCGGCTCGATGGGCAACGACTCGCCGCTGGCGGTGCTGTCGAACAAAGACAAAACGCTGTACCACTATTTCAAGCAATTGTTCGCGCAGGTCACCAACCCGCCGATCGACCCGATCCGCGAAGAACTCGTGACCTCGCTGGTTTCCTTCATCGGACCAAAGCCCAATCTGCTGGGCATCGACGAACTGAACCCGCCGCTGCGGCTGGAAGTCGGCCAGCCGGTGCTCGATTTCTTTGAAATGGAGAAGATCCGCCACATCGATCGCTATACGCAGGGCAAGTTCCGGTCGTGCGAACTCGATATCTGCTATCCGGTCGCGTGGGGCAAGCACGCCATAGAAGCACGGCTCGCGTCGCTGCGCGCCCAGGCGGAAGACGCGGTACGCAGCGGTTATTCGATCCTGATCATTTCCGACCGCAAAGTCGATCGCGAAAACGTCGCAATTCCGGCGTTGCTGGCGCTGTCGGCGATACACCAGCATCTGGTTGCCAAGGGGCTGCGCACTTCGACCGGCCTGGTCGTCGAGACCGGCTCAGCACGCGAAGTCCATCATTTCGCGCTGCTCGGCGGCTATGGCGCGGAAGCGGTGCATCCTTACCTTGCACTGGAATCGCTGCTTGACGCTGCGCAGCGGGACCTGCTTGGTGCCGGTGCTGACGGCAAAAAGGCGATCAAGAATTTCGTCAAGGCGATCGGCAAGGGCCTGCGCAAAGTCATGTCCAAGATGGGCATTTCGACTTACATGTCGTACACGGGCGCACAGATTTTCGAGGCGGTCGGCCTGTCGCGCACGCTGATCGACAAGTACTTCACCGGCACGACTTCGAACGTTGAAGGCATCGGCATATTCGAGGTCGCCGAAGAAGCGATGCGCATACACGAGGCGGCGTTCAGCAGCGATCCGGTGCTCGCGCTCGCGCTCGACGCCGGCGGCGAATACGCCTATCGCGTGCGCGGCGAAGACCATATGTGGACGCCGGACGCCATTGCCAAGCTGCAGCACTCGACGCGCAATAATTCATATTCGACCTATCAGGAATACGCGCAGCTGATCAACGACCAATCGACGCGGCACATGACGTTCCGCGGCCTGTTTGAATTCCGCTTCGACCACTGCACGCCGGTACCGATAGAAGAAGTCGAGCCGGCAGCTGAAATCGTCAAGCGCTTTGCGACCGGTGCAATGTCGCTGGGGTCGATTTCCACTGAAGCGCATACCACGCTGGCCGTTGCGATGAACCGCATCGGCGGCAAGTCGAACACCGGCGAGGGCGGCGAAGACCGCAACCGCTACGCTCCGGTCAAAGCGGGCGAGACGCTCGCGTCGCGGCTGGGCAAGGGCCGCGTCGAAAGCGACATCGTGCTCAAAGAAGGCGATTTGCTGAAGTCGAAAATCAAGCAGGTGGCGTCCGGACGTTTCGGCGTTACGACCGAATATCTGGCCTCGGCCGAGCAGATCCAGATCAAGATGGCGCAGGGCGCCAAGCCCGGCGAGGGCGGGCAACTCCCGGGCCGCAAGGTTTCCGAATACATAGCGCTGCTGCGTTATTCGACGCCGGGCGTTGAACTCATCTCGCCGCCGCCGCATCACGATATTTATTCGATCGAGGATTTGGCGCAGCTGATTCACGACTTGAAGAACGCGAATTCGCGCGCGTCGATCAGCGTCAAGCTGGTTTCCGAGATCGGCGTCGGCACGGTCGCCGCCGGCGTAACCAAGGCCAAGGCCGACCACGTGACGATATCCGGCCATGACGGCGGCTCCGGGGCTTCACCGTGGTCGTCGATCAAGCACGCCGGAACGCCTTGGGAACTGGGGCTGGCGGAAACCCAGCAGACGCTGGTGCTCAACCGTTTACGCGGCCGTATCGCAGTGCAGGCCGACGGGCAGATGAAAACCGGTCGCGACGTGATCATCGGCGCATTGCTGGGTGCGGATGAATTCGGCTTCGCCACCGCGCCGCTCGTCGTATCGGGCTGCATCATGATGCGCAAATGCCATCTCAACACCTGTCCGGTCGGCGTCGCCACGCAGGACCCGGTGCTGCGCCGGAAATTCCAGGGCAAGCCCGAGCACGTCATCAATTTTTTCTTTTTCGTCGCCGAAGAAGCGCGCGCCCTAATGGCGCAACTCGGCATCCGCAAGTTCGACGACCTGATCGGGCGCTCCGACCTGCTCGAAACGCGCAAGTGCATAGAGCACTGGAAAGCGAAGGGTCTCGATTTCTCGAAGATTTTCTACCAGGCGCCGATGCCGGCCGAGGTCGCGCGCAGACATTGCGAAAGCCAGGACCACGGCCTCGATCGCGCGCTCGATCACCGGCTGATCGAACTCGCGGCGCCCGCGCTCGAGCGCGGTGAAAAAGTCGCCATCGACATGCCGATCCGCAATATCAACCGCACCGTCGGCACCATGTTGTCGGGCGAGATTGCGCAGCGCTACGGTCACGACGGTCTGCCCGACGACACCATCCGCGTGCGCTTCGCCGGCTCGGCAGGACAAAGCTTCGGCGCCTTCCTCGCGCACGGCGTCACGCTCGACGTGATCGGCGATACCAACGACTATTGCGGCAAGGGCCTGTCGGGCGGGCGCATCAGCGTGCAGCCGTCGGCCAAGTTCCGCGGCGACCCCTTGCAGAACATCATAACCGGCAACGTCGTGCTCTACGGCGCCATTGCCGGCGAAGCCTATTTTCGCGGTGTCGCGGGTGAACGTTTCGCGGTGCGTAACTCCGGGGCCCACGCCGTGGTGGAAGGCGTTGGCGACCATGGTTGCGAATACATGACCGGCGGCACTGTGGTCGTGCTCGGCGCCACCGGCCGCAATTTCTCCGCCGGCATGTCGGGCGGCATCGCTTACGTGCTCGACGAAGAGGGCAAGTTCGGCGACTACTGCAATATGGCCATGATAGACATTGAGCCGGTGCTGGCGGAGACCGAGCAAGCGGCCAAGGTAAGCCACGATATCTGGCATCAGGGCCTCGCCGACGAGGTGGTCCTGAAGCGCCTGATCGAAAATCACGCGCGCTATACCGGCAGCACCCGGGCATACGAAATTCTCGAACAATGGAATCTTTACCGGCTGCGATTCGTCAAGGTGTTCCCGAAAGAATACAAACGCGCGCTCACCGAGCTCGCCGCCGCCGGCCGCAAGGCCGCGGCGTGAACCTGCAATAAGCGCGCGGACCGCACAGCATGGGCAAAACCACCGGGTTTCTCGAGTTTCAACGCCTGCAAGAGACGAGCGACGACACTGCTTCGCGCAAAAAACACTATCGGGAATTCGTCCACCATCTGAACGACGAAGAAGCGAAGATCCAGGGCGCGCGCTGCATGGACTGCGGGATTCCGTTTTGCATGAGCGGCTGCCCGGTCAACAACATCATTCCCGACTTCAACGATCTTGTTTACAAGCAGGACTGGAAAACCGCGATTGAGACGTTGCACTCGACCAACAATTTCCCCGAGTTCACCGGCCGGGTCTGTCCGGCGCCGTGCGAAGAAGCGTGCACCCTGCGCATCAACAACGACCCGGTGGGCATCAAGTCGATAGAGCACGCGATTATCGACAAGGCGTGGGAAGAAAAATGGGTAACACCGCAACCTGCCAAAGCGAAGACCGGCAAACGCGTCGCGGTCGTCGGCTCGGGTCCGGCCGGGCTCGCCTGCGCGCAGCAGCTGGCGCGCGTCGGGCACGCGGTGGTGATCTTCGAGAAAAACGATCGCATCGGCGGTTTGCTGCGTTACGGCATTCCCGACTTCAAGATGGAAAAACGGCTGATCGACCGGCGTGTCGAACAAATGCGCGCTGAAGGCGTCGAATTCAAAGTCAATCACGTCGTCGGCACAGCACCGCTGGGCGCCGGCAATGCTGCTGCGACGACGCTCGACGCGACGACCATCACCGACGAATTCGATGCGGTCGTGCTCGCTGGAGGCGCCGAACAGCCGCGCGACCTGCCGGTGCCCGGTCGCGAACTTAGCGGCGTGATGTTTGCGATGGATTTTCTGCCGCTGCAGAATCGCCGTGTCGCGGGCGACTCCAACGTGCCTGAGTTAGTGGCGGCCGGCAAGCACGTGGTCATCATCGGCGGCGGCGATACCGGTTCCGACTGCGTTGGAACTTCGAACCGCCATGGCGCCACGTCAGTCACCCAGTTCGAGCTCCTGCCGATGCCGCCGGACCTCGACAAGAACCCGGTATGGCCGTACTGGCCGCAACGGCTGCGCACTTCGTCTTCGCACGAAGAGGGCGCCAAACGCGATTGGGCAGTGGCAACCAAGCGCCTCGAAGGCAAGAACGGCAAGATTGAAAAACTGGTTGCCGCCCGCCTTGAGTGGAAAGACGGAAAAATGCAGGAAGTGCCGGGCTCGGAGTTCGACATGAAGGCCGATCTTGTGCTGCTTGCGATGGGTTTCGTCTCGCCCGTGCAATCCATGCTGGACGGCTTTGGTGTCGACAAAGACGCGCGGGGCAACGCCAAGGCGGCGACCGACGGCGCGGGCTGCTATGTAACCAGCGTGCCCAAGGTGTTTGCCGCGGGCGACGTGCGCCGCGGCCAATCGCTGGTGGTGTGGGCGATACGCGAAGGGCGTCAGTGCGCGCGCGCCGTCGATGAATTTTTAAGGGGTTCGTCGGTATTGCCGCGATAGCGGCAATACCGACGAACCAGAGGCACAAACAAACGTCCAGGGGCTGTTCCGCCGCCCCTGGACTGAACCCGCCCTTGCAATCGACAGCGACGCAGGGGAGTATTGAATTTAAAAGAATAATTACCGGCCCGACTTTGCCCAGTATGACCAAGCTCAAAAACGATACCCTGATCCGCGCGCTGCTGCGCGAACCCGTGCCGTACACGCCGACCTGGCTGATGCGGCAGGCCGGACGCTATTTACCGGAATACAAGCAGACGCGCGCGCGCGCCGGCAATTTTCTCGCCTTGTGCAAGAACCCGGATCTGGCAACCGAGGTCACGCTACAACCGCTTGCACGCTACCCGCTCGACGCGGCGATCGTATTTTCCGACATTCTCACCATCCCGGACGCGATGGGTCTGGGCCTGTATTTCGCCGAAGGTGAAGGCCCGAAGTTCGAGCGCCCGCTACGCGAGGAATGGGCGATCCGGAATTTGACCGCGCCTGACCCCGCGGACCACCTGCGCTATGTGCTGGACACGGTCAGCCAGGCGCGGCGCGCGCTGGCTGGCAGCGTGCCACTGATCGGATTTTCCGGCAGTCCATTTACGCTGGCGTGCTACATGATCGAAGGCGGCGGCAGCAGCGATTTTTCATCAGTCAAAAAAATGCTCTACCAACGTCCTGACTTGCTGCATCACATACTCAGCGTCAATGCCAGTGCAGTGACTGCTTACTTGAATGCGCAGATCGAGGCCGGTGCGCAGGTGGTAATGGTGTTCGATACGTGGGGCGGCATGCTGTCGCACGCCGCGTTCCATGAGTTCTCGCTCGCTTATACGGCGCGAATTGTGGCCGGATTGAAACGCGAGCACGACGGTGTGCGAGTGCCCACCATAGTGTTCACCAAGGGCGGTGGCGGCTGGCTGGAAGATATCGCGGCCATCGGCTGCGATGCGGTCGGCCTCGACTGGACGATCGATATTGGCGCTGCGCGCGCACGCGTCGGCACGCGCGTTGCGCTGCAAGGCAATCTGGATCCCGCCATACTATTATCGTCACCGGAGGCCATACAACGTGAAGCCGGTGCCATACTCGCCAGCTATGGTCGCGGCAACGGGCATGTATTTAATCTCGGGCACGGCATTTCCCAACACACTCCACCCGAAAACGTCGCGGCGCTGCTCGAAACGGTACGCGGTGCGAGCGCCAGCTATCACTGAAAACCCGCGCCAGTTGTGGCTTTGCGGGCGCTTCCCCCCGCAAACTTATGCACAGCAGGGGCTAACGGGCAGCGCCCTCGACGCAACACTGTCGCATTTCCTCGTGTATATTTTTAAGTATTTGATTTATATAGAATAAATTTTCATTAAACAAAAAACGCAAGAAAATCAGGCAGCCACCGCTCGTCACCCCCGTAGGCCTGCCCGAATATTAATCAACAAGGTTATCCACAGGTGGGTGTTACAGCCGAAAATCCCTATCCGCTAAGACAGTTGTCGATAATTTTAAGAATTCACGCGAGCGTCTATCGCTAACCTGTAATGCGCACAACCTCGTTATGAATTTTGTTCGCGTCGCGCTCGACGTGCCGCTGCCGACTTTGTTCGATTACAGCGCCACCGCGGTCACTGCTGATGACGTCGGCAGGCGAGTGTTGGTACCGTTCGGAAAAAAAATCGCGGTCGGCATCATCATGGAAGTGACCGACAGCACTGCGCTGGCACCGCAGCGAGTGCGCCGGGTACTAAGCGTGCAACGAGACGTGGCGCCGTTGCCCGCGGATATTCTGAAACTGCTGAGATTCTGCGGCGATTACTATCATCATCCGCTCGGCGAGGCCGTCCTCAATGCCCTGCCGACGCGCCTGCGCCGGCGCCAGTTGCTGAAACTGGACACCGACAAAACGTACCGCCTCACCGCCGCCGGTCGCGACATAGATCCGGCAACATTGCCGCCGCGCGCAAAAATCAAACGCGAATTGCTCGGCTTGCTGAGCGCTGCCAGCGACGGTTTGAATGAGGCGAGGCTGTGCGCGGTCGCGCCCCGCGCGCGCGCGGCATTGAAAGTGATGGCTGACCTCGGTTGGATTGAACAGTGCGTGCGCGCCCCTGGATCACAATCCGCCGCGATACCGGAAGCCTGCGTGGCGTCCGGACCCGAGCTTACCGACGAGCAGCGCGCCGCTGTCGAAAGCGTGCGCAACGCAGGCAGTGGCTTTGCACCGTGGTTACTGCTGGGAGTCACCGGCAGCGGCAAGACCGAAGTCTATCTGCGGCTGATTGCCGACATACTCGCGCGCGGTCGGCAGGCCTTGCTGCTGGTACCGGAAATCAATCTGACTCCGCAGCTTGAGGCGCAAGTGCGCACGCGTTTTCCTGCAACGACGCTAGCCTCTCTGCATAGCGGTCTTAATGAGAGCGAGCGCTTACATGGCTGGCTCGCCGCGCAGTCCGGCGCAGCCGGCGTCGTACTTGGCACCCGGCTCGCCATATTCACGCCGCTGCCCAATCTGGGCTTGATCATAGTCGACGAAGAACACGATTCTTCGTTCAAACAAATGGACGGGCTGCGCTATTCGGCGCGCGATCTCGCGTTGATGCGTGCCAAGGAACGCGCGATTCCGATACTGCTGGGCTCGGCTACACCCGCGCTCGAAACCTTTCACAAGGCCGCCACGGGAAGCTACCGCACGCTGCTGTTGACCCGTCCCGTCAATGCTATGCCGGCGGACATCGAGTATGTCGATACGCGGCAGGCGCCGCTCATCGACGGTTTGTCGCAGGAACTGCTCAAGGCGATCAATGCCACCCTCAAGCGCGGCGAGCAAAGCATGGTTTTCATCAACCGGCGCGGCTATGCGCCGGTCCTGATCTGCCGCAGCTGCAACTGGACCGCGGACTGTCATCGCTGCTCCGCCAAACTTGTACTGCATGCGGAAGGCCGCAGTTTGCGCTGCCATCATTGCGGCCACCAGGAAGCCATTCCGGCGGCGTGTCCGCAATGCGGCAATCACGATCTGCTGCCGCTGGGGCAGGGCACGCAACGCATCGAAAGCGCGCTGGCGCGCACCTTTCCCGCCGCCCGCATCCTGCGCGTCGATCGCGACAGCACCCGCCGCAAGCACGCGTGGCAGGACATGCGCCGCCAGATTCATGCGCAGGAAATCGATATTCTGGTCGGCACCCAGATCCTCGCCAAGGGCCATGATTTCCCCCAGCTCAATCTGGTTGGCGTCATCAATGCCGACAGCTCGCTCTACAGCACCGATTTTCGCGCCAGCGAACGCCTGTTCGCGCGCCTGACCCAGGTCGCGGGGCGTGCCGGCCGCGGCGCTACACGCGGCCGCGTGCTGATACAGACCGAGTTTCCGCAGCATCCGCTGTATCAGGCTCTGCGCCGCCACGACTATCCGGCTTATGCGCAGGAGCTGCTGGCCGAACGTAAACAGGCCGGCTTTCCCCCTTTCGTCTATCAGGCAGTACTGCGTGCGGAGGCACCGCAGATAGGCGCTGCGCTCGACTTTCTGGCGCGCGCCGCACAGTTCGCCGCCGAGTTCGACAACGCGGTTACGATCTATGATCCGGTCCCCGCCAATCTCACCCGTCTGGCGGGCCTGGAGCGCGCGCAACTGACCGTACAGGCACATTCGCGCGCCGCTTTGCAGAAATTTTTACGTGCCTGGCGCGAGCGCCTCGACGCCAGCGGCGAACGCAAAGTGCGCTGGGCGCTCGACGTCGATCCGCTCGAGCTATAAGGTGAGGTTTACGCACAGCACGTGTTAAAATTCAAGACTTTACATGCGGCGGCCCGGCGCTCAGGCGCAGCCTCTGCACCGCCATCCCGACGCACTGGAATTTGACCATTTGGCATGACTATTTCCGCCTTTCCTGATTTGCGCGCACATATCGCCGGTTTGCTGGAAGCCGCGCGTGTAGCCGTCGCTCCCGCGCAGGCGGAAGCGAAGGTCGTGATCGAGCGCCCGAAACAGGCCCAGCACGGCGACTACGCATGCAATGTCGCGATGCAATTGGCGAAACCTCTGCGGCGCAATCCACGCGATATCGCCACTGCGTTGATCGCGGCATTACCTGCATCGCCGTATGTCGCCAAAACGGAAATCGCTGGTGCCGGATTCATCAATTTTTTTCTTAAACCTGAAGCGCACCAGGCTGCCGTGGCGCATATCCTCGCGGTGGGTGCAGGCTACGGCCGCAGCGTTGCCGGCGGCAGGCGGAAAGTGCAGGTCGAATTCGTTTCCGCCAATCCCACCGGTCCGCTGCACGTCGGCCATGGCCGCCAGGCGGCGTTGGGCGATGCGATAGCAGCGCTGCTCGAAGCGCAGGACTACGCGGTCACGCGCGAGTTTTACTATAACGATGCCGGCGTGCAGATCCAGAATCTCGCGCTGTCGGTGCAGGCGCGCGCCAAAGGCATCAAGCCGGGCGATGCCGGATGGCCCGAAGACGCTTATCAGGGCGAATACATCCAGGACATCGCCACCGATTTTCTCGCGCGCAAACCCGTGGGCGCCGCGGATGGCGCGGATGGCGCGCCGATTACCGGCAACGGCGACAACAACGATCTCGAGTCGATACGCAAATTCGCCGTCGCTTATCTGCGCCACGAGCAAGACGGCGATTTACAGAAATTCGACGTCAAGTTCGACGTGTATTACCTCGAGTCCAGCCTCTACACCGAAGGCAGAGTCGATGCCGTCGTAAAAGGTTTTATCGCCCATGGCAAGGCTTTCGAGCAGGACGGCGCTTTGTGGCTGCGCACCACGGACTACGGCGACGACAAGGACCGCGTGGTCCGCAAATCGGACGGCACTTACACTTATTTCGTACCGGACGTGGCCTACCACGTTACAAAATGGGAGCGCGGTTACAACCGCGTGATCAACGTCCAGGGCACCGACCATCACAGCACTATCACGCGCGTGCGCGCCGGACTGCAGGCGCTAGACATCGGCATCCCCAAGGGCTACCCGGATTACGTGCTGCACAGCCTGGTGCGCGTGATGCGCGGCGGCGAGGAAGTGAAAATCTCCAAACGCGCCGGCGCCTACGTCACTTTGCGCGACCTGATCGAATGGGTAGGGCGCGATGCGGTGCGGTTTTTCCTGGTCTCGCGCCGCGCGGATTCAGAATTCGTGTTCGACATCGATCTGGCTTTGGCGCAAAGCGAGGAAAACCCGGTGTATTACGTGCAGTACGCGCATGCGCGGGTCTGCAGCGTGTTGGCGCAATGGGCGGAGGATGCGACTATTTTGAACACCGCGTCGCTCTTACCGCTGACGCACGAACGTGAACTTGCGCTAATGCAAAGGCTGGCCGAATATCCGGAAATCCTCGTGAATGCGGCCAACGAATGCGCGCCCCACCAGGTTGCTTTCTATTTGCGGGAGCTTGCCGGCGAATTCCACGGTTATTACAACGGGACCCGTTTTCTGGTGCCGGAAGAGCCGCTCAAACTCGCGCGGCTCGCGCTGGCCGTTGCCGTGCGCCACGTATTGCGCAACGGGCTCGCGCTGCTGGGTGTGTCCGCACCGGAAAAAATGTAAAATTCAGCGATGAGCAAGGATTACAAAGGACCCGCCAGGAAACCGGCCGGCGGCAAAAGCGGCGCGGGTTCTTTGTTGATCGGCATACTCATCGGGCTGCTGCTGGGTCTCGGCATTGCGCTCGCCGTCGCTTGGTACATAAACAAAATGCCGACGCCCTTCGTCAATCGCGCCGCTCCACCGCCCAAAGGCGAACCGCTCAAAAACACCGATTCGGCCAAAATCGACGATAAGACGACCAAGGCCATCGATGGCAAGCCGCGGTTCGATTTTTACAAAATCCTGCCAGGCTCGGAGGAGCCGGTGACCGAGCAGCAGTTCAAGGATGCGCAAAAAAAAGGTCCGCTGCCCGCCGAGGCCAAGGAGTCGTTTTATCTGCAGGCTGGCGCGTTCCAGAACGCGCCTGACGCCGACAACCTGAAAGCTCGTCTGGCGTTGATCGGCGTGGCGGCGATCGTGCAGACCACCACGCTGCCTGACAAAGGGGTTTGGCACCGCGTGCGCGTCGGGCCATATACCGCAATCGAAGATCTCAACCGCGCGCGCGAAACGTTGAAACAAAACAACGTCGAGATCACTCTCATCAAGGTTCGTGAAGCGCCGATGCAGCCTGGTAAATAAAATCCCCGAGGGAGGCAAGATGAAGTTATTCAAATACGTAGGCCATATTGCAGCACTGCTGGCACTGTTGGCAGCGGGCAGCGCGATGGCACAGCAAGCGCTGGTAGCCGGTCGCGATTACACCCAGATCAGCCCGGCGCAACCGACCGATAGCGGCAAAAAAATAGAGATCATTGAGTTCTTCTGGTATGGCTGCCCGCATTGCTACCATCTCGAGCCTTCGCTCAAAGCATGGCTGAAACGCAAACCGGCAGACGTCGAATTCAAGCCGATGCCGGCCACTTTCGGCGCGCCGACCTGGGAGCCTTTGACGCGCACCTACTATGCGCTGGACGCAATGAGCCTCGCCGCCAAGCACCACGACGCACTGTTCGCCGCGATCCATGAGGAAAAAGATCCGAACAAGCAGCGCGCGATGGTCAACGATTCACGCATCATTGCTGACTGGCTGACTACCAAAGGCGTCGACAAGCAGAAGTTTCTGGACGCCTATAATTCGTTTGCTGTAAATAACCGCACCAAGCGTTCCGAAGACATGACCCGCAGCTATGACGTGCCCGGCACCCCTGCGATGGCGATTGAGGGCAAATATCTTATCAGCCCGTCGAACTTTTCCAACGCTGACAACAGCGTGAACTACGACCGTTTTTTTGGCGCAGTCGATCAACTCATCGCTCAGGTGCGCAAGGAACGCACGGGGAAGAAATAAATCATGGCCCCCGCCCGTTTCTTGCTGCGTCTGGCGTTCTGCTGGCTGACTGTTGTTTGCATGTCGCTGCCGGCCGTGGCGCAGGACAAGCGTGATTTCGATTATCGCGAAATCCCGCAGCAACCGATCGAAAGCGGCGACAAGATCGAAGTCATCGATTTTTTCTTCTATGGCTGCCAGTACTGCAATGAGTTGCTGCCGCGGCTTGAGCGTTGGCGCAAAAACAGCAAGCCGAATGATGTCGTGCTCCGCCACTATCCGGTAGTGCGCCACGATTCATGGGTGCCGCTCGCCAAAACCTATTTCACGCTCGAAGCAATGGGCGAAGTGGACCGCCTGCATACTGCGGTGTTCCGCAGCTATCACGTCGAAGATCTCTACATGAGCCAGGAGAAAGTGATCTCGGAGTGGGCCGCCAAGAACGGGCTGGACCACGAAAAATTCATGGCCATATACCGCTCGGACGAAACGCGCAAGAAAGTCGAACGCGCGCGCAAATTGACCGTCGATTACGACATACAAGGCACGCCATCGCTGGTCGTGGATGGCAAATACCTGACCGATGGTTCGTCGTCGAAAACCATCGATATCCTCGACCGCATGGTCCGGATCGCGCGCCAGCAGCGCGAGAAAGCCGCCAAATCCGTCCAGTAACGCAGACACGCTGCTGCTCCATAACGGCAACGCGCGCCTGATGCAACGTGTCATCATCACCGGCGCGTCGAGCGGTATCGGTACTGCGCTGGCTCATCATTACGCACGCAATGGCGCGGTGCTTGGCCTGATTGCACGCCGCAAATCCGCGCTGGAAGAACTTGCCGCGCAGTTATCGACGCCGGTGCAAATTTACGCTGCCGATGTACGTGACGCGGCCGCATTGCAGGCAGCGGCAGCAGACTTTCTGGCGCGCCACGGCTGCCCCGATATCGTGATTGCAAACGCGGGCGTCAGTACCGGAACGCTGACTGAATTTCCCGAAGACCTGGCAGCTTTCAAGGATGTGCTCGATATCAACGTCGTCGGCATGGTGCAAACGTTTCAGCCGTTCATTGCCGCGATGCGCGATGCGGGACGGGGAGCGCTGGTGGGCATCGCAAGCGTGGCCGGTTATCGCGGGCTGCCCGGTGCTGCGGCTTACTCGGCTTCCAAGGCGGCGGCTATTTCCTACCTCGAAAGCGTGCGCGTCGAGCTGCGCGCGAGCGGCGTCAAAGTCATTACCATATGCCCCGGTTATATAGCGACGCCGATGACCGCGCAGAATCCCTATGCCATGCCCTTTATCCTGAGCGCCGACGATTCCGCGCGCAAGATCGCCGGCGTCATAGCAAGCGGCAAAACGTTTGCAGTAATCCCGTGGCAAATAGCGATCGTCGCGCGTGTGATGCGCGTATTACCGAACTGGCTTTATGACCGCCTGTTTGGCAATGCTCCGCGCAAGCCGCGCCTGAAACGCGACTAAAGCGCGAACGGATCAAGCGCCCATAAGCTTGAGCAAATCAGCGCCATAACGCTCCAGCTTGCGCGTACCTACGCCGGAAATCCGGCTCAATGCATCTTCAGTAACAGGACGCTCGCGTGCGAGTTCCGCCAGAGTCGCGTCGTGAAACACCACATAGGCGGGAACGCCATGCTCCTTTGCGATACCTGCGCGCCACTCGCGCAGACGCTCCCAGAGTTCGCGTGCTGCGTCGTCCAGCCCTGCCGACACCGCACTTTTTGCGCCTTTCCTGGCGGTGCGTTCGCGCCGCGCTTCCTGCGCTTTACGCATGTGGAGCGTCTGTCCGCCCGTCAATACCGCGCGGCTTGCTTCTGTCAGTTACAACGCGCCGTAACCAGCGTGAGCAACTGCCAGCAGGCCCTGCGCAACCAGCTGGCGAAAGACCGTCTGCCATTGTTTCTTGTCGAACTCCTTGCCGATGCCGAAAGTACTTAACTCCCGATGCCCCCATTGCACCATGCGATCGGTCTCGTTGCCGAGCAGCACATCGATCAAATGCCCGGCACCGAAACGCTGACCGCAGCGAAACGCGCAGGACAACGCTTTTTGCGCGGCCACCGTCCCATCCCAGACCTGCGGCGGCTCGAGACAGGTATCGCAATTGCCGCACGGCGTGGAAGACTCGCCGAAATACGCCAACAAGCGCACGCGCCGGCAAGTTGTCGCTTCGCACAGACCCAGCAGGGCATCGAGCTTGGCTCCCGCGACACGTTTGAATTGGTCATCCGCTTCCGATGAATCGATCATGCGTCTATGATTCACCACGTCGGCAAGACCGTACGTCATCCATGCGTCAGCGGGTGAACCATCGCGGCCGGCACGCCCGGTTTCCTGATAATAACCTTCTATGCTTTTGGGCAAATCGAGGTGAGCGACAAAGCGTACGTCGGGTTTGTCGATGCCCATGCCAAATGCAATAGTTGCCACCATGATGATGCCGTCCTCGCGCAGGAAACGCGCCTGATGGCGTGTGCGCGTCGCCGT
>Ga0114978_10001382_pt1 | contig 20422 bp, 11 predicted proteins | sample S_140212_EF_Meta_FD_87027 | JGI IMG/M metagenome (GOLD analysis project Ga0114978, IMG submission 87027) | Freshwater microbial communities from Lake Simoncouche, Canada to study carbon cycling - S_140212_EF_MetaG | ecosystem: Environmental > Aquatic > Freshwater > Lake | place: Lake...
AGGACCTGATCGACAATCTCGGCAAGAACATGCTCGGCCTCACCACCGGCTGTGCCCGCTGCCACGACCACAAATATGATCCGGTCTCCGCGGAGGATTATTACGCCCTCTACGGGATCCTCGATGGCTCGAAGTTTCCCTTTCCAGGCTGTGAGGCGAAGGGGCAGCCGCGCGACATGGTGCCGCTTCTGTCGGAGGCCGAGGCCGAGGCGACACTCGCCCCTTGGAAGGCTGCCGTCGCTGCCCGCGACACAGTCCTGGCGGCCCGAAATGCGGCGGGGCAAAGGCCGCAACTCAAGGCCTGGCTCGCCGAGCAGGCCCGCCCCTTCCAGGCCGCGAGTGTCGGCGAAGCGGCCTCGGTGCCGGTCGCCGCGGAAGGGGGTGGGGCGCACAGCCTCGAGCTGAAGAAGGGGGAGACGATCCAGCTCACGGTCAGCCCGAATGGCAATCATGGCGCCGACACGACGCTCGTCGATCTCCGCATCGAGTGTGCAACGTCTGCTGAAGCCGCGCTCGTTGGCAGGCGCTGGACCACCGCTGACCTTGCTGCCGGCGCCTTGCCGGCCAATCCGCTTGTCGACGACGCGGGCGCGGCGTGGTGCTTCCTCGAGCCGGGGGCCGCCGAGGGGCCGGCGTTTCTGGCGCAGAGGAAGGAGGGGGTCGAAGGGAAGCCTGAGCTTGTCAGCTGGGTGCGCGGTGAGCTGCCAAGCGCGTTTGCCAACACGTCCCCCAGTCCGGTCAAGGCCTGGACCGATCTCCCCGGCCACACGTTCTTCGTCCACCCCGCCCAGGATCGGCCCGTCGCCGTCGCCTGGGTCTGCCCGGCCGACGGCCGGTATCTCGTCAGCGGCGCCGTGGCCGACGGCCATCCGGCCGCGCTCGACGGCGTTTCGTTCGCGCTCGCCGTCGTCGGCGGGGCTGACTATGGCGGGGCGCTGGTCGCCCTGGGAAAGCTCGAGGCCGAGCCGCTCCCGGAATTGCCGCCGCAGCCGACGCTCCCGGTGGCCTATGCGGTCGTCGAGGGGGAGCCCCACGATGTGCCCCTCCATCAACGGGGCGATCCGGAGAAGCCGGGCGCCGCTGTGCCCAGGCGCTGGCTCGACATCCTCGGTGGGGAGCCTGTGGCGGCCGATGGAGGGAGCGGCCGGCGGCAACTGGCCGACTGGATCGCCGGCAGTCCGCTCGCTACGCGCGTGATCGTCAACCGTCTGTGGCAGTGGCATTTCAACGCCGGGATCGTGCGGACGCCAAACGACTTCGGCTCGCGCGGCGAGGCGCCGACCCACCCGGAACTGCTCGAATGGCTCGCGGCTCGCTTTGCGGCCGATGGTGGCGGCATCAAGGCCTTCCACCGCCTCGTCATGGATTCGGCTGCTTACCAGCGCTCGGGCACGGCTCCGGGTGGGGCCGACGCGATCGAGCGCGATCCCGACAACAAGCTTCTCGGGCGGATGGTCCCCCGCCGGCTCACCGCCGAGGAGATCCGCGACAGTCTCCTCGTCGCCGCCGGCACGCTCGATCCGACGCCGGCCGAAGGGCATCCCTTCCCCCCCGAAAACACCTGGGGCTTCTCGCAGCACGCCCCCTTCGTGGCCGTCTACGACAGCCCGCGCCGCAGTGGCTATCTGATGGTGCAGCGGCAGCGCCGCCATCCGTTCCTGGCCCTCTTCGACGGCGCCGATCCCAACGCCAGCACGCCGAAGCGGCAGACGACGACGATGCCGACTCAGGCGCTCTACTTCCTCAACGATCCCTTCTTCCATGCCCAGACGGCGAAGGTGGTGGAGCGCGTCGGAGCAGACGGGGAGGCGGCAGCGGGCATCGGCCGGCTCTCCCGCCTCCTCTTCCAGCGCGATCCGCTTCCCGGGGAAGTCGAGCGGGCTCAAAAGCTCCTCGCGGCCTATCCCGGCAGTCGGGCGGAGCAGTGGGGGGCGCTGGCTCGCGTCCTCATGGCAAGCAACGAGTTTCTCTATCTCGACTGATCCCCCGGCGTCGCCCGTGTCCCGTCGCTTTCGTCCCCGAGGCATCCCATGAACCGGCGCCATCTTCTCCGCTCCGCCATGGCAGGGTCGCTGCTGTTCGACGGTGTCGTCGCCGATCTCCTCCGGGCCGATGGCGGCGCAGCGGTAAGCGATCCGCTCGAGCCCCGGCTTCCCCCGGCCATCGCAAAAGCGAAGCAGGTGATCTTCCTGTTCATGACCGGCGGCGTGTCACACGTCGACACCTTCGATCCCAAGCCCGCGCTCGCGCGCGATCACGGCAAGGAGATCAAGGCCGACCATCCCGAGATCAAGAATCGACCCGGCTACGAACGGATCTTCCTCAAGCGGCCGCAGTGGGAGTTTGCCCCGCACGGCACCTGCGGCACCGAGGTGAGCACGCTCTTTCCCCATGTGGCGGAGCATGTCGACGATATCGCGATGATCCGCTCGATGCACACCTCCCACTCCAACCACTACAACGCCACGCTCGGCATGCACACCGGGTCGTTTGCCTTCTCCCGGCCGAGCATCGGCTCGTGGGTGAGCTATGGCCTGGGGACGTTCAACCGCAACCTGCCGTCGTTTGTCGTCATCGCCCCGCAGCAGACCTACGCCGGCACGCAGGTGTACGCCAGCGACTTCCTCCCCGGCGCCCATCAGGGGACGCTCGTCGTCCCCGGGGCCGAGCCGGTGGCCAACGTCGCGCCGCGGATTCCGGCCGACCGGCAACGGATGGAACTCGAGGCGCTCTCGGCCGCCAACGCCGAGCATCTCGCTGGCCGCCCCGGCGCCGCCGAGTTGGCGACGCGCCTGCGCTCCTTCGAGACCGCCTTCGGGATGCAGATGGCGGTGCCCGAGGCGTTTGATTTCTCAGGGGAAACGGTCGGCACGCTCGCCTCCTACGGCCTCCAGCCGGGGCAGACAACCGGCTTTGGCTGGCAGTGCCTTGCTGCCCGCCGACTCGTCGAGCGCGGCGTGCGGTTCGTGGAGCTCATCGACACCGGGTCGAGCAACAACTGGGACGCCCACGGCGACATGATGTCGCACGTCGGCCTGGCGAAGAACGTCGATCAGCCGATCGGCGCGCTCTTGAGTGATCTCAAGGCGCGGGGGATGCTCGACGAGACGCTCGTCGTCTGGACAACCGAGTTCGGCCGCACCCCCTTCAACAACACCGCCGATGCCCCGGGCCGCGAGCACCACCCTTGGGCGTTCACGTCGTGGCTGGCCGGCGGCGGCGCCAGGGGGGGGATCGTCCATGGCGAGACCGACGAATACGGCTTGCGCTCGATCGTGAAGCCGGTCCACACCCATGACTTCCACGCCACGATCCTCCATCTGATGGGTTTTGATCACGAGCGGCTCACCTACCGTCACGCCGGTCGGGATTACCGACTCACCGACGTCCATGGCACCGTCGTCCATGATGTTGTCGCCTGATCGGGTCGTGCCATGCTCCCGCCCTCCACCTCCAAGGACGTTCCGATGACCCGCCGCGTCTGTCGCCCCCTGTTGTTTGTGCCCTTGGCAGCGATGCTCGGCCTGGTCGCATCGCTCGCGGTGGCCGACGGCTTCCGTGACAATGTCCGTCCGTTCGTCACCCGCTATTGCATCGACTGTCATTCGACCGCCGACAAGACGGCTGATGTTGATCTGGAGCGGTTTGCAAGCGCTGCCGATATGGCAGCAGATCCCGCCCCGTGGCAGCTTGTCGCCGACCAGCTGCGATCCGGTGCGATGCCACCGCACGACGCGCCGCAGCCGGGCGAGGAGGAACTGGCGGCCGTGCGGGGCGCGCTGCGTGGCGAGCTGCTCGCGATCGCGGCGCGGACGGCGGGAGATCCCGGCCCGGTCGTGCTGCGCCGGCTCTCGAACGCCGAATACAAGGCCAGCCTCCGCGATCTCACGGGCGTGGCGACGCTCGATCCCGGCAAGGAGTTTCCGGTCGACGGTGCCGCCGGCGAGGGCTTCACGAACGTCGGACAGGCACTGGTGATGTCGCCGGAGATGGTCGACAAGTATCTCGACGCTGCCAAGGAGATCGCCGCCCATGCGGTTCTCACGCCCGATCGTATCCGCTTCAGCCCATCGACGACGAAGCGCGACTGGACGGAGGAGGCCCTCGCCGGCATCCGTGACATCTACGCTCGCAACACCGTGAATACGGGGGCGACGAGCGTCAACCTCCAGGGGATCGCTTTCGATACCAATGCCGGCGGGCGGCCGCCGCTGGTGGCGTGCCTCGTCGCGGCGCTCGCCGAACGAGACGGCTTGTTGGCGGGCACGGTCACTCTTGAGGAAGCAGCCGCGAAGCATGGCGTGAGCCCGAAGTATCTCGCGGCGCTCGTGGCGGCGCTTGTCGATCCCGCCCCCTCCCTGCCGCTCGATGCCGCGCGGGCGGCGTGGCGGAAAGGGGGCCTGGGTGACGCCCAAGCGATTGCTGCTTTGATCGAGCCTTGGCAGTCGGCGCTTTGGACCTTCAACACGATCGGCCACATCGGCAAGCGCGACGGGCCGAAGGCCTGGCAGACACCGGTCACGCCGCTGGCAGAGCGGCGCGAGATCCGAGTCAAGCTTCCGAAGGCGGGCGCTGCCGATTCGATCCCGGTGTGGTTTGCCGCCGGAGATGCCGGCGACGGCAGTGCCGGAGACGTGGCGATTTTCGAGGCGCCGCGGATCGTGGCGCCGGGGCGGCCGGATCTTCTCCTCGCTGATCTCCGCGGCCTCGTTGCCGGGCTGGCGGCCAGGCGCTCGATGTTCGTCGACGGCACCGCCGAGGTCCTCGGGCTCGTCGCCGGGATCGAAGGGGCGGCTGCCGACGGCGCCCTCGACGACGCGAAGCTCGATGCGCTCGCTGCCCGGCAGGGCGTTGACCGGGCGATTCTCACGGCCTGGCTTGCCTACCTCGGGATCGGCCAGGGGGGCGTGAAGCTCGACGGACGGATCGCCGGGCGGATGGAGTCGCATCCCGACTACCCGTTCGTGAAGGGGTGGACCGCCGCCGATGCCCTGTCGGTGATCGCCAATCCGTCGGATGAGACGGTGAAGGTGCCGGGGACGATGAAGCCCAAAAGCCTCGCCGTTCATCCCTCGCCGACGCTCCGCGCTGTCCTCGCCTGGAAGAGCCCGGTGGCGGCCACGGTGGCGATCGACGGCTCGGTGCAGCACGCCCACGCCGCCTGTGGCAATGGCGTCACCTGGGTGGTGGAGGTGCGGCGCGGTGGCGCGGTGGTGCGTCTTGCCTCCGGCAAAGCCCAGGGGGACAGCGTCGTCGCGGTCGGGCCGTTTCCTGAGGTCGCGGTGAAGCCGGGGGATGTCGTCCTCCTCTCGATCGGCCCCGGGGGACGCGACCACTCCTGCGATCTGACCGCCGTCGACCTCACGATCCGCGAGTCGGCGGGGCAGGGGCGGACCTGGAATCTCGCCCACGATGTCGTCCCCGATCTCCTTGCCGGCAATCCCCACGCCGACGCCCTCGGCCATCCCGACGTCTGGCACTTCGTGAGCGAGCCCGATGCCGATGAGACGGCGCTGGCGGTGATTCCGCGCGGATCGCTCCTCGACCGGTGGCGTTCGGCCGGCGACACCGTCGCCCGCCACCAGCTCGCCGAGCAGGTCGAGAAGCTCCTTCGCGATGGCCCCGCCGATCTCCCGGCCGATGCCCCCGACCGGCTCCTCCATGGCCATCTTACGAGCCTCACCGGGCCGCTTCTCTCTGCGGCTCGGGCCGAAGCCCCAGCCGCTTCCCCGGTGGCCGCGGAGGTGACCGCCGCGGTGATTGCAATCAGCCCCGACCCGGCCCTGTTCGGCGTCCGCCCCGATAGCGCAGCGATCGATCGGACGGCGCTTGCGCTTCCCGCGCCGGCGGCCGTTCGCGTCGACCTGCCGGCGGAGCTCGTTTCCGGGGCGGAGCTCGTGACCGCGGCCACGGTGGGCGAGGTCGCTGGCCCCGAGGTCGCTGGCTCCGAGGTCGCTGGCTCCGAGGTCGCTGGCTCCGGGGGCTCGATCCAGGCGCACGTCCTCCTCGAGGCCCCGGCCGCGCTCGTGGCGGCGCCGGGGGCGGCGGCGGTGGCGCGCGGGGGGATGTGGTCGGACGGTGCCGGCCCGCCGGCCTCGTCGAATCCGATCCTCGTCCGCGATGGAGCGCGGCGGGCGGCGCTTGAAGCGCAGTTCACGGCTTTTCGCGAGACATTCCCGGCGGCGCTGTGCTACTCGAAGATCGTCCCGGTCGACGAGGTGGTGACGCTCACGCTCTACCACCGCGAGGACGACCAGCTCAAGCGTCTCGTCCTCTCGGCCGAAGAGTCGGCCAGGCTCGATGGTCTCTGGCACGAGCTCCACTTCGTCAGTGGCGATGCGCTGCAGCTTGTCGATGCCTACGAGCAGCTTTGGCAGTACGCCACGCAGGATGCCGACCCGAGTGCCTTCGAGGGGCTCAGGCAACCGATCCTCGATCGCGCCGCCGAGTACCGGGCGGAGTTAGCCGCCACCGAGCCGGTCCATGTCGATGCCGTCCTGGGGATCGCCAGGCGCGCTTGGCGGCGGCCACTTGCCGTGTCGGAGGTGGCAGGGATTCGTTCCCTCTATGCGAAGCTCCGCGGCGAGGAGATCTCTCACGACGACGCGATCCGCGTCCTCCTCGCCCGCGTGTTCGTGGCGCCGGCCTTCCTCTATCACCTCGAGACGGCCCCGCCGGGGGAGGCTTCCAAGCCCGTCAGCGACCACGAGCTCGCCGCCCGGCTCGCCTCCTTCCTTTGGTCGAGCCTTCCCGATGCGGAGCTCTCGGCCTTGGCTGATGCCAACGAGCTCCACGAGCCGGCGGTGCTCGCTGGCCAGGTGACGCGGATGCTCGGCGACCCGAACGTCGACAGGCTGGCGCTGGAGTTCGGCTGCCAGTGGCTCCACATCGCCGACTTCGACACCCTCGACGAGAAGAGCGACAGCCACTTCCCCGAGTTTGCTGGGCTGCGGCAGGCGATGCACGGCGAGGCGGTGCGGTTCTTCGCCGACTTCTTCCGCGAGAACAGGCCGGTAACGCATCTCCTCGACGCCGACCACACCTTCGCCGATCCGCTCCTGGCGGCGTTCTACGGCGCCGCTCCGGCGCCGGCTGACGGCGCGCCGCCGGGGGACTGGCAGCGGCTCGACGGCATGAAGGGCCGGGGCCGCGGCGGGATCCTCGGGCTCGCGGCGGTGCTCGCCAAGCAGAGCGGTGCTTCGCGCACCAGCCCCATCCTCCGCGGCGCGTGGCTCTCGGAGACGGTCCTCGGCCGCAAGCTCCCCAAGCCACCGAAGGGGATCCCGATCCTCCCCGAGGTGCCGCCCGAGGGGCTCACCGAACGGAAGCTCACGGAGCTTCATTCGACGCAAGCCGCCTGTGCCGGCTGCCACCGCACGATCGATCCGTACGGCTTCGCCCTCGAAGGCTTCGATGCCATCGGCCGGGCCCGCACGAAAGACACCTCCGGGCTCGTCGTCGATTTTAGCGCGATGCTTCCCGCCCGGGCGGTGGATGGTCCCGCCACTGCGGTCAACGGGCTCGCCGGCCTTCGTGACCATCTTGTCGACCATCACCGCGACGAGTTCGTCCGGCAGTTTGCCAAGAAGCTCCTTGGCTACGCCCTCGGCCGCAGTGTCCAGCTCTCCGACGAGCCGCTCCTCGAGCAGCTCGAGGGGATGGCCGACAAGGGGGTGGGGGCGATGGTGGAGGTGATCGTGGCCAGCCCGCAGTTCCGGGAGATCCGGGGGCGGGATATGCTGGTCTCGGGGGTTTTGCCGTAGTTACCGGCGTCGGCCGGCCGTTTTTCACGAGTGTTGCGAGCGTTTTTTGGCGTCTTTTTGCAGGCATGAAACGAGGTCCACAATGAATCCGCTCCCCACGCGCACCGACTGGCTCGCCCGCCGCACGTTTCTCCGTGGCCTTGGCGTCTCGATGGCGCTGCCGTGGATGGAGTCGCGGAACGTGTGGGCCGGCGATGTCGCCCCGGCCGCAGGCACTGCCGCCGCGCAAGCAAGCGCCCCGACGCGGCTGGCCGTCCTCTTCTCCGGCAACGGCTTCCATGCCAAGGAATGGTGGGCGAAGGGGGAGGGGGAGGCGATGGAGCTCGGTAGCGTGCTCGCGCCGCTTCACGACTTCCGCAGCCGGCTCAACTTCATCAAGGGGCTCTACAACGCCGAGGCCCTCAAGGGAAACATCCACTCCTCGCAGACCGGCAACATCCTCTCGGGCGCTCCGCTTGCCAGCGGTGGCGAAATCCGTTCCGGCACGAGCGTCGATCAGTTCGTGGCCCAGCGGCACGGCCGCTCGACGAAGGTGCCGAGCCTCGTTCTCGGCTGCGAGAAGAGCAATCCGAGCGTCCACAAGAATTACTCGATGCTCTACAGCTCCCACATCTCCTGGAGCTCACCGACGTCGCCGACGCCGCTGGAGATCTATCCCGCCCTCGCCTTCGACCGGCTCTTCAAGGACGAGTCGACGCGCGAGGACGTGAGCGTCCTCGATGCCGTCCGGGAGGACGCCGAGGACTTTCGCCGCACCGTCAGCCGCGGCGACCAACGGAAGCTCGATGAATATTTGGAGAGCGTCCGCGACGTGGAGCGGCGGATCGAGTCGGCGGGGCAGCGCGGCGAGCTCCAAGGCTGGAAGCCGGTGCTCGCCGGGCCCGACATGCCGCGGCCTGCCGATGGTGTGCCCCAGGACATCGCCGATCACATGCGGCTGATGAGCGACATTCTCGTGCTGGCCTTCATGACCGACGCGACGCGCGTCTGCACGCTCAAGCTCAACAACGACCACTCGTCGCTGCGATTCCCGAATCTCGGCGTCGATTACATGATCCACCACCTTCTCTCCCACTCCGACACCCCCGACTGGCTCAAAGTCAACCAGTTCTTCATCGGGCAGCTGGCCCACATCTGCCGGCGGCTCGACAGTGTCCAGGAAGGAGAACGGACGGCGCTCGACAACACCGCCATCCTCTACTGCTCGAGCATGATGAGTGGCCACCACGACGCCTCGCAGCTCCCCGTTGTGCTCGTCGGCGGCGGCGGCGGGAAGATCGCCGGCGGCCGGGTGCTCGACTATTCCGGTCAGGAGCAGCGGCAGATGTGCAGGCTTTACATGTCGCTCCTCGACGTCTGCGGGACCCCGGTCGACTCCTTCGGCGACGCCACCGCAAAGCTCGCCGAGATCTGACGGGCCCGGAGCCTGCCGGAGGTGTAAACTCTCCTCTGGCGAGGCAACTGAGCGCGGAGGGAAGTCTCATGACACGGATGCATCCCTCAGGTCGTCGTGTGGCGTCGTGCGGTGGGGCGATGGTCGTCCTCTTGGCCCTCGCGGTACTTGCCCACGCTCAGCCTGCCGATCGGGGAAAAAGCGAGAAGGCCTCTCCTCAAGGTGTCACCGACCTGATCTCGGTCGCTGGCGACGGTGAGATCCGCGGCGCGGTTGTGAAGCGCTTTCCTGACGGCTCGCTTGATGTCGCGGTGCAGCGCGATTGGCTCGACGCCCATGCTCCTGAGGTGGCCGAGGTGCTCGGCGCCGAGGAGCGCCGGCAGACGAAGGCGGTCATGGAGGCGCTCGCGAAGCGCCTCACGGCGGCGATCGCCGTCCTGCCGGAGAGCCGGACGCGCACCCTCGGGCTTTTGCGCCGTGAGGCCGACCGGGTCGACGACTGGCTCGCGGCTGCCGAGGAGGCCGGGGATCGGGACGCGGCAGCGCGGAGCGCGGACGAGGGGGGGGGCGATCGACCGATCCGCCCGCGGGCGGCCAGGCGGGGGGACTCGCAATTCACGCTCCTGCGGATTGCACCGAAGCGGGTGAAGAAGGTGCGACCGAGCGGGCAGGACGCGCAGCGCCTGGCCCGCTGGGCTTGGAGCGAGCGGCTCGAGGATGTCGAGGGGCGTTCGGCTGCCGATCTCACCAAGGAATTGAAGGGGCGCGGGATCGATCCGCGCTCCCCTCCGCCGGGGCTCGGCGATCGCCTTCCTCCTCTGCCGCAGGATGATCGAGAGTGGGCGGCGCGGATGGCGCTCGTCGGGGACGCGCTCGGCGATACGGTGGCGTTTCAGGGGTTCGGTGACACGGTCGTGAAGGCGGGGGAGGCCGAAGGGGGACTGGCGGGGATTCTCCCGCAACTGGGGCAGTTGCTTGGCGCTGGCAATGGTGGGCTCGGTGGGCTCGGGCTCGACGAGATTCTCGATGGGCTCAAAAGTGGGGGCGTTCCCGGCGTGCAGGCGACTCCCCCGGCGACTCCCGGCGGCGCCAATCCCGCCGGCAAACCGGCCGAGCGTTGGCTGATGTCGGCCCGTGCCCAAGCGGCCGACGCGGGGCATTACAGGGCGACTCGCGTCAACGTCGACGCAGCCAAGGGCCGGGCGGAGGTGGAGTCGGTGTTCGAGGCCCGCATGCCCGACGGCTCGTGGGAGACGATCTGGCGCGAGGTCCGTGCCGCCGATGCCGCGCGCGCCAACGAAGCGGCGGTGGAGCGGATCACAGCCGACGAGCGGATCAGTGGCCTCCTCCAGACGATCCGTGGCATCGGGCTGGTCGATGAGGCGAGCATCCTGCAGGCGATCCGCGTCGGCGCCGCCACATCCACCGCGCAAGGGGAGATCGACACCGCCTTCAACGACTTCCGCAGCCGCCACATCCAGCGCCTCGATGGCCCGCCACTGCGCTGGGATGGGCGGTAGTTCGATCTGCCGAGATGCAAAAGACAGCAGGCGATAGCATGCCACCTTCCGAGTCCCAGGTGGATGCCACATCCCCACTCCCTGCCTGGCACTCCCTCCCGATCGATGAGGTCGTCCGCCGTCTGGCGACCGACGCGCGGCAGGGGCTTCCGGCCGGGGAAGCGGCACGGCGGCTGGCCGAGCATGGCCCCAACAGGCTGGAGGAGCCGGCCGCGGTGGCCTGGTGGCGATTGCTCCTGGCGCAGTTTCGCGAACTGCTGATTTGGATCCTGATCGTGGCCGCGATCATTGCCGGGGCCGTTGGCGATTGGGCCGACACGGCTGCGATCGTGGCGATCGTCCTGGTCAACGCCGTCATCGGCTTTCTCCAGGAAGACCGCGCCCAGCGTGCCCTCACGGCCCTCCGGGCGATGTCGGCCCTGCTGGCCCGCGTGGTCCGCAACGGCGTCCCCGCTTCGATTCCCGCTGAAGACCTCGTGATCGGGGACCGCATCGAGATCGAAGCGGGTGACCATGTCCCGGCCGATGCCAGGGTCGTGGAGGCATTTTTCCTTTCCACGCAGGAGTCGTCGCTGACCGGCGAGAGCCTGCCGGCAGAGAAGCGCGTGGCCGACGCCTTGCCGGTCGACACGCCGCTCGGCGACCGGTGTTCGCTCCTCCACGCCGGCACGGTGGTGGCCGAAGGGCGGGGCGCGGCGGTCGTCGTTGCCACCGGCATGAACACGGAGTTTGGACGGATTGCCGGCCTCCTCGGGGAGGCGACTGGTGAGCCGACGCCGTTGCAGCAACGGCTCGCCAGCCTGGGGAGGATTCTGATCGGGCTGTGCGTCGTTGTTGTTGGCCTGATTTCAGTCGTCGAGGTCGTTCGTGGCGGCGGCATCGGCCGGCTCCTCGAGACCGGCCGACTCTCCGATCTGCTGCTGCGATCGGTCAGCCTTGCCGTGGCCGCCGTGCCGGAGGGATTGCCGACGGTGGTGACGCTCGTGCTGGCGATCGGACTGCAGCGGATGGCGCGGCGCAACGCCCTCGTGCGGCGGCTCCCGAGTGTGGAGACGCTCGGGTCCGTGACGGTCATCTGCTCCGACAAGACCGGCACGCTGACCCGCAACGAGATGACGGTGCGCGACGTCATCACCGCTGAGCGGCACTATTCCGTGAGCGGCGTGGGCTACGAACCGCGAGGCGAGTTCCATGCCGAAGACGGCGGCGATCCGGCCACTGATCCGGATCTCCACCGGCTCCTCGAGATCGCAGCCCGCTGCACGACGGCCACCGTCACGCCCGCCGCGGACGGCACCTGGCGGGTGGTGGGCGATCCGACCGAGGGGGGCCTGATCGTGGCCGCGATCGAGGCGGGCGTCGCGGATCGGGGGACGGCGACGCTAACGCTGTTCGAGATCCCCTTCGACTCCGTCCGCAAGCGCATGAGCGTGGTCTTGCCGGGGGGAGATGGTGGCCGGCTGCTCGCCACGAAGGGCGCACCCGAGGCGGTGCTGCCGTGCTGTGTGGCGGAGCAGCGGGGGGGCGTGGTGGTGCCGCTCACCGATGAGCGCCGCCGTGAGATCACCCACGCTGCCGGCGAGCTCGCCGGCCGGGCGATGCGGGTGCTGTCGTTTGCCTGGCGGGCCATGCCACACGCCGAGCCCCTCGGCGGTCATCCCGACGGGATCGAGCGGGAGCTCGTGTTTGTCGGGCTTGTCGGCATGATCGACCCGCCCCGCGAGGAGGCGAAGGCGGCGATCGGACGTTGCCGAACGGCCGGCATCCGGCCGGTGATGATTACCGGAGACCATCCCGCCACGGCCCTGGCGGTGGCGCGCGAGCTCGGCCTTGCCGTCGCGGCCTCGAGCGCCGTGAGCGGGTCGGAGATCGATACGCTCGACGATGCAGCGCTCGGGGCCGTCGCCGCCGACGCGGTGGTCTACGCGCGCGTGTCGCCCGAACAGAAGCTGCGGATCGTGCGGGCGCTGCAGCGCCTCGGCCATGTCGTGGCGATGACCGGCGACGGCGTCAACGACGCCCCGGCGGTGAAGGCCGCTGACATCGGGATCGCGATGGGAATCAGCGGGACGGACGTCACCCGCGAGGCGGCCGACATGGTGCTCACCGACGACAACTTCACCTCGATCGTGGCGGCCGTCGAGGAGGGGCGGGGCATCTACGACAACATCCAGAAGTTCATGCACTATCTCCTCTCCTGCAACGCCGGCGAGGTGCTCCTGATGCTCGTGGCCGCCGTCGCGGGCTGGCCGGCGCCCCTGGCCGCGATCCAGATTCTCTGGCTGAATCTCGTCACCGACGGCCTGCCGGCGCTCGCCCTCGGCGTCGAGCCACCGGAGAGCGACATCATGGATCGCCCACCGCGGCCGTTGAATGAGGCGGTGATTCCCTGGCGGCGCGGGCTGGAAATCCTGGCCCACGGCAGCGTTGTGGCCGTCGTCTGTGTCGCAGCGTTCTGGGCGGTCTGGCAGGGGGATGATGCCAGGCTCGGACAGGCCCGGACGGTGACGTTCTGCGTGGTGGCCTTCGCGCAGCTCCTGTTCGCGATTGGCTGCCGGAGCGATCGCCGATCTGGGTTCGGGCCCGGGATGTTTGCCAATCCGGCGCTGCTGCTGGCGATTGCGGTGTCGGCGCTCGTGCAGGTGGCGGTGGTCACGTTCCCGACGGCGCAATCGGTGCTCGAGGTGGCAGCAGGCGGGCCAGGAGTCCACTGGCCGCTCGTCCTCGGGCTCGCGGTCGTACCGCTCTTGGTGGTCGAGGGATCGAAGCTGGTCGCGTCGTTCGTCCGCTGGGCGGGCGCTTACCGCGGCGCCGAGAGCCGGCGCTCGAGCCAGTCGTAGGCCTGCTTGCGGATCTCGGGTGGGAAGTCGTGGCCGCAGGCGGGGGTGACGACGATGAGTCGCTCGTCGGCCGGAGCGACTCCAGGCTCACCGTCGAAGAGCCGGTGCACCGGCAGCGCCTCGGCGAAGGCCCGCCGGACGCCCGCCACGGCAAAATTGTCATCACCGACCGGCGAGTTTGAAAAGAAGCTCCGCGGCGCGAAGCTGGCGATCAGCTCGGGGAAGTCGAAGGGGATGCGGCCAGCATCGAGGGCGTAGGTGTCGCGAATCCGCGGCATGTAGCGGTCGCTCGTCCAGCCTTTGACGTCGCCAGAGTAATAGTCGGGGAAGGGGGTGAAGCCGCAGCTGCTCACCACCGCCACGAGGCGGTCGTCGAAGGCGGCGGTGAAGATGGCGTTGTGGCCGCCGAGCGAATGGCCGATGACGCCGATCCGCTCGGCATCGACCTCGGCGAGGCTCGCAAGCAGATCGACCCCACGGAGATTGTTCCAAACGGCCTTCATGCTCCCGCTTGTGGAGCCGCGGTCGGGAGTTTGGAAGTCGTAGGCGTATTCGCCGAACGACGGGTAGTCGGGGACGAGGCAGACAAAGCCGCGCTCGGCCAACTCGTGGGCGTAGTGGAGATTGGGGAGCCCCCCGAGCCCCGCCGGCTCGTCCTTGCCGACGTTGTTGGTCTGGTGGAGGCAGAGCATGGCCGGTGCCGGCTTCTCGGGCGTGGCGCCGTGCGGGATGAGGAGCCAGGCGGGCACGCGATCGCCGGGCTCGGGGGTGTAGCGGAGCTTGCGGCGGAGGTAACGATCGGTCCGTTCCTCTGTCGTCACCTCGACCTCGAGCGCCACCCGGCGGTCGGCGCCGGGGAGCGGGCCCATGACCAGTTCCATCCGCCGACGGATGTCGGGGATCTGCCGCCGCCACTCCGCCGCAGAGGAAGCCCGAGGAGCTCGCGCCCGATCGGCGTCCTGGGCCGCCGCCGGCATCGCGATCAGAATCGTCGTGATCCACAGCCAACCGGGCCAGCCCATGTTCGATTCTCCTTGGGGAAGAGGGGGAGCGTGACGGTCAAAGCCTGGGCCATGGAGCCTTGAAAAACCCCGCTCTCCCGCTCCCGGCACGCTCGGAATCCCCCGTCAATCTGATAGCCTACCGGAACGCAAGCCCCACTTTTTCAGCCTCCCGTCGGAGCCAATCCTGATGTCCGCCGACACGCCATCCGTCTCGCGCCGCCACCTCCTTGCTGCCGCTCCGGCCGCGGCCCTCGTTGCGATCGCCGCCCGGGGGGCCACCCCTGCCCGCGCCGCCGATGCGGTGCCGGTCGACACGCTCATCGAGCCGCCGGCGGGCAAGAAGATTCTCCTCTCCTGCAAGCTCGGGATGATCGCTGGGGAGTCTGGCGGCAAGGCGCTCTCGCTTGTCGAGCGACTGAAGATGGCGGCTGATGCCGGCTTCGACGGCGTCGATCTCGACCAGGCTGGCGGGATCACCACGAGCCAGGCCCGGGCCGCGGTTCGCGAGAGTGGCGTCTTTGTTCATAACGCCATCAACCACGAGCACTGGGGGAAGCGGCTCACGAGCCCGAATCCCGACGACCGGGCCACCGCCGTCGCCAACCTCGAGCACTGCCTGCGCGTCTCCCATGCAGCCGGCGGCAGCGGCGTGCTGATCGTCGTCGGCCAGGGGGGAGACGGGCCGGAGGCGGAGATCGAGGAACGCTGCCGCACTGAAATGAAGAAGGTGCTGCCGCTGGCTGCCTCGCTCGGCCAGCCGATTCTGATCGAGAACGTCTGGAACCGAATGATGTACGACCACGACGCCCCGCCGGAGCAGGGGCCGGAGCGATTCATCGCCTTCGTCGACAGCTTCAAGAGCCCGTGGGTGGGAATGTATTACGACATCGGCAACCACTGGAAGTATGGCCAGCCGAAGGATTGGATTCACAAGTTCGGCCACCGCTGCGTGAAGCTCGACATCAAGGGCTTCAGCCGGAAGAAGAACGCCTTCGTCGACATCGTCAGTGCCGACGACGACGTCCCGTGGGGCGAGGTGCGCGAAGCACTCGCCGACATCGGCTTCTCGGGCTGGGCGACGGCCGAGGTCGGCGGCGGCGACGTCGCCCGCCTCACCGAGGTGCGGAAGCAGATGGAGCAGGCGCTCTACGGTTGACTGTCAGCGGGTTGACTGTCAGCGGGTTGACTGTCAGCAGCTGGGATTTGCCGGCGATCGCATCCTTTCGCCGGCGTGTCAGCGAGCGGCGAACGGATCCACGACGTGGAGGAACGCGAAGCGGGAGAAATCCCGGTCGCGGGTGTAGAGCCTGCGGATGTCATGCTGCTTGAGAATCGCGGCGATGTGGGCGTCGGGCACGAGGTTGCCGCGGGCTGGGACGTCGCGGGTCAGATTCCGGTAAACCTCCCAGAATCCGTCGGTCTCGCCGACGCAGCGCACGTGAGGCCGCGTGAGGAGGCGATCGATGTTCCCTTGCGCTTCGGTGGGTGACAGGGGCTTGGCGAAGATCCGCGGGTGGGTGGCGATGCGCAGATAGCCCATCACGGTTGGCCAGGGGAGATAGCAGACCTCATCGCCGAGGGCGACCGATTGCAGGAAGGCGAGCGCCCCGGCATGGAGTGCCGAAGAAGCGTCTGGGCGTAGAGGAGAATGTTGACGTCGAGCGCGAAGCTCACGGCCGGTCATCCTCCATCGCGTCGACGAGGGCGTCGCGGTCGGCCAAGTCGACACGAGCCCGCATCGGTCGGGCGGTCCAGTCGAGCGCCTCCGCCCCGCGCCGGTTGTCGCGACTCCGTCGCGTCGCCAGGGCTGTGGCCAAGAGGTCGGACACGAGTCGACCGAGCGACTTGCCTTCCTGCTGCCCAAGGGTTCGCAATTCGTCGAGAAGGGGCGTATCGATATCGATGGTCGTTCGCATGATGCGTGATGATATCATGAGTCGCATCTGATGCGAAATACGTCGCAGTCGCAGCGATTCATCGCCGCGGCGGGAGCGTGTTCACGTACAGCTTCACGTTGTGGGTGGCGCGGCCGACGGCGACGATGTCGGGATTGCCGTCGCCGGTGAGGTCGGCGGCGACAAGATCTTCGACCGTCACGCCGCCGGCATCGATGACGTCACGGGTCCACTGGGAGCCATCGGCATTCGCCCGGTAGACGGCGAGCGTCGGCCCGTGCCCTTCGACGGCCGACTGGTCGCTCGATCCGAACACGATCTCGTCGCCACCATCGCCGTCGAGATCGACTGTCGCCAGCGCATGGCCGCGGGCATAGCCCTCGTCGATCACCGTCCGCCGCCACGGGGCCGAGGGCCCTTCGGACGACGGATGGTAGACGGCCACGGCCGTGCCATGCATCGGCTCGACCGTGACGAGGAACTCCCGCCCATTGGCAAGCGAGCCGAGCTTGATCTCGCCGGAGCCACTCGCGTCGGGAGTGCCACCGGCGATCCCCGTGGCGAGCGTCGCTTTGGCGATTCCGCTCTCGCGATGGCGGATCAGATGAACCCCCTCGCGGCTGGCGGTGAGCGTGTCGACCCGGCCGTCGGTATCGACGTCGGCCTGGGCGTGGTTGTGCATCCGGTTGAGCGAGCCGTCGAGGATCGTTGCTGGCCAGCGGCTCCCTACCGGATCGGCCGGTATCGAAAAGGCCGTCAGCGCCACCCCCGGCTTCCCTTCGGGAGCTGCCAGCGGCGAGACGACAAGCTGGGCCTTGCCCGATCCGAGCACGTCGGCAAAGCGCATCCGGTGGGTCGAATGGAGGGGGCCGAGATCGTGGACCTTCCACGGCTCGTCGAGCGAGGCCCCGCGGCGCAGCCAGTGGACGCTGCCGGTCTTCGGCCAGGAGGCCCCGACCGCGAAGTCGACCTTTCCGTCGCCATCGATGTCGTGCGGCGCGATGCAGACGTTGTCGCGCGGCGTCTGGTCGCGAATCACGGTGTGCTTGGGCCACGCGCCTTCGGCGGAGCCGGGATTGCCATACCAGAGGACGGCGTTCTCCGTGACGACGACGATGTCTTGCCGGGCGTCGCCGTCGACGTCGGCGAGCGTTACGGCGTAGCAGATCTCCCCCGGATGGGGATCGATGACGCGCGCCTGGAAGGCCGGCTCGGCGGCGACTGCCGCAGGGAGCCACGCGCCGGAGAGGAGAAACGCCGCGACAGGGAGCCTGCGCATGGAAGACCTCGGGCGTGAAAAAATCCCCGAAAAAACCCGAGAATCTCAGACGAGCTCGGGGAGCGGGGCGTGGTGGTCGGTGATGTACTGCGGCCGGCCGGAGAGATCGTTGACCGTCGAGAGATGATCGATGCCGAGGCGGTGGTAGAGGGTGGCATGCACCTCCTCAAACCGCACCGGCCGGTCCTTGACCTCGCCGGCCACCCGATCGGTCGAGCCGATCACCTGCCCGGTTCGCAGGCCGCCGCCGGCGAGGAGCGCACAGGTGACGTTCGGCCAGTGATCGCGGCCCGCGTCCTTGTTGATCTTCGGCGTCCGGCCGAACTCCCCCCACACGATCACCGTCACGTCCTTGTCGAGGCCGCGGCGGTGGATGTCGTTGACGAGCGCCGACACGCCCTGATCGAGCTGCGGGAGATTCTCGCGACAGTTGGCGAAGTTGTTTCCGTGGTAGTCCCAGAAGCTGTAACTGAGCGTCACGCAGCGCACCCCGGCCTCGACGAGGCGGCGGGCGGCGAGGAACTGCTGCATGAGACGCGGGGCACCGTCGCCTTGGTGCTTCTCGGTGCCGTAGCCGTATTCATCCCGCACCGACTGCGGCTCCTTCGAGACATCGAGGGCCTCGGCCAGGGCGCTTGAGGTGAGGACGCCGAAGGCCTGCTGCTGGAAGGCATCCATCCCGTCCATCATGCCGGTGCGGTCGGCCGTGCGGTTGAAGGAGTCGAGGGCGCGGACGAGGCCGCCACGGTCGCCGAGCCGGTCGAGGGTGAGGCCCGAGAGAACGAGGTCGCCGGCGCCGTCGCCATTGGGCTGAAACGGGGTGCAAGAGGGGCCGAGATAGCCGGGCTTGCCGGAGTTGTAGGGGCGGTGCTGCATCCGCGGCGAGAGGCCGACGTACGGGGGCGCCGCCGGGCGGGCGGGACCCTTGAGCTTCGCCACCACCGAGCCAAACTCCGGATGCCCTCCCGGCGGCTGCCGCTGATGGCTGCGGCCGGTGAGGCACTGGAAGGAGTAGTGGTCGCCGGTGGCGCCGACGAGCGAGCGGATGACGGCGAACTTGTCCATCATCCCGGCGATTCGCGGCATCAGTTCGCAAACTTCGATGCCGGGGACATTGGTGGCTATGGGTGAGAACTCGCCGCGGACTTCGCTCGGGGCATCGGGCTTGAGATCGACCATGTCCTGATGGGGCGGGCCCCCCGGCAGGTAGATCATGATCACGGCCTTCTGGCTCGCCGCCGAGCCAGTTCCTTGCTCGGCCCGGAGGACATCAGCGAGCGTCAGCCCGGGCCCGGCGGTGCCGAGGGCGGCGAGGCCACCGATGCGGAGGAACTGTCTCCGGCTGCCGCGGTCGCAGAACCGGCCGGAGGGAGTGCCCGGGATCGTGAGCATGGTGGGAATCCTGTCGGGAACGCTTGGTGTCGGTCGGGCCGGGTGTCTGTGGGACCGGGTGTCTGTGGAGAGCGGCTGCGGGCGTGACGTGTGAAGGTCAGCTCAGCACAGCTCAGGCCAGCTCTGGCAATGGCGTGGGGTTGTCGAGCAGGTACTGCGGCCGGCCGGTGTGATCGCGGAGCGAGGCCTCAGCCGGGTCGATGCCGAGATGACGGTAGAGCGTGGCGAGCACTTCGGCAAAGTGAACGGGTCGGTCGACGATCTCGCCGCCGAGCCGGTCGGTGGCGCCGATCACCTGCCCGGTGCGGAAGCCGCCGCCGGCGAGGAGCCCACCGCCGACCTGCGGCCAGTGGTCGCGCCCGGCGTCCTTGTTGATCAGCGGCGTGCGTCCGAACTCCCCCCAGGCGACGACGGCCACATCCTTGTCGAGGCCGCGGGCATGGAGATCCTCGATGAGGGCCGAGAGCCCCTGGTCGAATTGCGGCAGGTGGGTGTCGCGCATGCCGTTGAAGTTGTCGGAGTGGAAGTCCCAGCGGCCGAAGTTGAGCGTCACGACCCTGGCCCCGGCCTCGACGAGCCGGCGGGCGACGAGGAAGTGCTCGAGATTCCGCGGGGCACCGTCGCCGAACCGGTTGGGATCCCCCTTGCCGTAGCGTTCGCGAACGCTCTCGGGCTCCTCTCCGACGTCGAGCGCCTTGGCGAGCCGGGAGCTGGTGAGAATGTCGAAGGCGCTCCTCGTGAGTGAGTCCATGCCATCGAGGGCGCGCGTGGCATCGATGTCGCGCCGCAGTCGATCGACGTCACCGAGCAGGCTGCGCCGGTCGGCGAGGCGGGCCTGGGTGAGGTCCTTGAGAACGATGTCGGTGCTCGACGCGCCGTTGGGGCGAAAGGCGGCGTGCGACACCCCGAGGAAGCCGGGCAGACCCGGCGAGCCGTACGGAGGGTGACCGGCGTCGGGAGAGAGGCCGACGAAGGCCGGCACCGCTGGTTCGACACTGCCGAGGAGCTTGCTCGTCACTGCCCCCATGCTCGGCCAGCCGCCGGGGGGCTGGTTGCGGACGGTGCGGCCGGTGTAGCAAATGAAGGAGTCGTGGTTGCCGTCGGGCGAGCCGTGGACGCTCCGCAGGGGGACGCACTTGTCCATGATCCGGGCGAGCCTCGGCATGTGCTCGCAGATCTCGATCCCGGGGACGTTGGTCGCGATCGGCTTGAACTCCCCGCGGATCTCCGCTGGGGCGTTCATCTTCAGGTCGTACATGTCCTGGTGGCCGGGGGCCCCGCACATGTAGATCATGATCACCGACTTGTGCGTCCGGCGGCCGGAGGCCTGCTCGGC
>Ga0114978_10001385_pt1 | contig 20384 bp, 29 predicted proteins | sample S_140212_EF_Meta_FD_87027 | JGI IMG/M metagenome (GOLD analysis project Ga0114978, IMG submission 87027) | Freshwater microbial communities from Lake Simoncouche, Canada to study carbon cycling - S_140212_EF_MetaG | ecosystem: Environmental > Aquatic > Freshwater > Lake | place: Lake...
ACCCAACTCTACCGCTGCCATGCCTGTGGTGCCTGAGCCCGCAAATGGATCCACTATGTGGCTGCGGGGGGGTGTGACCAGTTGTATTAGATATCGCATCAGCATCATTGGCTTCACTGTGGGATGGTTGTTGCCTACATTTGGAGTTTTGTTGTTTGCTTCACACCACTTACGATATTCTTCTTTAAGCCCGTGTATGTAGATGTTGCCTGTGTGAGGTAGCCAGATGTTCTTACCATTTAATTCAGTCTCATTACCTTGATGATCAACATAATATCCACCCATGTCAGTTAGCATACTGGCTTCTGTGACAATTTCTTTCTTGCCTACGTCTTTGTTGTGTTCTAATATCTTATGCTTTTTCTTTTTAGTTTTACCTTCTGCTCTGGCATCAAAGCCCACAGCAAAGCGTTCTCCGTTTTCATCATAACAACCTTGAACGCCGCCAAACATAGGAGGAGGTAGTTCAAACCCCGTGTGTCTTTCTCTGCGACTCACCTTGGGGCAGTAGAAATACTTCTGGTAGGCAGGTATGTCTCCCATGACGTTGCTGGGATAGCGGCCCTTGGGATTGGCCTCAACGACTATCATATTTTCTCTTTTACGAGTATCTTGTAATTCTGTATTAATATAACCAAATGTTTTGTCTTTGTCCTGTCCAAACTGTGCAGATTTAATGTCTTTGGCATCCTGAAATGGTATCCTTGTGGCATCTATGTTGAGAGCACCCACACCGTGCTGTTGTATGTTGTCTATGGTAGAACCTTTGAATCTCTTGCGTGCCATCACTATGGGCTCGTGCCCTGGTTTCAGTGCGGTCTTCCAACCGTGTGATTGATTTGTAATACCTCTTTTGTCCAATGCCTTGCCCATGTCCTGTGCCTTGGGAAATCCTGATGAGTAGATCCACATCAGTTGATCTCTGATCTCAAAGCCCACTGATTCAATGTTGGTGGCCAAGTGATGATAGGTGCGTGCCGCTGAGAATGCCAGGAGATAACCACCTGGTTTCAATATCCGTAGGCATTCCTGCCAGATCTCCACTGCTCCTGTGTTTGAATCCCAGGCCTTGCCCAGGAACTCTATGCCGTAGGGTGGATCTGTGATCACAGCATCTATAGAGTTGTCTGGTATATTCTTTAGTTCTTGTGCTGAGTCGCCCTGTATGATTGTATATTTTTTTTCAGCCATTGTTGCTCTATCCTGGTTTGTTCCGCTCTCCTATTTACAGCACAGGGCAGACACACCCACTGATTCTTGGATTCCAACCATTGTAGGGTGGTGTTGGGTAATAGGCACTGGGGACACACTCTAGGCATACCAACCCTGGCCTGTATATACATCAGTGACTGATTGGAAATACTGCTCATATCTGGGTGCTATGTTCTCCAACAGGAACTGCTCCGCAAATCGGCGACAGTCTTGAGGTTTTATCTTGTGTATGTTCTTGGCGGCATCCACAAACTGCCTATGGGTCCTGCATCTATATCCAGTTACACCATTGACATTGTTCTCAGTGAATGATCCCCAATCTGTGGTTATGATGGGTGTGCCTGACAACAACATCTCAATCGACACTCCTGCGAAAGGCTCCAGGTATAGGCTGGGACAGAATGCGGCCCTTGCATTGGCCATTAATTCTCTGCGTGTGTCTCGATCCACTGATCCTGCGAACTCCACGTGTGGGGGAAATATTCTATCTGCGGGGCACTGTCCTGCTATGATTAGTTTTGCTCCTATCTCCCGGGTGACCTCAATGGCTATGTCCACTCCCTTGCCCTCATACACGCGACCCATGAACAGGAAGTAGTCCTGCTTGTTTTTTTTATAGGTGAAATCTCTGGCATCAAAGTAGTTGGGAATCACAGTGGCATACCAATCGGGATTGCATCTGGCCACTGAGTTTAGGCCCATGTAGGCGTGTAGCACCGCATAGCTCTCAAATATCTTCCAGCGGGCAAAATGTCCACCAGCATAGCCTATGCCAGGCTCCACCACGATCATATCTGCGTGTGCGTCACAGATGGGTTTGACTCCGGATCCCCAGAAGGCCAACAGGAAGTCTCCGGGTTGCTTTCTCTTTTCTATCTCTTGTATGGCATTACTATAAAAAGTTTGGTAGGCTGAATCGTTCACATCGTATCTATAGAACTCTCTGCGCCAATCATAACTGCCATAGGCCTGTTTTAAGTCTCGATTGCCAATCACTGTCACGTGTTCTGTGCAGGTCAAGTTGCTGTCCTCGTGGCCATAGTGTATGACCTCGTGGCCTCTGGGTGTCATCATTGCGCCAAACTTTAAAACTTTCTGTGTGAATGCACAGGTGAGATAGTCTGTGTTTGTGACAGTGTGTGGAACCGCCAATACGTGGAATCTCATTCGAGATCCTCCTCTGCTTGTTGTATGGATTGATCTGTGCTGAGGCATATGGCCCATCGTTCTTGATTGTTTTGTGTGGTCACTGAGTGAATCTGATCCACTGCCAGCATCCACATTTCTCCTGCACGAGCTGTGAATTCTGCTGTGATAGTCAATTCTTTTGGGTCATACAGATAGCCTGTGGTTTGATTCCGCACCTGTCGCTGTGTCAAAGTCTGTTGTCGTTGCGTGTGGAAATGGGTCACAGCGTCTGCTGTGTCTCCATAGCAATTGATCACTGTGCGAACATCTGAGTCTGTGTGTGGTGGTATGCTGGTGTTGATGGTCATGAGGCTCATGCTCCATCTGTCTCTGCGAGCTGGTCGTATGATACTCCACAGTGGATGACTCTGCGAAATGCTGTAATAACTGATGCCACGATCCGCTCCTTCTTCGGTATATTGTTGTAATAGCTGACCTGTGGTGGGTCTTTGTGGCAGCCATGTGCTGGTCAATCTTTTAAACATCATAGTTCTATGTCCTGTATCAGGCGTTGTATCTCCTGATGTGTGAATCCTGCTCGCCTTAGGGCACCCAGGCTCAGTCTTGCCACGGAATAATACACAGCACCTGGATCTCTGTTTGGTCCCATTTCTTCCTGCATGATGCGGAATGCCCGGATGCCAAAATCAAATCCTTCTGCCCTCCTGCCCTGCTCAGCTGACTTAACCAATCTTCGTCGTTGCTGGCGTCGCTGGTTTCGGTAACTGTTTAGATCTATTATCTTGCCCATATTTTTTATTGTAGTCTCGGTAAAATTCTCTTTGTCTGATCTCAATCAATCGATCCCAATTTTGAGTGGTGCAGATTTTATTCACGGTGCTCTTTCAGTTGTCGTTCTGTCTCTTGTATGGCCATATTCAATGCTGTGCTGATGGTATGATCACTCTTAAATTCCGCCTGTCTCATTTTTAAATCCTGTAAAAAACGCTCCAACAATACTTTATATAATAGGTCCATATGTTTAGGTGGCTCCACCGTTCTTTATAAAGTTCCACTTGCGGGAGAACGATACGATGGAGCCCGTATGCGGGTGTATATACCACTAGGGAGACTTGTCCGCACATGAATATTTATTTTAAACCCAAAAAAGGTTGCTCTTTTTGGGTGAAAGCATATATATTTGTAAAAAAGGAGAACATATGGCTACAGACTATAACAACATTAACAACATAATAATAACAAATAACAACCATGTAAGTAATGATTGTGATGCCACACAATCAACTAACGACAATAGATCTCTTGAGCAGTCGCTTCGCTCTTCTTTTGAGTCTTTAAAAGGAGAACAGAAAAGTGGCTGTGAGGGTGGCACGGAGGCCACAAGACCAACTGTCATTTTACCAAAACTGTGGGATTGGATAAAAATAGATCTATTTGACAATTCCCACACACACAGGGCCAAACACAAATTGTCTATCAATATCTGTAAGCAAAAAGAAATACAGAGATATCGCAGTCTTAACAACTCACCTTTTGGTTGTTTCAAAAGAGGATTTGTGGATTACCGGAATGATGCCCATTACAATCTCGTGAGAGATCTGTATCACCAGTTGAAAAAACAAGGTTACAAACCTCAAGTGAGCAAATGCTTTAAAAAAGGTTACAATGGCAAAATAAGCGATTCTGTGTTTGGATTGAGCACCATCCTGTGCCGCGAAGAACAAGAAAGAAGATACACGTTGGCATTGGTGGCAGAAGAGCACGTGATATGGTTGGCACTAAAAGGTGACACCAATTGCCTAACACAAAGACAGAGAGACAGCAGAATGATCGCCACAGGCAGTATTATGCAACCAGTCAAACCCTATGGTGGTGCCAGAGCAAGAGATCTGTTGTTTTAATATGAAATATCTAGAGCGATGTCAGGATGGTTGCAGGATGTATTTGGTAGAATGTCCTGCAACCTCACCGCATTATGGTGTATTACGATGCAAACAACACGGTTTTATCAAATGGTTGAGCGAATCACAGTATGATGAATTATATCCCATAATGTATCCTCCATATGGCATCACAGCAGATGATTTTTTAAAAGAAATGCAAAGCAAGTAGCATCTATCTGTTTTAGAACCATATAAAGACCTTATACTTCGTTTAAAGCACCATTTAGATTGACTTTCACAACACAATTTTGTATCATTGTGTTATGGCTATTCAGAAATTAAAAAAACTTGCATCAGAACGATTGCCAATTCTGTCAGAAGAAGAACAGGATCTGCAGGAATGGGAAGACATTCTAAGAAGGAATGCACAACGAGCAGAACACAAAGAGAGATTGATGCAGAGTTGGAGAGACAGACCTAGACACACCATTACCAAACAAGATATTCTATGGCCAAAAAAGACAAATAAATTATATTACAATGATTCCAACGGACAGGATCATTATGAAAACTATAACCCAGAAGGATATTAAAAAATGATTTCAAAAGCAATGTTAATTGTAGAACAATTACCTCCGGCAGTTGACAACACAACTCAATTAACACAAATTCTAAATAGATTTCAACCTCGTTGCCTAATTGTAGCAGAAGATTTTATAAAAAAAAACAAAATACCCAATACCAAACCAATGGAAGATTTTGAAGATGAAATTCATACCAATGTGTATCTAGACAACAGTGACATTTGGTCAATTGTTGAAAAATTTGTTATCAAGTTCGGTTCTATCGATATTGCTTGGACCGACAAAGAACAAATTGATAACATCTTAAAAGAACATCCGTATGAAAAAACCAACAAATTCATTTATATTTTATAATGCCCGCGGATATACTGATTATTGCGATATTAGCACTCACTTTTTTATACTTAATCAGTCAAGATCGATAAATACAAGTGGTGATAGATTTTCAAGTCTGTTATAGCCATATGAAGATCCTTTAAGTCTATCACCCTTAATCTTTACCAAAATTTCATTTAAATAACAGTGAGCGAGCATCTCCACTTCCCGTCATTGCGAAGTTCTCCATGCTCGCTCGCATATAAATATTTTTGGGGATCATTGCTGTTATAGCTTAGGCCCATGGCCAGATCCCCGTTGAACCATTGAGAATTATTTTTTTTTGTTTTTGTTGGCGGGTCTGCCCCTGCCAGTGAAACTCATGGGACGACCACCACGCTGTCTTATTTTTTCACCATCCACTTCTATGACCTTGTAGTAATAGGCCACCCAGATCTTTGGTTCTGTTTTCAATTCAAACTCACAACTGTGATATACGCCATCCTTGCAACGTCCAAAATAATTGAGATACAGGCCAGCGTCCAACTTGGGATTTTTTTTAGCTTTGTTTTTAAACTTGCGAAGATCGTGCTCACAACGAAACTTACCCAAATCTTTTAAAATATTATAAAAATTTTTAGGATTCATTATGTAATTACAGTGTGTGGTGATGCACTGGCAAAGGCACTTCTGTTGTTCAATTCATTACGAGCGGCCACTCGCACGTTGTAGATCAATCCCAGTGTGACTGGTGTGATGTAAAATTGTGTTCTTGTGGTAAACCCAGCAACAGTGTAGGTGGCATCTGTGCTTAACTTGTATTCAATCACGTAATCTCTCACAAAAGGATCTGTGGTAGCAGTCCAATTTACATTTAATCTTTTGATTGTGGCATCTGAAGCCACATATGCCACCCCATAAACTATATCTTGTGCCGCACCCGAAGCCACTGTGACAGCGGTGGGAGCCACTACCAATTCTGGATTGGGCAGGCTCAACGTGGGACGCACAATATCTGCACCCTTGGCATTGACACTATAGGCCGACGGTTGATGTTCAAAACCACCCACTAAAATATCACTCTCTTCATTGATACGAATATCTGTGATACGAAATATACCATCCAATCCCAGTCTGGTATTGATCACTCTAAATAGATCACCCACTGTCATGTTAGATCCTGCCATGTTGGTAGCAATGGAAATCTGCTTGGCATTACGACTTCTTTTTACGAACACCTGAGCATACTGCAGAGCCTGTTCGCGACTGGCAGTCATGGTCAATGTTATGCTTTTTTCTAATCTCACACCATCTGCGGCAAGATAAGCGATGTCATCTGCAGATCCTTCATCGGGATATATCACCTCATTGGGTTGATAGTCACTGAATGGATCCACGTAGGTTATGCGAGCTCGATTACAACGAGTCTGTTTGGAATCTCCAGTGATAGAAATACCTCCCACCATGGTATCATCAGTGGCAGTGAATACCACAGCCGGATCCGAAGGTGTGGCAGTGATATCTGTGTCATCACCACCATGTTCAATTTTCAATACATATTTGCCCTGTTGATAAGGCATGATACCTCGGAAAGAAGTCAATATCAATTTTACGTTGTCCATCAAACTTTGTCCTGTATCAATCACGGCATCTGCTGTGAATGCCTTGCCTGTGGTGCTGTCTGTATAACTGATCACTTGGTCACAAAGAGTGGCTGCTGTTTTAAAACTATCCCAATCAAAATAATCATTTTCTAATCCTTTACCATAACGACTGTTCCTCATATAATCTAATAATACATTCACAGGATTGTTGCTGAATGCAACAGTTTCTGAGGCATAAAGAGTATCGTGTGGAGATCCCGTAGATCCCAGTGTGGTAGCATTGAATATCTTTTTACCCTGCACAGTGACCACAATTCGTGGCACACCACCACCATAGGGATTGTTGTTGGCATCATCATTGCTTTCAATCTTCTTCCAACGAAATTTACAAGCGATGTAGGCCAATCCACTTAATTTGTGATCTGTGGTCCAACCCGGTGCTTCTTGCAACAGAGTAGAAGAGATCTGATCATCTCTGCCATCAAAGAATTGCACCTCTAATCTTGATTCTGTAGCATAAGTGCCCGATGTGGCAAATGATCTCACACCATGTGAATAATTTCCCACAGTAACTTCGTTATCATCTAATAATAATTTTGTGTAACCATTTACTTGTCCTTCGGATAAAACATAGGCCACATACAGATATTCATTACTGCCCGATCCTGTGCTGACAAATGCTCTAATACCTCCCACCGGTCTTGTGCCATATACCACAGGTATATCTGCAATGGCAGAATCTTTATTGACCAACACACCTTGAATACTCTCAGCTGAATTGGCACTGTAATCTGGAGCGTCAAAGTCTAAACCAAAACTACCCGTGAATACACTGGTTATACCTTTGATAATACCAGTTACAAAGTTTGTTATTGGCTTTACTATATGTTTCTTAACCCAACCCATTATATCACCTCCCTAAGATAGTGCTCACCTATTTTTTCATATCCCATAAAACTATAAAAACGATTCAATCGTTCTGGATTATCCCCGTAAGCATAACTTAATTGTATTTCAATAGCTTTGATTTCCACAGCCCAACGATAGATTGCATCATATAATAATTTTGCATTTAATCCTTGTCTATGTTCTGGATAAACGTAAAAAAAATAATCCATCACGTAGGTATGATAATTCCAAAAGAATTGATCTGAACCCACAGCAGCCGCACCTACCAAATGATTGTCATCATCAGTCAAAACAAATACTGCACTGCGAGGATTGTTGATAAAATTAAGATACCAATTACGCATTTTGGTCACATTGACTTTTAAATGTGGAAATCGACTCTCTTTTATTTGTTTTTGATTCATCTCCAGTAGTGCTGGTAGATCTTCTCGAATCAATCGTCTAACCTGCATCTCTCTCCCAAATTGCATCTGTTTGTTTAAAACCATTTCTATACATTATGCCCTGCTGTTCATCATGATCCAACACATAATTGATAGCAGAAGTTCTCACAACCTCAACTCCCATTTGTGAACACATGGTAAACACACAATCCAATAACTCTTGATAGTATTGTGCCGATCTATATTCAGGCAAAACATAAACAAGATCCACAGATACTCTGTGTCGATTATTATAGAACACTCGATCATTCACCAACATGGCAAAGCCAATCAATTCACCATTGATAAAAGTGCCCAGTGGATGTATGGCCGCATCTACGAACCAATTCTTTACTGTAAAATTATATGTGGTTTTATCAAAATCAGTGCCTGCCAATCCTCTTTCATAGACAAATTTATAAGCAAGATCCAACATGGGTTGTATGTCATTTTTATCTAAAAATCTAAATGTTTTCATTAGTTCCTGCCCCACTTGATATCCTTAACAATCTGTGGAGAGAAATCCATGCCACGATCATTGGGAAAATAAAGATTTTGTGAAGAAGGATTACTTCTTCTACCATTGGTTCTTTCAAAGTCTGCAAATTGGCTAGAACAAGTTAAAACAAGAGTGGCTGAATTCTGTTCTTCTGTGATATTGTATCCTGTAACAAAACCATCAAATACCATGAACACATCATTGCTGGTGAAAGAATAATCTGATCCCAACACAGCACGATATATCACAACTCTTTTATCAATGTAATCATTGTTGAGAACTACTGCTACCATGGTGCTGTCCACTGCTGTAAAAGTTAATTCTAAAGTGCCCACTCGTAAATCTGCACTTTCTACCACTTCTCCATACTGAAGGAATTGTCCCTGTGCTAAAAATACAGTGGCACTGGAATCCACAGATGTGGGACTGTTGTAAGTCAAATTAATATTTGTTGTGGTAAAATACAGAGGAGTGTTTAAATGTAATTCAATCAGATCCGCAAGAAATACTGTGCGAGCCTCTAACTTGGTTTGAAGACCTGCTCCTATATTTCTTGACATTAGATTTCCTCATTACAATTGATCTGATATCGATACTTGCCATCAGCACCAGTAGTATAACTTAAATTATCAGAATCAAGATAAACTGTAAAAGGCACATCATTATAAGTCACTGTGGTTGCGGCAGTGATACCTGTGGTCAATGCTGGATAAAAATTTAAAGTATCCACGGTGGAACTGTCTAGATTTACATCTGCGGTCAACATATAAACTTTGTCATGATTGGAAAATTTAATTAGATCTCCTTTTTTAAGAGTGCCTGTGCCTCCTGCAGAATTACAAGTCAATTGTCCTGCGGCCACTGTGGCATTCACAGTCACAGTGCCTGTGGCAGTGCCTCGAGTAGAACTTACTACTGGAGGAACGATTGTGAAAGATTCTATTTGACCATCCTGTTGAACTACAAAACTGTATTGAGCAAAAAAGTCTGCTCGAGATAGAGGAGGACTTTGCAATTTAAAACTCCAATATTGAGCACCTGTTTTAATTCTTTGAGTTCTACCACTCATGCTGGTGGTAATTTTACTATTATTATTGCTTTGAAAATCTAATGTGGTAAAACCTGCTGTGGGAAATGTTCCGCTCATATTATACTAAACTCCTTTTGCCTCTTTCGGTCAATGCTCTATTGATCATGCCCACAATTAAATCCTGTCTTGTGGTTAATAATTGATCAAAACCTCTAGCATCCACTGTGTTGATGTTAAAAGTAACATTCATATTACCAGGCGAAGACGATGAATAATCACTGCCTCCTCCCATGTTTAATTTATCGTTTGGTATAATCATTCCATTAGAACTTGGAACGAACATCTCTGGCCCTCGTTCACCCACAAGATATGGCATATTACCAGCAGTTGGTCCACCTATTGCTCGAGTTTGCATGGGTTGTCCACCTGCCTGAACCGCACCACCACCTGCAAATCCCAATGCCATTAATGCTAATCTTAAACCAATCTGTTTGGTTAAAGATCTATTAGTGTCATCTATTAATTGTTTTTCTACTTTTAAAGATGGAAACATTTCTTCTAACCACATTTTTATTCTTGGAAATATCCATGCGGCAAATGCTAGATCAATCAATCCTTTTAATATGCTGTCTACAATGGCCTTGCCTAACTGACGACCAGCTTCTGCGGCCGATTTAGATCCATTAATAATACTGATCAATGCATCTGATGCGGCAGAATGCAATGAATTATAAGCCTCCATGATACTGTTTGTGGTAACAGTGGTAACATTATTTGCTTCATTGATTTTTTTCCAAGCATCTTGAATTCCAAATAATATTTCATTTTTCTTAATGTCATCTTCTATAGATGTTTTTGTAGCATCATTAGATTGTTTTTGTAATTCTATGTAGGCACTTAATCCAGCATTGAGTTCTTGTTGTGTTCTGTTAAGCACACCCAATGCATCTGCAGTGGTTTTAGTATCTGCCTCTGTAGAACCAAACGATTCTTTCCATGTTCGTCTAAAACCATCTATTAACCCAATGGCTGATGCAACACCTGTTAAAAATTTAATCCATCCTGCTCCAGGTATAAAATATGTTATTAGACCCAATGCCGCACCAATGGCTAATTCTAATTCTTTAAAATTATTTTTAAGAAAATTTACAGCAGTAGAAATGGCATTAATGTTACCAGCATAATCTGTGCCTGTAATTTCTAATCCTAAATCTCTCCAAGAATCTTGTAATCTTGCAAATGCCGCTTGTAATCCATCTGCTCCTTCTGTAACTGAAGAAAAAGCTTCACTGTCTTTGCCTAAATATTTGTTAATTAGATATGCTGAACCGGATGCTGAATTTTTAACAGTTTCAACAATAGCTCCATATCTTGTTCTTAATCCTTCATAGAGATCTTTTGTAGAACCCAATCCATTTTCTTTTGCAAGAACTATCTGTGATGCCGCAGTTTTAAAATCTATACCAAATGCTCGACTGGCAGCGGCTGCCTGTTGTAAATTTGGAACCAATTGTTCAACACCACCAGCTCTTAATAAATCTTGAGTGGCAGTAAGAACATCTTGTTGAGCAAAACCATATTGTTTGGCAAATGCTGTGGCAGTGTCAAATGCTTTGCCTCCAGCAATAGTAGAACCAGCAAGACCATTTAAAGCATATCTTGCTTTTTCAGCCGCAACAGAAATATTAACTAATGAACCAATAACAACTCCTCCACCCAATGCTAAAAAGAGACCCCGAACAAGTCTAAAGGTAGAAGCAAGTGATGCTCCTTGTTTTTCTATTCTGTTTAAAGAAGTATTAACTTGATTTAAACCACTTAAACCTTTTATTACTACATCAATACCCAGTGGATAATTGGCCATTATCTTCCCCTTGGTTGGTTAGTCTTATTTCTTGAAGCGTTCATAGTCTTCTGCTTCTCCTGGTTTTCGTATGTGATGTATCCGGCCCACATCTGTATTTCCAACATTGACATCTCCATGACTTCTTTGATAGACTTATGCAGTCTATCAGCCAGCATCATGAGGAATCTCAACTCAACGTCGGCTGCTATTCCTTTGCGACTAGATCCGGTGTTGATTGAATTTTAGCATCATTGATCGCAGTGGATATTTTAATAATAACTGCTGGATCTGCTTCATTCATCAACTTAAATCTGTCCGCTTCGGTGAACAGTCTTTTACCATTGACATCTCTGCTTTTTATTAAAACAGTTTCAACCAATGCTTCAACAACTTGTCCCTTGGCAGCCAACTCTACAATTTTTGCTTCGTCTTTGAAAGAATGAGTGGTTCTGAAATAGATGTCAGTGCCCCATTCTTCACAGTGATATTTTTTCAATTCACCAGAGATGCTCTGTTGATAGTGTTGGCTTATCTTGTCTTGTATTGTCATTTTTATTTTCTCCTAATTGCTTGTCTTCGTTTGATTACCTCTTCAATTGCAGGTTTTACAACTCCAAGCGGTGCTTGACGGCTGTGTCCATCCTCCAATCGCTGAGAATACGGTTGTGGGTTGTTAATTTTTGCTCCTTGTGCAGAAACAGTCCGAGTCCAAGAACGTTTAAACTTGCCGCTCCTAACAGGACTTCTTCTTTTTATTGTTTGATATAAATCCTGAGTCACATCAATTTTTTCTTGATTGACCACATTTTTTACATCAGCAATAACTTTTTTAGAATTAAAAGTTACAACCACTTCAACCATATTATAGACTTGTTCTTGTTAATGCACCAGAACCTTGGAAAGTTACTGAACATTCCACCATACCATCAAAATTTGATGTAATAGAGTGTCCTGTTATGATAACTGAACCAGATAATTTGATTCCAGTAGTTTCACCAGATGGATATAGTTCGATTGTAGTCGCACCATTGTCGCCACCGATTGCATTGAACAAATTTACTTGTCCTTGGTTGTCATCTCTGAAATAAAGATCTGCAGATCCTGAGAACTGTTTAAGTCCCGGAATGTATGCTCTTGATCCTGATCCCATTACAGATGTTTCTACTGCCTGTGTTTCTTGATCTAAAGTGAAAGTTCTAACACTGGCTACTGACACAGCAGAAGAAGCAGTATCAGAAAATTTGAATACTCCAGACTCTCCTGTGTATGTTGTTGTATTTGTTGCCATTATTTGGCCTCCTTGTTATTCACAGGCACCTGTGAAGATTTTATTACTTCAGCACGAGCAGTCATGTGATAATACAACTTTGCAATACCACTGTGTCTTTTCGGCCTAGCTTCAAATGATGTGTGCCCATCATTATTCTTTTTTACAGAATTCATTATAATACTCCTTTTTTATAAGTGTATGTGATTTCCACAGTCACTACCACTTCCGCTAAAGGCAATTCTCTAGTGACCAACTCCACGTTGGCTACTCGAGTGGTCACATTGTGGATGTTGCCTGAAGTCAAGCTCACGTTTCTGCCTCGCTGAGTTTCTAAAGTTTCTTCCACTCTTTCAATTAATTCATTACGAAGAGTATCTAATTCTGTGCCTCTGAGATAGCATCTCAATTGGTATTGTATCACACCCTGTCTTAGATCCATGGAAACATCTTCTCTGGATTCATTGGCAGTGATCAATAGTATGGCTGGAAATTGTGTAATGGCTAATTTGGTAACATCAAAATACTTGCGACTAACCAAGCCTGGTGCTGGATCGGTCATGTTGGTCAACTGTTCAACCATGTTGATGGCAATGTTTTCTCTTGCAGACATTATCTTATCAATCTACCGAAATTGAAAGGCTGTCTCTCTGAGTCTGATATGGTTCCTGAACTGTCCACATCGTATTCAACACCTGACTTCAATATCAATTCAAATTCTTCTCTGAATTTTTCTTTATAATATTTCATCTTTTCTCTAAAAGCATCACCGTTGGGATCAAAAGTGCTTAATTTAGGATAGATGTAATAGGCCAGCACGTGATAACACGCGGCTCTGGTGAACTGTGAGGTGGTTAATTTGCTTGGAGACAATTTGGTTTTTGATCCAATGATCGAGATGTCATACTTGCCATATTCTGCTGTGGGAAACCACTCAATGTTCAAAAGTCTTATAATATCATCATAAGTTTTTTCGTGTAAATCAGAAAAACTTTGGATACCAAATTCTCGTATTTGTGGCTCGTATTCGATGAGATTGTCATCGTTGGCAAATTGTGACATATAGAGGTCCTACCTTCAATTAATTAATTTTTTTACCAAGTCCTTCTTGGTAGCATTATTTAGCGGATGTGAGTGTTTGAATCAAATGATTCACTGTGATATTGCTAATGCGGATGCCAGCTGGATTGTGTCCCACCAAAACAATGTTGTGTTCTCTGCCCCATCGCTCCAATAATCGCTTGGCGGAATTGGTCATTTTGTTTATAAGCTGAGTTTTTTTATATTGCAAATCAAATATGCTGTGATTATTATCCCCCCAATCACAGCCCAGTATATAGATGGTAGAAAATTTTAAATTCATGGCCAATCGCACTGCCAACAATCCGCTGTTGTGTGGTTGATCCAGTGTGGTGTATAACACTTCTTGCCATGCGGGCAGTTGTTTCTGTCCATTGCAACCATAATAAGTCACTCCGGGTTCTATCATAATATTGGGTCTTAAGGATCTGTCAAACACCACCACGTGATTGACAGATCGATGCTGTCGGATATAATTGCAACCTATTTCATTGTCTTGTGGCGTTATTGATTTGTGTAGATCTAGTGATGATGGTCCGTTGAACCAAACCAGGCAATGAGTCATTGTGTCTAAACAAGAAAGGCCCAGTTAAGGGCCTCTCTCATAGTCAAACTAATAAAATCAATTATTAGCTGATTATTCTGTCGCCTCTTACAAGACAGGCATAAGATTCTTTTAGAATCCCATTTCCTCTTGCAGTGGTAGCAACATATTCTGTAGAACGTTTTGAAGCGTCTCTTTGAGTTTCTAATCTCAAAGGTCTTTTCAACACGTGAGCGACTGCCATTGGAGAAAATACTGCACCAAAAGCACCGTTGCTGGAATCAGCCGCGATTGCTGTTGATTGGAATATTTTCACGTTGAACAATCTTCCTACATATGCAGATGAAGATAATAATGAATTACCTACGTCTGACACGTGTGGAGCGACAGAAGCCGCATATCCTGCTTGTGTTAAAACTTTAGCAATGTTATACGCTTGTCCTGGATGTAACACACAGAAGTAATCTCCTGATACATCAGTTGGAGCATTTACATTTCTAAGTTTGTAAACAGCTTGAAGGATAGTGTCTGGAGTAATCTCACCTGTGCTGGTTCCTACCACGTTAGTTGTGATAAGGGCTTCAGTGAAAACTCCAAAAGCATCTACGTCTATTTTCTCACCGATAGCAGATCCTAGTAATTGTCCCACATCAGATCCCATGTTTCTAGCAGTAGATTCTGCTAAAAGGTCTGATACGTCAACTCTAGAACCGATTTCTGATGCGGCAATAGTGATTGTTGATAATGCTACCGCTGTGTCAGATAGGTCATCTGTTTGACCTGGTGCTGATGCAGAGATAGAAGGATAAACTGGAATTTGTGCAGTTAATCCTGGTATTGATGTCATGTCATAGACAGTGAATAAACTGCCTGCGATTGACTTTTCTTGTTGTGTAAACATTGCTTCTTGAAGAATATTCGTCAAGAGAGCCGTGTCTGCTGTTTGTAATTCTGGACTTGCCATGATACAAAACTCCTATAGTTGGTTAGCGTCCCTATACGTTGATGCGAGGATATTTCTTCGCTCTCAATTCCTTGTATAAGGCTCGTTGTTTAGGATCGTTAAGATCCAACTTGGCTAAATCAACTTCAGTTGCCTTTGCACTATTAGATGTGTTTGACTGAGATCCACCACCCGATGGTCCCGCTGTGACGAAATGAGGATTTTCTTTCAAGAACGTTGAAACCAATCCATCTATCGACATAGGGTCACCACTTTCGGTGTATCTTGTTCGTCCTGTTTTAGTATCTAACACTTCAACTTCACCGGCTTCTGACATTCTAACTTGATCTCGAACAAGTCTTACAACTTGATCTGGATTGATAGCTTTCTTAGTTGATGCCGCATTTAACAATGTGCCATCCACTTTGATTTTAGTCAGTTCCTGAGTTAAAGTAGAGATCTTCTGGATAGCTTTATCAGCTTGTTCCTTCAGGATCTTTTCAAACTCACCCTTTTCTTTCGCTTGCTGAATTCGGAGTTCTTCCTCTTTCTGCGTCAGCGATCGATAATGCTCAACATCTACATTTTCGTATTTTTTTGCAATCTTAGCTTCAGTCTTTCTTCTGACCTCAGCTGCGACAGCGTCCAATTCCGTTTGTGTGTAGATTCTGGTTGATTCAGCTTCTTGAGAAGCGTTTTTAGAGCCTTCCTTGGGTGCCTCAATAACACCTTCTGTAGTGGCTTGCAATGTTTCTTGACTCATCGTAGTCCTCCATTTGTTGTTTACAAGGGTAGGATAGGCCCCTCGATGCAACTATTTAGCAGTGATTATCGTATGTTGAAAAAACTTGTGCTGATGCTCCACAGCACCAATAGCAAGGATGCAACCACTGTAATCAGTTTGATCCACAGCATGATGTTTTCTATGCAGATCCTTTGTTTCTTGCTTCGTATCAATTGTCTTTGCAGTAGGATGGATTTCTTGGTAAGTGTGTCTATTCTTTTAAGGAGATTGCGTTCTAAACGATTCATCCTTTATTTACTTTTTTTCTGTGTCTCGGTAATCGTAGTCAAAAGAACCTTGCTCTCGTTCTGTGATGATCCATTTGGGTTCTGTTTCCACACTCCAATCATGAGTATTGACCAATCTGTTTATTAAGGGTGGTTGATTGAGATCTGTGCCCATGTTTGAATCAAATACTTTTAATCTATTATTGGGCTGTATGGCATAATTGCCTGAATCTAATTCTATCACATGACCGCATTTGTGTTGATCTGGTTTGCCAGCATAACCATAATTTAATTCATTGTAATCACCTTCTGTCCAATCCAGTGTGAATAGGTATTTGCCTTGTAATGTTTTTTTACTTCTGGTAATGAATTGCATCCTCGCTCCTGCCAATTGATGGAATGTGGTCACAGCAACATTATAACTGAAACTATCCCATAGAACTAATTCTGTCAATGGCACTTCTTGTGTGTCTTTATTTTTGCAAAATGCTGATACAGGTGCTCTCCACCACACACCACCATCCTCCATCATGAAATGAAACAGTGGTGATTGTTTGGGTATTGAACACACACCAAACACCACACATTTAAAATATAAATTATGGCTGTCTCTTTGATCTCTAAGATAATTGCCTCTTACATAACATTCTATTAATGGTATGTTGGCATTAAGATACATTAGATATTTTCTTTTTGTGATCCATGTTGACTGGTTCCTTGCCCACGTTCTTTGTGGGAGCATACAGTTCCAACATCTCTTTGGCTCTGGCATGAGCGGCTGTTTTTAATTTTAATAGGGCCTTCCTAGCTCGCTGTGCGTGTAGTCGGCTGGGATCAGCCATGCACTTGTTGAAGTGCAGGATGTATTCATTGTATAATTGTTGTATCTGTAGATGCCTGCTGGATTCCACCGGCAACCTATACATTCTCCTTACTACCATTACAGTATATATTCGAAACCGTGCTCTCGATCTAAAAATTTGTAATCTACCAGTAGAACACCAAAGTATTCATCTAACCAATCTGTGACATCTTTTATTTCAAAATCCTTGCAAGAATATACATCCAATTGGATCACATTGGGACGGGGTTCATTCCAACAGTGTATTGCGATGTGTGATGTTTCAATTATAGCTGTGCCTGACCAACCCACATTGCCTTCTGCAGGACAATAGGCAGTGAAAGGACCTGCTAATATTTTCATATCTATTCTTGAGATTAAATCTTGTAGTGCTGAATCTAAATCAAAGTCTTTGTTAGGAGCCTGATCCACTAGAGCACGAACTAAAAGGTGCTTGTGCACCAACTTGGGTTCCATTACTTTTTCTTATACCCACTTGCGTAGATTGCACGGGCCTGTTTCATTGCGGCTTCTTTAGTTTTGTAAACTTTGCCTGAACTGCCCCATCTCCAACCCACTGCTTTGCCTTTACTGTAAGATTTATGAACTGGCATGATTACATCTCCTGAACAGGATGAACCCATCCTTGATTGGCAAGAACGATATGTTCTTCTTGCGTGGCAACCATTCTTGTTTCACCTGTGATAGGATCTGTCATCTCGTGTGGTAATACTATATCATAATTTGCTTCTTCACTCACAGTATCAAGATCTAAAATTCTTGTGTCATTGATAGCTGCCAGTTCATCTTCATCAAGATCTAATAGGTCTAATATTTTAATATCAATGGCTGATTTAACTCTTGGATCTGTGGGATTAGAATCAGCGGCTTTCTTTAATAGATCCATTTCAAAATTTTTATCTCTCACTTGGAATTGTGAAGGATATTCAATCTCTCCATCAAATGTCATGTTCATCCAACGAGCGAACAATCTCCAGATCTGTTCTTCTGCTAATTCTAAATTTCTTGCCTTTTCATTTAATTTTACATCCAACTGGAGCATCTCCGTCTGAAGGGCAACTCCGGACATGGCTCGTGTTTCTATGGCTCTCATGGAACCTAAAAATGCCATTCTATCGATGGCTTCAATTTTGCTTTTAACAGAATTCAATATTGAGTCTATGGATTGTCCTGATGGTTGTAATAGTGATGGTCTTAATCCTGGATCAAGATCGTTGGGCATATTGATTATGGCACCTGCTCCTGCTGATGCTTGGGTCTCGATTGTTTTTACGAGAGAAGGATGTCCCGATAATCTTATGGTCTGTTCAATTTCTGATAATTCATTGTAGATGCCATTCTGCATATCTGCAATATCTCCAATGTCTGACACACCAATTCCTCTGGTGGGAGATCTCTGTGCATAAACCCAAACCACAGGCACCTTGCCTATATTGTTAGGTTTAACTTCTACAACTTTTAAAGCATTTTTCTTATTGGGTTCATAAGATTCAATTGTGATAGAATCTTTTGTAATAGTTCTCACATAAAATTGGATGTTGACATTGTCTGCTCTTATTTCTCTTTCTAACAGTTTTACATAACTGCACTCGTATAGACCACTTGGTAATCTTGTGAATGACCAATCTAAAATGTTGTCGGGTGTATAGATTGAAACATAGGGGCGTAAACCTTGTTCAAGTTCCTCGGCGCGAGTGCCCACATTGACATCTGATTTATCCACAAGACAGATCACATGACCATAAACAGAACTTAAAATATTCACGTCTTTCATAAATGAATCCCATGTTCGTCCTTCAAGGTCTGCATCTTTTAAGAATGCTTCTAACTCTGGCATATCTTCCATGGAACCAAAATCTCTATCTGGTTCAGTTCTAAATAAGAATGAGTTAAAAATATGCACCACTGATTTACAATGGTTGTCCAATGGAGTTTGTGATAATCTAGAGATGTATTCTCCGGAACTTTCCATTATATATTTGGTTAGATAATTGCCAAATCTATATTCTACTCCACCGAGGTAGCTTCGGATAAGAAATTCCCAACGTCTAACATAATTTTGATATTCTGGATGAGTGGGCAATCCTAGAGCATTAAAACCGCCCAATTCCTTGCCGGTATTTACTGAACTAAATTCTGCCATTGTTCACTCCTGTTTGCACCGTGTATCTCTGTGGTGCTTCGTGTTCCACTATTTTTACTATTGGATATAAAAAACTGATCATGTAGCCAAAGGCATCATTCATGTGGTCAAATCCTTGAGTCTTGTCCGGTAGCACTGTGCCCTCCTTGTAGGTCTGTTTTGATAAACTACTTATTAGATTTTTACACTTAGGATTAATAATTACTCCCCTCAAGCCCGATGCATTACACAATTTAGAATTTACGGAATTGATCCTGTCCCTGATGCTCATGTGTCGAGTGGGCATCTTGGTAATGAAGCCGGCATTTTGTAATATGTTTGCATCGGTCCTTCTCGCTGAACTGGTTCTCCTTGCTCTTGCCGATGGATCTGGATAAGCAAAAATCTTTTTATTGTGATATCTGTTGTGAATCTCTTCTGCCAATTCGTCTGTGTTAGAACTCCATATCTGTATCTCATCAAACACATATAGGATGTCATTTTTAATATAAGAAACAATGGCCGACATGGGATCCAAGTTAAAATCGATTCCTATGTGATATGTGGTGACGTCTTCCGGAACCACAAAGTTTTTAACATTGTCCTGCACGTTGAATCCATAATACACTATGCCTGAATAGGTTTCCCAGGTAGCTTCATATTCCTGTCTAAAGGTTTTTGAATCGAGATCTTTCCTTGCCTGTTCAATCTCCTGTGCATCTACCCAACCGCCTTGCAGTGTGGTAAACTGCCAACTCTTCCATTCAGTATTGGTTGTATTCTGTCCTTGTTGATATAGGTCATAGAACCAATTCATTCCCTTGGGTGTGCCACAGAATAGGGCCTTTCCACGGGTATCCGATAATGTTGGGCGGAGGATTGCAGTCCAAGCCTGCTCATCGATATCAGCACATTCATCCATCACAAGATAATTTAAACCTACACCTCGCAATGAATCTGCATTGTCTGCTCCTCGAAGACAGATCCTTGAACCATTTTTAAGATATAGAGTTAATTCTGCTTCATTAATTCTTTTGATCCATCTTAGATCTTGTAATATTTTTTTAATTTGCACCCAAGCAATCTGTTTGGCTTGTCTATA
>Ga0114978_10001392_pt1 | contig 20344 bp, 25 predicted proteins | sample S_140212_EF_Meta_FD_87027 | JGI IMG/M metagenome (GOLD analysis project Ga0114978, IMG submission 87027) | Freshwater microbial communities from Lake Simoncouche, Canada to study carbon cycling - S_140212_EF_MetaG | ecosystem: Environmental > Aquatic > Freshwater > Lake | place: Lake...
AAAATAGAAAATAGAAAATAGAAAATAGAAAATAGAAATATAAAACATTTTTAGAAAACATATTAAAAATAAAATATATTATTATATTATAAAATGCCTTTGAACCTCTCCTTTTCTGCTTCTGCAAAGCTTCCCATCCTTCGTGCTAACGTCTCTGCTGGTGGATCCTTTTCCTCTAAGAGTGCTGCCCCTCGTGTCAAGAATTATGTTTCCAATGGTTACGTAATGAACAGTAATGGATACCTTGCCAACCCTACACATGCTGCACAAGTAGCTGCCAACAATGCCGGTGCTCTTACTCGCGCTGAGGCTGCCGGAATGGGCCTGCCTCTCGGTGGCCGCCGATAATTATGCTTTGCCTTGATTTGCCGAATTGTATTTACAAAACAAAACAAAAAAGAAAATTATAACTGGTGGTTATGTATTATACTATCAGTTATAATTTATTTCCTATTACTATAACATGCACCGGCTATCGCTATACCAAAAATAGCACCGATTACTTCAAGTATCATTTTATATATTCTATATATTTATTCTATATATTCTATATATTCTATATATTGTCTTTATTTTAATACAAAAATATTATTTTAATATTATTTTAATATATAAAGTAAAATGGAAAGTGGATTGACTATGTTGTTACATTCTGCAATAATTGGAATTATTCTATATGTTTTTATGGTTTACATACTAAAACAAAGACAGGTTGTAGCTGAAAATAGAAGTATTGTTTTAGCTGCTATCGTATTGATATACATGGTAATGTTTGGACATGGTATGCCCACCAAAGTTAATAGTGACCTGTTTTAATATATTAAGGGATTGTTTTTGGGATTAAGGGATTGAGGGATTGAGGGATTGAGGGATTGAGGGATTGACTAAAATAAAATAATAAATATTTAATACTAATTTAAATAAAAAATATTATACAATATTATAAAAATGTCTTTGAATCCCTCTTCTTCTCCCGCGCCTTCGTTTTTTCACCATCAGGCTGCCACCATGTTTCCCAAATTCATGGATGGCAGCTTCAATGGTAACTCAACCAAGACCAATTTCAGTGGTGGAAATACCGTCCGTCCTAAAGTTGGCGGTTCCGCCTTTACTACACCTACACAGCCTTCCGCAAAACTGCTGGATAACTGGTTTAACGGTAACAAGACTGGTGTAAATGTTTGCCCCAAGGGTAGTTTCGCTTCTTCCCCTGATGTGCGTTTGATGATGCCCATGTAAATCGGATATGGATGTATGTATGTATGAGCACTATATGTGAATCGTTTTCGGCGCCTTTCTCAGGAAAACTTGTCCTAGGATTTCTGTGCGTCTAACATTCTTAATCGGTAAATAATTTACACCCACCTTTTGTAAATTATTCACTCCTTGTTTTGCGCTATCTTTTACTAATGTCGATGCACGAATGATTACAGCATTATCATATTTGCCCGGCTTCACTATATTTGTCACCACAGCGTGTGCACTCGGGAAATCTTTCAAATGAAACCATAGTGCTGATTGCGGTGATGTCCGAACTATATTGTCGTTATCTTGTTGGTTTTTTCCTACTCTTATATGGTATTCGCCATTGAATACTTCGGTATACATTTGATGACTACTGTCGTTGTTGTGTGGATATTTTGGTTTATATAAATTAATATATAAAATATTTACAATCAATTTTATATTATATATTAGTTTAAATTAATAATAATCTTAATATTAAAAATAATAATAATAATAATAATATTGTGTTATGAATAAAAATAGTGAAGAGTTGCGTATCATTCCATATACTGCAACATCTTTGTCTGTTATTGGTCGCTTCATATTTATGTTTTTACTTTATAAAAATAAAAGCACAAACAGCTTATCTCTGCTTTTTTGTATTCTTAGTATCTTTTCTTCTGGTATGTGGATTTATTATAGTGTTCAGTCAAGTGATACGCCAATGATTGTGCGAAGTTCGCTTGAGATTTCTTTGCTTTCAATATCGGCTGTATACATTATTTACAATAAAGTTAGAAACTATTATGCCGAGCTCCGCATTTTACCTTCGTGACATATTTTTAGAGTTATGAAAAAAGAGTTGATAAAACTCTATCTTACCTCTATGTGTCGTGTCGCACTACCATGTATTTCTCTCTATCTCTATCTCTATCTCTTTCAATCGTCTTATCCATCAAGTGCATCTTTGCACATGGGCTCACACGATGCATATAGTCCATCACAACTCGCCATTGCCGGGGAGCATTGAAAACGAAACGAATTTTGGACGAGTGTCATGGGTTCGGGTGTCATGGGTTCGGGTGTCATGGGCGTTTCAGGGTCAAGTGTCGGTGTCTGCCCACGTCGTGCCATGGGTGTCATCGGCGTCCTCGGTGATACTGAAACGGGCGATAGTTCTTCGCGAGAACCACCACCGTGATCCATATCCGCGCCCATGATTGTAGTGGTAGCCCAGCTTTGCTGCATCTGTGCAATGTCACATTGATTAGCAAGTTCCTGCTCCAGCATCGCGATTTGATCGGAATGAACTTGATTCAATTCTCTTTCATGTGCCGCTTCCTCCTGTGCGGCTTCAAGATTGTAGTTCAATATTGCCTTCTCATAGCCATGTTCACGTCTCATTTCTTCCATCTGGCGTAAAGCTTCTTCGTATTTTCGATGATATACGACACTCGTTTCATGAAACTCCGCAGCAAGAGCATTCGCGTGCTCCAATTGCGTAATCAGTCCTTGCATATTTTGCTCCAACTTAAATACCTGCCCCTGCAGTCCTCTCACAAATCCTCTACTTACCTTCACTCCTTCGAATTCTGATGCTGATGCCGCTTCGCTACGTTGAGACATTGATAATTTTTGTGTTTTCCTTTTTGTTCTTGCTTTCACTATATCCGATTTATGCGAATAAATCTATTTCAATTTTCTGTTTTCTGTTTGGAAAATCTTCTATTCATTCAAACTCATAAATGTGTATAGTTGGATTCCAGAATCCTGAAATAATATACCTTTCTTTATTATACGCGGTTTCCGCATAGTAGTCAAATGCTACAGATATATAGGTTTGTGTAGCGTCTGTCGTTGTTACACCGGGTGGCGAAAAGACTTCGATTAATCTTTCACGCATTTTGGGAGACAGCTCATCGGGTTGAAAATTAATAAGACAGTCTTCTAGGGTGCGTGATTCAATATATATATTCCTGCCATTGACAGACATGTATGTTCCGCGAATGGATTTGGGTGCGGGTGTATGGGTGGATGTAGAGGTGAACATTGTTCGGTATGTTCAATAAATATTGTAAGCGATTTATATTTATGTATTTTTAATAAATATATTTCAATTTGTGTTTCACATAAAAAAAGTGTTAGTTCATATGCGCACACATAGTTACCTACTTACCTATTGTTTTGCATGTTTGGAGTTCGACTGCTTAATACCCATACAACTCTTCATTGGATGGCACGATGGAGCTGGAAATGGAAACGCGCGGCATTTGGGCTTGGTAATCATGATAACGCACACTGTGCTCGGACTGAGGTTGTGGCTGCTCGGGATGGGGTTGCGAAATACCCATCTTGATCGCCGCCTTGAGTGGGTCTTCCGTGATTCCTTTGATGCCTACAATATTGTCAATGAGATGCTGTGCTTCTTCCAGATTTCCTCTGATCCATTCCTTCGGAGATTGCCTTTGCTTCTCTTGCTGACTCATCATCGCACTCGCGGCCATCTTTCTCTCCAGATCTTCCAACTTCTCGGTAATTGATACCAGTTCGTCGCGAAGAAGCTCGTTCTCGGCATGTAAAGCATAATACGCGGCTTTATTTTCGCGTTCAGTTCTGGCCGACGGCGTTGATGCCTGTGAAGAAGGAGTCGTGGGGCATGATGACGCATCGGACTCGTAGCATGAAAACGACATGATTTGATGATTTGATGATTTGATGATTTGATGATTTGTCTTTGTTTGATGAATGTTTAATTCTCTACTTACTATTTATACGATTAAATTCGTTTCAATTTTCCGTTTGCCTATATTCGATATAATGTAACGGTTAACGGTTAACGGTTACACTTGCAGCACTTACACTTGTACTTGCGAAGTCTCCTCAGTTGACGCGAATATGAATCGTTGCTAGTATCATTCCGAATACAGCAAATCATGATTCCAAATATTACCGTAAACGCTCCCATCATTGTAAATACTTCTGCCATAAATACAGGCATTGTTATATAGTGTATAGTGTATAGTGTATAGTGTATAGTGTATTGTCTATGATGGTGTTTATTAAAAACATTAAATCGTTTCAATTTTCTGTGCGGTGCAGTGCATGTGAACATAACTACATAGGACATGTAAACCGACATTCAAACTTAAGCGAAAAATTAAATGGTTGATGATTAAAATCTACCAGAATTCCATTATGATAACGGAATTTAAATTTTAATCTTCCGATTTTTTCTACGATATGGGGTAATATTCTTTTAAACTTTTTTACAGGAACATAACACTTTGAAACATTTGATAATGTTAATTTTGCAAATGAATTATTTACATTACCATTAAAATCGTTATTATAAAAATCGCTAGTAGAAACAGAATAGGGGGTTATTTCATCTATCCAGTTGAATGAGTCTATTTCCAAATATATAGTATTGTATATATCTATTTCTGCTATTTTTATAGATGTGACAATAAATATATTTGAAGTTGGATTAGTTGGATCCAATCCAGCTTCATATACATTTTTATAAAAACCTAGATTATATCCTAGCCCCCAATTATTCAACATTTTCCAGGAATCAAAATAACAATTAGAATATATTGATTTTTTATCAAACCATAAACTAAATGTGTATGGACTATTATGAAATGTGAATTTTCTTTCTACGTCGTTATATGTAACACTGAAAAACGTATACTGCGTAGAAGGCAATACATAAATACCCAAACTATATAATTTTGATGTCGTAACATCGTTTAATTGTTTCGTCAATTCTGCAGAAAGGTCGCTATACGTATAGTAACCCGACGGTATTGTTAATTCTATTGGATCGGTAAAATAAAACGGTATACTAAACCACATTTTCGTGTTTTGAAGATATTCGGATATATTATAATAAAAAGTAGGTAGAGTAATATCAAATAATTCAATAGACATTGTGTTTTTAATTACAGACGGTAGACTCACTTCAAACAAATTCTCATTAGGATATTTTAATATATCTCTATCTTCGGTATGAAATGTTACCATTCTCGTGCTAAAGGATGGGGGCGTATAACATGAATTATTTGGTGCTGTTTCTTTATTTTCTTTATTATAAAAAATATATGGTTTTACATTTTTGTTTTCATCTACGATTGTAGAATCGTATTTTTTTTCCAGAATATCATATGCATTGTTAAATAAATCATAATATAAAATATTTAATGACGAGTTTGATGGATGTATTTTTTCTACTACTTCTTTACATGTTTGTAAATCTTTTCCTGAAAAATTTTTATCGATTTTAAATAAATTTAATATATCCACAAAGGAATAATTATCTATATTCAAATCAATGTTATTCATATTTTATAATAATATTCAATATATTATTATATAATTTTATACTAGTTATTTATACTAGTTATTTATACTAGTTATTTATACTAGTTATTTATACTAGTTATTTATACTAGTTATTTATACTAGTTATGTATATTTATCAATTAAAGTCAAGACCGATGGGAATGGGAGCGAGGGGGAGATTTTGATTAGACCTAGAAATGTCAGCCACCCCTCCTGCCTTATTGGCTAGAGTTACAGTATTCGAAAAAACACCCAAACAATTCTTAACTAACCAATCCCATCCTGGATTAGCCGTGTCATATGACTGAATAAATTCTAAGAAATCTCCAGAAGCCACAAATTGATAGAATTTATATTGTTGTCCTAACCAAACAAAGTTAGAATTATCACCAGAATAAAGAAACACAACAGCACCAGTAATGCTCTTGTCGGCGTTTGTTAAGAAACCAGGAGCTGCAAACATGACTGTTTTAGATGCGCCATTTCTGGTATTCGTAGCATTACCAGATTCATCCATCGTAAATATTAAAATAGATTCTGTCGCGCCATCATATACATATTCAAAATTCGCAGCACTAGTAACAGCGGTTTGTATAAGGGTAGTAGTCGTGGTTTTATTTACTAAACTTACGTTGTTATTACCATTGATAAGTTGAGTTCCGGAAATCTGTGAGGTAACATAATCTTGGACAGCGCGTGCTGTAGGATAAGATCTATCATCATCTGCTTCAGCCGCTATATTATTAGTTAAATTAGTATTTATGTTAAAAACATTATTGTAAAGTGTTGAGATGTATGCAGGAAGAGCAATATTCATATATGGATGTGATGTGGTTCCTATAAGCTTTGCTGGGTCCATAAGAGGATAGCTGTATGAGGTCGATGGGCGATCGACAGTTGGTTCGAATAAACCAGTAGCTGGTGGTGCGTTGGGGACAACTACATTTACCGCAAAAAGACCATCACCCGTAATGGTCGGTAAACTTAAAATAGCGTCGTTTGCAAAGTTGGTAGCCATTTATATTATAATATAGATGAATATTTTATTTATATTTTATTATATTTTTTAATTATTGAATATTATAATTCATGAAATAACCTCCGTGTTTTTTTACGCACCAGTTTCTTTTATCCATGTTCCAAAATACTTCTAAGCTATCTCCGATGATAGGAAAAACATAGCAATTGAATATATTACCCAATTCACTAAACCCTCCAGCATTGTTATTATCAGCATTAATAGAATAAATATAAACTAGTTTATTCTGTGATATTTCACATGTGTTTATTATATGTTTGAATATACCATTTGGTATCAAATTATTAGCCGGTAATTTAAAAATTGAATGATAGTCTGTTACTAAATCTACCGGTTTGGTGATTATTGTAACCATACTATCAAAACCAAGTTCCTTAAAAATTGGATTTTTCGATATATACACATTTTCGGTTTTTTTATAGTATTCATTTTGAGATTCATTTTCAACCGAATTTAAACGCGTTGCTATAGAATTAAAATGTTCATTGGATAAATGTTTTCCTAAAGTATTATATTTTAAATCTGTTAAAAATGAACCATATTCAGAAAATTTTTTTGAACTCATGGTTATACTATATAATAAACACATAGAAATAATTATTACACGGATTTTGTATTTTTGTATTTTTGTATTTTTGTATTTTTGTATTTTTATTGTATATAGGATTTGCTGTGGTTTACTATGTGTTCCACAAAAAAAAGTGTTAGTTAATATAACACATGCGCGCACACTCTTACCTCATTCTATAGTTGGAGACGAGATGTCTCTGTTGCTCTGATTTAGAATTCGTAGTCACTCGGTTCGTCATACCACGCCCACGGTTGCGGGATGTTCGCAATCCTAGTTCCGCGTGCGCTGGCATGTTTTTCCGCCGCCTCGATGCGCCTCCATATAGCGATGTGACGCTTCTTGCCTTTGAGCGAAACATTCTGAAGATTCTTCTTGGGAAAGTTGACTTGAGCTCTGCCTCGGTAAAGCAGTGTCGTCGTCGTTTGTTCTTGTTCTTCCATGTCACTCACTTCTTCCACATCGCAGCATTCTTTGTGCACAGGCACACGGTTGGTGTTCATGGTGAGCTTGAAAGGGACGAACTTTGCTTTCTTTTTGAGCTCTTGCTTGGCCTGTCTGGCTTTTGCCGCTTTCTTTGCTGCTCCCGCAGCGGCTTTCTTCTGAGCACTGATTCCTCCACTGGATGCTGCCGACGACGTAATTCGTGCCTTCGGCTCCGTCACTAGGACGACTTCGAGCTGCAGGACATCGGGGTGGTCATCGCATGTGTAGGTCATGTCGTCATCGTTGGTTTCCGCCAACAGCGCAACTTCGCGTCTGTGTTCGGCTTCATTCGCTCTTGCTTCTTCGTCCCATGTTTCGCCATCGCTGTCACGCGTGTTTTCAATCCAGTGTTGTTGCTCTGCTGCTGCTTCTGCTGCTGCTTCTGCTGCTTCTGCTGCTGCTTCTGCTGCTTCTGCTTCGCGACATTCACGCTCCCAATTGTATTCGCGCGGAAAGTAGTCACTGTCGTCGCTGTAGCAGCTGTCGATACACTCCATATCGCCACACCCGCTGAGGAGTTCGGGTTGTTGCTGCTCCTGCTGCTGCTCCTGCTGCTGCTGCCTGTATTCACGTTCCATCCATCGTTGTCCAATGATGTGATACTGATTTTGGCGTTGCTCCTCCTGCTCAAACTGTCTGATTGACTCCTGTTGGTCGGCGAGAAGATCCGCGTGGACTTGGCACACTTTCGCAAATTCGCGCTCTTCGTCAAACGTCTTCAGGTCGAGAATTTCGTCATTGGGGAGTTGGATTTGCGAAACGATAGGAGCATGGATGTCGACTCCGTGGATGTAGGGGCGGTGGTCAGCGGCTTCAGTTGCGTAGTGTTCTTGGAGTGACGATTCAGCGTTTCGAAAGTCGACAGAGGCATCCAGCTGAAGCCTCTTCATTTGTTTCTTGCGCGTCAGGTATTCGCGCCTGATGTCGGCACGCATTCTGCACAGGAGTTCTTGCTTGTCGTAGGCATTTTTGAGATTCTGCATTTTTGTGAAGCGGGTTTCGTGGTGTTCGTAGGTCATCTGTCTGTGGGGGTCAGCAAATTTGTAAATCCCATAATCACCTCTCTGGCCATTGAAGATTTGGGATCCGTATTCGGTGCCAGCAATGTATCTGGCAGAGGTCGCTGCGTGGTTGTAGGTCGCTGCGTGGTTGGCGGCAGTAGTAGTAGTAGTAGTTCCGGACATTGATGATTCGTTCGTTGTTTGTTTGTTGGTTGCTTGTTCACTGTATTCTATTTTAAAGATTATTTTCATTTCAATTTTCTGTTCATGGAAAATAGAAATGGTAAATTAAGATTTTATATATTTAAAAATTTTTAAAAATTTAAATATTACAAAAAATATTTTAATTTTTAGTTAGTATATGTATTAAGGAAGTATTTTTTAGTGTGGTTGTTATTGTTATGAAAAATTATACGAGTTTGGGTTCTAGTCCGAATACAAACTATATAAGATATAATGATAATGGTGCGAGTGGAGGTAGCGGAGGGCTTGGAGGGTTGGGAGATAACTTGGCTTTTAAGAAATTCGAAAAATATGATACACATGAGACGCAACAGAAGCGTGAGATTAATCGAAATTCGGATGCAGTAATTGGAAATACAAACATATACACAACTGAAAATATTATTCAACTTAATAGTAATAATAGTAATAATAGTAATAATAGTAATAATAGTAATAATAGTAATAATAGTAATAATTCTTTATCATCATCTGCATCTGCATCTTTCATTCCAGGTGAAGTTGTTTTCCGAACAATTGTTATTCCTTTTTATATTTGTCTTATGGATATTATTATATTGAATGACTTGTTCGTTGAAATCGTAGATAATAGTAGTATTGAAACAAAAAATAAAATTCTAGGTAGTGGTAAAATACGCAAATACCGTCTCAATGGTGCAATAAAAAATTACGATATATTTGTTGAAATGGAAAATGAGGACGTATTCCATGTTAAAAAGCGCGGGATTATGATGCGTGTTCGTGTCTCTGAAGAAATACGGCAACTTATTTTAAATACTATGGTAAATTATGTAGCCGATGGCGGGGATATAATAAAAAATCCTCATCATGCTCAAAATTTAAATGGGGAAATAATTAAAGCGGATGTTAAAAAAAACACAAGGGGGTGTTTTACATGTTTTGGAAGGTAATTTATATTTATGTAATACTATTACTTCTTGAATTATTTCATTTTTTATATTTGGATATATATATATTTGGATATATATATATTTGGATATATATATATTTGGTAGCATAAATGTCACAAAGTGCACTACGAGCTCAACGCAGGAAAGAACAGGCTGCTGAAAAAGAAGCAGAAAAATTATTACAAAGGGATTCTGAATTACAAGCAGCTGAAAAACTTAAAGAACGATTGATGGCGGCATCACTTGGAAGAACTGATGCTTTACGCATGACACCAAAACAATTGGAAAAACTTGGTATAACAATAGTTTATACTAGCCCATCTAAAAAAACCCCTCGTGGGGCTCGTGGGGCTCGTGGGGCTCGTGGGGCTCGTGGAGCAAGTGCTGTAGCCGAAGGAGGAAGAAGCAGAAGAATGCGTCGTCATCGTCGTCGTAGTCATCGTATAAAACATCACGTGACGCGTCGTCGTCGTCATCATCACTAACATATTACAAACAATATATGATGGATGATGGATGATATATGATAAATAGTCATAGAAAATATGATACTATTATAACAAATATATAAACACTATTTGTTATAATATACAAAATACAAAATACAAAATACAAAATACAAAATCATATACAATATTTAGTGATATGAATTTCATAGACGATTGTGACGATTCAAATAGGAATTATCGTATCATTGAAGAACATGATATGGAGATTTTAGAAGGGTTGGAGGGTGTTGAAGGTATTGAAGGAGTTGAGGGATTAGAGTGTGTGGAGAATTTGGATAATATTGTTTTGGTTGATATGGTTGATATGGTTGATATGGTTGATATGGTTGATGACACAGGTGTTACTGTATTAGATTCATTGGATTCGTTAGATGAATTGAGAGAGGTAGAATTCCTTGATGCTTTAGATTTAGGAGGATGTGATACACAAGAGACGCAACAGAAGCGTGAGATTAATCGAAAATCGGTGGGGGAAATAAAAAATGAAAAATCTGTTAAAATACGCGAAATTACTGTAGAAATGCATGAAATCGAATTGTCGATCAATACTTCAACTGTTGAAGAAGTTATTTTTAAAAAATATCGGGTTGAAATTATTGATAAACGTTCACGGGGTTGTATTATGCAAGGTGTCGTTACGGGATATACACTTGTTGGGCGCGTTTATGATCCTGATATTCTTCTGGATTTTGATGATGGGCGGAGTTTTTATAATGAGAATTTCGGGTATTTGATGCGGTTTTATATTTAGTGGTGATTGTTTTATATTTTTTACTTGTATAATATATAGGATTTATTCTGTTATTCTGTTATTCTGTAAATGGTTAAAATGCATCGCACACGAAGAATGAGAAATCGTAGATCTGGAAGGAGTAAGAGGGGGGGGGTGAAGATTGTTGATAAGGATAAAATTGCGAAGGAGGATATTTTGGTAAATGAGATTAAAGATTATATTAAACAACATGACGGTGATATTCCTAATTTAGATATTATATTGGAAAGTGCATTTAAAGATACGCACCTTAACGAGCCTTCAAGACAAAATGTTTATACATTTAGGGTAAGACAATGGTTAAAAAATAACTATGATTCAGACGGTAATAGATTTACAAAAAGCCCAAGTGGTTCATTGGACTATTATGGCTCTGATTCCGATTCCGATGATGACCCATTTAAAGGAGGCAAGTCGCGTCGTCGTAGTCATCGTAGTCGTCGTCGCTCAAATAAGAAATCAAGGAAAGGGCGCAAGTCTCGTCGTAGTAGTCGTCCTTGATAGTTTTATTGATTATTTAGACATATTTTATTTTTATAAAATATATATATTTTTATAAAATATTAATATATATATATTCTGTTATTGTAATGGTTAGAATGCATCGCACACGAAGAATGAGAAATCGTAGATCTGGAAGGAGTAAGAGGGGGGGGATGTTTGGGTGTTTGAATTGTTCTCAAGAAAAGAAAGATTTTAAACTAAAAAAAAATGACCTACCGGAATTAGAATCGTCTTTAAATAAGCTCGATGATAAAAAAATAATTAAATTATATTTTGAGCTTAATCTCGAGGACAAACAAATATTACTTAATTATTTACAAATACACAAACCCACTATAATCGATAGACTGAATGAAATTATTAATAGTCCAGACATGCAGAATGCATGGCATAATATAGCGATGACTAATCCTTTATATGCTGCTCCGATTGGAGTATTGGACACTGTTCAAGCTCTTACGGGACGCAGTGACAGTGCTCATTATAATCCTTATGTTCTAGATCCTCTTTATGTCAGAGCTCATGAGAATAATACAAACAGTGGCGGCAAATCAAGACGTCATCGTCGTAGTCGTCGCCTCTCAAATAAGAAATCTCGGAAAGGGCGCAAGTCACGCAAATCTCATCGTCGTCTGAGTTCATAGGTCACAAAGGCGTCACCCGCTTCCATAAAAATAAAAAAGTGTTAGCATATTATACCATATTATACCATATTATACCATATTATACCATATTATACCATATTATACTTACCTATAATATGATATACTCAGGTGTGGCTTGCTGTTGTTTCTCTTATTCGGCAGCTTCGACGGCTTCGACAAGTGCATTGAACTCGATTTCGCGGTAGAGCGACATGATGAATTCTTCGACGTAGGCGACAATAGACGGCGTGTTGAAATCCTCAGCTATGCAGCGGCTCATTCTGCCTATTGTTTCAAATGTGTTGTCAAGCGTCTCGACTGGCGTTGAATGGTATTCATATGATGCAGGGGTCGCGCCGAATACTCCTCCTCCTCCTCCTCCTCCTCTCACCGCCTGGGTTTCCACCAGGTCCTGTAATGCTTCGTAAATCTGGAGCGCATTTTCTTGCCAGAAGTCTTGGAGGGTTTGATATCGCTGAGACGAGGAAATTGCGAATCGTTCCCAAATGAGTTTCAATCCGAATGAACTCGAAAGTTTGCCACCATGTGTGAACCGCTTCAGTATGAATTCGCTGTTGGTTGCGATGTTGGAGTATCTCCTGTCGCTTGTCGGGTCCGGTGTCGGGTTCCATGGGTCGGAAGGATCGATGTGTTCGTCAGCATGTTCCGAGTATCCGTTGCCATATTCGATTGTCGGTCCGTCGTCGTTGTTGTCGCCGTCGTCGTTGTCGTCATCCTCACATTCACTGTCAGGATCGCTGTCGCTGTTGTATCCAGGACCGAAATCGGGTGTCTTGCGTTTGTATTTGATAGGGCGAGGCTGTTCTTGGTGGCGGGGTTCTTCCTTGACGAGTTTCCATTTATCGTATTCATTGGGCGTGATTTCGCCGCGTTCCAGAAAATACCTGAGAGGGTCGTTAGGGTCAACACCGGGGTAGGATTCGGCTTCCGCTGCTTCGACTGCTTCTTCGGCTGCCGCTGCAGTGATGTCGTAAGGGATATAGAAGTCTTCACTGTCGCTGCCATTGCCACCATCGCGCGGCTCAGTATTTTTGCTGTCGCTGCTGTAGCTACTGATGCTGAGAACATCGCAGTTGGATCTGTAATCTCTACTGTTCATGTTCGTGTTCGCGTTCGTGTTCGCGTTCGTGTTCGTGTTCATGTTGGAATTTGATGTTGTGTTTGTCGCTTTGTCTGTTCGCTATATTATATTTAAAGGAATAAAAACATTTCAATTTCTTGTATTATACAAATACAATACAAATACAAATATAAATATATAACAGTCATATATTTATATAAATGAAAAGTTGTGACAGTTGCAACAGTTGCAACAGTTATAGTTCAAATCCTAAATTTTGGATTAATAAACAACATGAGTGGGGATTACGAACATGTGGGTAGCTACAAGAAAAATGGAGAGAATATATATATATATATATATATTTTTTATTTAGTTCACTGTGTGGGGTTGGCAACGGGAATGGTATCAGTAATGGGAATCCACCAAGTAGGAGCGCTGCGGCGTTTTGTCCATGTAGCGATGCGCCTTTTTTCGGGTGACATATAGTATGCCTGATATGATTTGACGGCATCGCCTTCTGGGTCTTTATATTGGTCAGGCATCGCAAGCGCAAATGGTGTAACGGTGTGTGATGGTTCAGAGCATGTGAATTTGTCGTCATCTGGAATATTGGCGCGAAGGATTTGCGCGACTTGGTATGACTTGTGGATTTTCGTTTCGGGGTGGCCATAGCGGTATTTCCATTCAGCATGAAGTGCATCCACGAGATCAAGTGTCCAGATGAAATTCGCGCGGGATGTGCGGCACCAGATTGTCACGGGGTGATTCTTGTGGGCGAGTTTATAAAGGGAGTTGGCGATATGTTCAGGGAGATCGGGAGTAAGGACGCGCATCGCCGTGCAGAGCATTTGGACAGCCTCGAGCAGGATTTTGTTGACATGCTTGTCCATCATTTCTTCGGCGGCTCTAGCTGGATCAAGCGAAAGGATGAACAGATTCATTGTGTGGCGACGATGATGATGATGATGGTCGTGATGAAATTGATGAGACTTTTCTCTTTTTACTGACTCTTAATTATACGAGTAAATTCATTTCAATTTTTTATTGGGTTACAAATAATTGCGGAGTTTACAAATATATTAACTATTTACTACTTTATAGTTGAAAACTTTATAGTTGAAAACTTTATAGTTGAAAAATATAATGGAACAAAATAGTGATAATATACCTCTCGTGGTATCATATGAAACTGATTTATCTGATAATGTAAATGCGCAAGTATTTAAAAAGACATTGGAAAAACATAGATGGGATTATAAATTTATAGGCGAAGGAATAAAATGGACTAATTTTAAAGATAGAATGATAGCATATTATAATTTTTTAGAAACACTCCCTGAAAATAAAGTGGTTGTTTTATCTGATGCCCGGGATGTTTTTTGTTTAAGAGATTCAGTATTATTTATGGAAAAAATTAATAATATTATTGATACAAAAATAATTATAAGTGCCGAGATGTTTTTACTCGGACATATGAATTGGACAAAAGAACAAATGGAAAAAGAAATTTCGAAAGATCCTAATTTTTTTTATCAAGGAGTTCCATTAGATAAATATTGGTTGTATTATAATAAAACAAATGAAATACCGTTCAGAAAATATGTAAATGCTGGCTTAATTATAAGTAGAGTAAAAAATTTAAAAACTGCTTACAAATGGATTTTAGATAATAACTACGTGGATGATCAACTTGGTTTTGCTAACTATGCAAATAATTTTCCACAGCTTATGTTCTTAGATTATGATGCAAATATTCTACATACTTCAACCGGTTTTGTAAATGGTTGTTTATACAATCACGATATTCAAATGAAAGATGCACCTACATTTACAGAATTATTTGGAATGTCAAGTTATTTTTTACACATTCCAGGCCATAGTGGTTCAAATGGGCAAAAATATATATATGATGTTATATATAAATTGCAAAAATTCGATATCATAGATAAAGACATATATTCTACATATGGTTTTACAATTAAAAATAATCGTCATAAATTTATCATAACAAATGATAATTAAATTCGTATAATTTTTGTTATTTCTACTCATTCTACACATTCTTCTCATTCTACACATTCTTCTCATTCTACACATTTCTAAAATTAAAAATGTGTATAATACCATAATAACAAAATTGAAATGAATAATTAGGTTTAAATCAAATACAGAAAAATCAAACAGTTTCGTTTATTCGTTCAATCGTTCGTTCAATCGTTCGTTCAATCGTTCAATCAGTTATATCTAAATGTCGTCCACTTCATCTGCTTCATCTACCGCCCCCCATGTATCCCCGGTGCTTGGTCATAAATCTTGGCGTCAGAGGAATGGTGGGGTAATAGATTTCGAAGTGTATAGAAATGAAATGAAGAAAATCCAGGAGGCACGCAAGCGTATGATGGTTGCTGGTTCTGGTTCTGGTTCTGGTTCTGGTGCTGCTGGTTCTGGTGGTGGTGGAACTGAAACAAAAAAGAGTTCACATTCATATTCACATTCACGCATGAACGCATGTGACATCAATGGCGAGGAGTTCCAGATCGTCTGTGAAGAACTATGGGTCGATTTCAAATCTTGGATGAATCATCACGACAATCTGAACAACTGTGTCAGCAAGGCTCGTGCTGCGATTGCAAGCAACCGGATGACAATTGTGTCCGTGCTTGTGTTTCTTATTTGGTTTCGCTGGTATGTCGGCGCTGGAAAAGAAGCGTGTTCGTATGGGGTTGGTTATGGTGTGTTCAGTTTCGTGTGCGAAGTGTTGCGTCATATGGGCGAATTTGTTGCCGCTTTGGTTTTAATGGTTTCGGGATTTTGTGTCGGCTTATTGCCTATTATCGCGTGTGTGTGTTTATACGAATTCAAAGATGCGTTTCCTGATCCAGCTGAGGATGAGGATGACGAAAATGACGGTCATCTAAAAAAAGAGTGAAGTGATTGTGCGTGATGGTGTTATGCGCTTGGTGTGTATGTGATGGTATGTGGTATGTGACAGTAAACTTTTTTATTTTATTTGGTTTGTTATTTGGTTTTCACAAGTCATACCTGTATCATGTATCATGTATCATGTATCCTGTATCATGTATCCTGTATCCTTTTCGATACACCCATTATACTTCCAAATTAAGCACCCGATTCACTGGATGGGCTGGCTCGGGTTCGTCTTGGGGCTCGTTCCGGTTTTGGGGTGCTCTAAGACGAACTTCCGACGATGCAATCCTTGCTCTCTCATCGTTGGTTTGTGCATTGTAAAGAACTTGGATGAATGCATTTGCCAGGTTTCGAAGCGCTACATTTCGATCGACTGGATTGTTTTCGCGCACATGTTCATGTTCTTCACGATCATTGCCATCCTGTTCGAAATTGTGCGGCAGCTCGATTGGATTAGGGAGATTCGGAAAGTCACGCGCCCATTGAAGGCGTGAATATCGATGCATGTTGATCTGCTCTGCAGCAAATGTCGCATACATTTCACACCGCTCTTGTGCTGTTGCGCCCCGGGGGTATACTATATTCCTCCACCACGTGTATGCCGCCTGTGCTTCAATCGGGTCATCATCATAATCAGGGATGCGGACTTCACGATTTGCGCGGATGACAAGAGCAGGGTCGGGTAAAATGTGTGCCGCTGCTGGGAAATTCATTTCTTCGAATGCCGCAAAATCGTTTCCAGGTGGTCTGAATTGTTCGCACATTTTTTGTATACATTCGTCGCCGTCGCCGTTGCCGTCGCTGTGAGATGATGTCAGCATCAAAAGCTGCTGTTTGGTCTGGTAGAAGGGCTGCGAACGTGTTTCGACTTCGAAAAGGCGCGTAACTGCTTGGGTGAATGGATGATTCACGTGATACTTGACGACGACGGGAATGTAGAGCCCGGTTAGAGCATTGGTTGCGGTATCGAATTCTTCCACGTGTAAAATACAGCGCCGGAAACCAGGTTCATTTGATGGAAGAGGAATGTAGACGATTTCGGGGAATGATTCGTGGTCGGCATCCCTGCCTCCAAAACTGAGATCGTAAATGAATCCGGAGGTGTCGTGCAAGGCGTGCGGGTGTCCTGTAAGATGGTCGAAAATCGCGTCCCATTCGTCTGTGTTCTGGAAATGGTGTGAGCGGGTATAGTATCCTTCGTTTCCTGGACGATTAAGAATGTAGCGATTGTTGTTGATGATGCGGTGGACGTTGTTCTCGTGTTCTTCATCGACGCCGGGATGGTCGTATGGGTAGTCGTTGATGACGTTGATGAAATTGATGTTTGCGGCCATTGTTTTTGTAATTGTTGTTCGGGTTTCGGTTTGTTCGGTTTCGCTGCTTCTAGGTTTAGGGGATTAAATTCATTTCAATTTTCTATTCTTCCGTGGTGTGTCGGAAATTGAAATGTGTTTTGGGGTTAGAAATAGTCATATTTGACTACAGGCGACCACTACTATGGCGACGATGTTTTCTACGTGTTCTCCGCATCTTCCTTGATTTTTTCTTTGTCACATGGTGGTGACGACGACGACGACTGCTACTGCGGCGGCGACTGCGACTGCGATGTCTTGAACCACCGTCATATGATATTGAACCATCGGGATTTGTTGGGAGGGGGGGGGTATAGTTATTTTTGTTCAACTCTTCCACGGTTGGTGTTTTCATCACAGTATCTGGGTTGACTGAACTATTTTCCGACATTTATATATATTCCACATATTATATTCTATTTACCCACCATTATTTCTTTCCCTAAATTCTTTACTATTTTTCGTTCATAGTTTTCATAGTTTTCAATCGGTTCACATATCGATCGCATCATTGTCAGATATTCGATCTGCTTTCGTTCCGTCTCTATCCAATCCGGGTTTTCTTTCGCCCATCGTTGTAATGCCGTGCGTTCTTTATCTGCGATTCTTACAATCGCATCCTTCATCATATCATGATTGTCGTCTTTCTTCCATTTGTCTTCATCTTTAATATACATAATATCGCGCTTCGCATCGGTGCAATGTATGGGGCGTTTATATATGTCCAATTGTTTGAGTCCTTTTATCATAACATCGGTTACTCCACGCGATATGCCATTTGTCTTTGAGAATAGTAAATCTTCGATTGTTATCTTGAGCGTGTCGATGAATTCCGTCATGTTCAATGCATCTTTGCATTTCTCGTTCAAGAATATATTCAGATTGAAGGTGTTGTTGTTCGTGTTGTTGCAGTTATTATTGTTCGTATTGTTTATCACTTGATTAGGAACCACAAGATGCTGTTCCTTAATTAGTTTCATCATCTCTTCACTATTTTTAACCAAAGTCATGAACATCTCTTTTGTTATCATGATTTTATCGTCGCTACACATGAAGTCTTCAAAAACATTGGAACCTTCTTTACTTGTTTCTATTTTTATATTATCTTCTTTAATTACATTTTTAATATCATCGTCATCATCTTTGGGTAATGAAAACGACTTATTGCATTTCTTTTCATGATACCATAAACTATTTCTTGCTTTATATTCCTTATTACATTTCCTACATACGAAAACATTATGGGTAAAATTTGGCGTAATTCCTTGTTCTAAATTATTAGACATTGTTCTATTCGTATGTTTACGTGTGGCGATGTGTCGCTCCCAATCAACTCTTTTACTGCATTTAACATCACAAAAATTACAGTAATATTTGGTGGCGTAATTCGGCGTAATTTCCATTCTATTTATATCATATGTATAGAATATATTTTACGCCTAAACCTTTTTCATATATTATATAAAAATTGGGGAAAAGTTATCGTAACATTTTTTTAGACTTTAAAATGCATTTGTGAGCATTATGCTCTGAGTGATGTTTTCATTGTTTTTTTTAAATCTAGGATTGGTTTTTCAGAATTGGACATTTATAAATGTCCATTTTTGAAAAGTGGGGGTCAAGAGTTGAAATTTTCATACATCATCGTTTTGGGGATTTTGGGGGATTTGGATTTTTAACTTTTTATTTTTTAGTTTTAAACTTTTAGTTTTCTGGTATGTTTTATCCCAGACATCTTTCTTACTTTTTATTTTCTTTTTATTCTATGACATTCTTAGCATTCTAGATCTAGATCGTGTATGAAAAAATTTGGTTGGGAAGAAGACCTTTCCTACTTTCATTGTATTCAGAATGCCATAATTCTACTTCAAACCTATATGAAACACCTACTTGAAGATCGGGTATACTAATACTATAATTATTACCATTCGCAACATAGATATTCGGTAAATAGTTCAAAGGATTCGAAGGAGCATCTGTTATACGATAACCAACTTTGTATGAAAATGGAGCTCCAACGTTTGGTGTTTGAAGAAGGAAATTACCAGGTGTAGCTGTTTGAACTAAACTAACCGTCAATACAGGTAGCCCTGTAAGTTCAATTGTATATAAATAATTAAAATTAAAACTATTCCACACAGTTTGAGATGGTCCTATTTTATTATATAATTCAATAGAAACCTTATATCCATTTTGAAATAAATATTGAGAGGTGTTTCCATATCCAGTAATAACCAAATAACCATCTGAAAAAGTTGCACTGTCTTGTGCATTCGTTCCAGAACCAGCATAGTCACCCGATCGAGCAGTTATAACTGCGGCAATTGAATTTAAATTAATACTGTTAATACCTTGGGGAAATTGGTTTAATCCTAGTGAAAATCGTAATGTGAAAATTGAGTTCCCTCCTTGAATCGCATAATTTAAGTTAGAACTATAAGCGGCATATACCTTGCCATCTACAAGTGTAGTTTCAACAGGAGGAGGAGGAGGAGGATAAGGAACAAAAGGTTGAGCACCATTAGTGGTAATGAGGACGTTTGGGCCACTTAGGGCGGCGTAAGAACCTTTTATGGAATAGGGGAAAGAAGTTCCTGGGGCACTGGTTTCAAACGCACTAAATATACTTGAAGTGGCGGGGATCAGTATGGAATTACTACCCATGACTACGCTAGATAAAGGAATATCCTGCTCATATGTTACCACATTAGGAAGAGAACCGGTGGAAACGC
>Ga0114978_10001393_pt1 | contig 20341 bp, 19 predicted proteins | sample S_140212_EF_Meta_FD_87027 | JGI IMG/M metagenome (GOLD analysis project Ga0114978, IMG submission 87027) | Freshwater microbial communities from Lake Simoncouche, Canada to study carbon cycling - S_140212_EF_MetaG | ecosystem: Environmental > Aquatic > Freshwater > Lake | place: Lake...
AGATGATCATGGGCGACCGTCCCCAAGGCCCGCTCACGCATCTGGAACAAGAGCGCCTGAACGACCCGACCATCAGCGGCGACATGCTTAAGCACGGGGGCAGGTGTCGAAAGTTCCGTTGCGGACAACCGACTTGTGCCAAAACTGGCGGCAAGGACCGGAACCCACAGAAGTCGTTTGAAGAGTGATCGGTTCATGATTCTTTCCTTGATTCTGCTGAAGGATAAGCACTTGAATCGCAGAGTTCTCTGGGATTGGACACGGCCAGATTGGTATCCCGCGATTCTAACTGAGCGGTGGACGAGAAGGAAAACAAATTTCCTCCGTCACAGGGGATTTTGCGAAAGAGACACCGTGATGGTGAATCTTTATTTTCTGCGATGTCACGGTCGCGGCATGGATTTAGCGTCTCGATTTCAGTTCTTTGGTTTCACCCAAAACGACCATTCGCTGTGCATTCAATTTTCGCAGACGTGAAACCGAGTAAATCCGGACGACTTTATTGCGATAGGTCAGATGGCCGTTGCTATCGTAACCCAGGAGATTTGTATCAACCCAATCCGCGAGCTGATCGTCTTTGAGATTATTTTTTTTCAATTGATAGACAGCAACATTCAGCGCCGCGAACGTTTCCGGGTCGACACCATGACCACTTTCGAGATCTTCTTTCGCGTTGACTCCCCCCACAAGGACGGAGTACGCATTGACTCCCTTCGTCACGGATTCGTACCGAGACTCGAGTTTCAACTGATCGACCGCTTTTTTCAGAGCATCATGCGCCTCGACGATTTTTTTAGTGGCATCTTCAGAGACTGCGGCCTCGTCCGATTGCGCCAGGACCAGCGGTGAGAGGGATGAGGACCCGAGCAGGTACCCCATGGCAACAAAACAGCTCGCAGTGACAATTTGCATCGAAATTCGCATGAAACTTCTCCTGTGTGGCATCGTACGCTGATTGAAAATATCACCGATCATCTCGGGTTTCCACATGATTTCCATCATCAGCACACACAAATCCGAACTTCTCTGCCTCAGGGATCCAAAACCCTGTCGGCATCCATCCCCAATTCCAGTTCCTGTGAACCTCGGAATTGCCGCGAACTCGATGCCCGCTTTCAGGCTGCCTTATCACGCTGCCGACCAGAGTCGACCGAGATTCGATGGGTTACGCTCAGCGGAGAATTTTTCGCATCGTTGTCTCGTAACTTCTTTCCTGCTGGACCCAGATGAAAACTGGCAATCACCAGCATGGCCGCTCCGCCGAGTGCAAGCAAGCAGAATCCGATCGCGGTTTGGTCATCAGTTGCTGATTGCAGTATATTCAACATGATATCGTCCTTCCCTTCCTGGGATCTTACTGATCTCGCACACACTCTTTTGATTTCGGTATTCCGGCAGTTGCTCATCAGCGTTGTGGAGGCGGATTCTGCAATTCTGGCTTCATGCGTGGCGAACAAATGGCCTGTGGCAATCTCGCCGAGTTTTCGGGTTGATCGGATTTGAGGATAAAAACGAGACAGTAGGTCATTATTGCTTCGTTCGTGTCGATTTTCGGTGGCAGTGCAAACTTCAATTGCCGATTGCAGGGGGGTTGACTCGACCCTGAGGCCGGATCTCGTTACCCGGTAATGGATTGCAATTTTATTTTGCGGCGAACTTTTTATTTGATCCAAGTGTCCTGATTCTGCGTAATCGTCATTGTGACGATTGAAATCAGAAAAAGAGTTACGGCACTTCGTTTGCTCTCTCTTTCCAAGATGAAGGTTGTCTTCTGAAATTGAAAATGGTGTTTCGTACCTGTCACAATTCAGGCAGGAGGGTTAGGCCGTGCAACGTTATCGTAATCCCGCTTTGAAACAACTTCGCGATCAGCAGATCAAGTACGCTCCCCGCGACGTCCAATTGACTCAGATTTCCCGCGCTGAGCGGCTACTGGATGAATTGAATCCTGCAGTCGCTTATCGATACCCGGAAATTTGTGAGAAGATTACGACATACCGCGGCGAGATGTATCCAGATCTCATGGTCAGTGGTGCCGAGGCCGTTCATGATTTGCGATGTTTCGTCGAAGATTTGTCTGACAGTGCCGACATTTCTGCGGAAAATGCCGGGGAAGAAGTCTGGACCGTTGATGATGTGAGCCGACGCTTCAATGTTTCTTCGAAAACGGTTTCTCGTTGGCGTGATCGGGGACTCGTAAGCCGCCGATTTCGGTTTGGGGGCCGCAAACGCGTTGGCTTTTTACGGTCGTCAGTGGAACGTTTTGTGTCGAAAAATCCGGAGGACGTTGATCGAGGTTCTCAATTCAGTCAATTAACGGTTGAAGAACGAGAAGAGCTGATTTATCGCGCCCGGCGCCTGGCGAAGGCGGGGGGGTGTCCCACCGAAATCAGTCATCGCCTCGCGAAGAAATTCCATCGTTCGCCCGAAACGGTGAGATATACGTTGAAGAACTACGATAAAGATCACCCCGAGGCCGCCGTGTTTCCCCATGCTCTCAGCACCATCACCGATGAACAAAAGAAGGATGTTTACCGTAGCTTCCGCAAGGGGGTTTCGGTTGAAGAACTGGCGAAGAAATACGACCGAACCCGTGCCAGCATCTACCGACTGGTTGCGGAAATGCGAGCAGAAATTTTGCTGGAGAAACCGATCGAGCACATGTCTTCGCCACTTTTTGACCAGGCTGATGCTGCAGAGCTGATTTTGCAGCCAGCTCCTGTCACGACCCACAAACCGGTTGCAGTCCGGATTCCACCCGGGTTGCCATCGTACCTGAGTAGCCTGTATTCCGTACCGCTGTTAACGCGGGAAGAAGAAGTTTACTACTTCCGCAAGATGAATTTTCTATTGCATCAAGCGGCCCAGTTACAGCAGAAAATCGATCCGTCACAGCCAAAAACCAAAGAGATGGATTCCATCGAGCGGATGATTGAGCAGGCCAATGAGATCAAAAACTTTCTCATTCGGAGCAATTTACGGTTGGTCGTTTCGATTGCGAAAAAGCACATGAAGCCCAACTGCAACTTCTTTGAGATGGTAAGTGACGGAAATATCTCGTTGATCCGGGCGATCGAGAAATTCGATTTTACTCGGGGATTCAAGTTTTCGACTTATGCCAGCTGGGCGATCATGAAGAATTATGCGAGGTCGATTCCTGCGGAATACACTCAGCTTGACCGATTTCGTACGGGAAGTGAAGACGTTTTTCAACAGGCTTCCGATCCAAGATCTGAGAATCTGAATAAGGAAGTCGTCAACCAGCGTCAGCACGAGGCACTGATTGGAATTCTTTCGCAACTGGATCCGCGCGAGCGGGATATCATCGTCTCGCGGTATGGATTGAAAGAGGGAAAGCCACCACAAACACTGGAACAGGTTGGGCAAAAGCTGGGGGTGACCAAAGAACGGATTCGGCAACTCGAGTCGCGGGCTCTGCAAAAACTTCGCAAGATCGCGGAAGAAGAGCACCTGGATGTTCCAGGAATCTGAGGCGATATCGTGCGTCTGGGGTGATATTGCGCGTCATCAGTGATCCCAGGTGAACAACGGATGTCAGATCAGTGTCTCGAACAATTCAGGCCAGTTCGTGGAGGACCACGAACTGGCTTTTTTTTCGGGCAGGCGGTCAGAGGTCAATCCGCATCGCACGTTCCCAACGGTGAAATCCGAGTCGCTCATAAAAGGGAATCACCCCCTCGGCGCAGTCGAGAATCACCTTATAGCAACGAAATTCACGGCAAACCTCGAGCAGATGCTGAACCAAGGCCCTGCCGACTCCGTGCTTTTGAAAGTGTGGATTGACGGCGACATCCTCGATATGGCCGACAACTCCGCCGGAGTTAATAAATTTCGGTTCGATGAAGATCGAGGCCGTTCCCGCAACCTGATCATCAATCACAGCAACATAAGTTCGAATTCGTGACTTCAATCGATCTCGATAGATTTCGATTGCCTGCTCTTCAGTCAATTCAACCGTTTTCAATGCACGTAACGCATCCAAAAACCCCCTTTTCAGGTCAGTCGCATCCATCAAGCGAATTGCTACCGCATTTATTTCAGCCATTCCATTCCTTTAGCAGCTTAACGGCGCTCATCGGAGGGATTCTCCTTTGAGCTCTAAAAGATCGCGTTCTTCTCGATTCTCTTGAATGGCGTCAGAGAATTCAACCGTGGGGGGCTCGCCTGACAACACGGTGAAAGTGCAGTTCAATTTCACGATCAACCACCCGCCTGACACCCTCAACAAGGCAGCTTGGCTCATGATCGTTCTCTCCTTGACGCTTGATGGCTTCAAGTGAGGTGCCGGGAAACACCGTGAAGGTGCTCTGATGGATAATCTGGTTTCCGGCATCAAGCTCGGGAACGATAAAGTGAACGGTCGCCCCGTAAGTCAGCATTCGGTGCTGATACGCATCTTCGTAGGGACGAAATCCTGGAAACGGCGGCAATAATCCGTGATGGAGATTAATAATTCGACTGGCAAATCTCCAACAGGTACTCGCTGGGAGGACCCGCATATAACGCGCAAGAATAATGTAATCTACCTGATATTGATCGAAAATCTCGACCATCCGGGATTGATCGGGGGCCCCTGCCTTATCACCCACCATATGCCAGTCGACACCAAATTGCTCAGCCACGCCCCGGCAACTTTCTCGATTGCCGACCATCACTGCGGCGGTGGCACGCAACCGCTTGTCGCGAATCGAACGCAGCAGGGCCAGGGCGGGTTCGGTACGGTACGTTGTGCAAATGGCCAGTCGAGGAGATTCCAGGTTCTCATCAGCAGACCAAGTCCGAATCGAAAGGTTCTTGGCGAGTCCAATCTCGTTCATTTGCTTTCGTAATTCGCTCAGATTACAGGCGTTTTCCGGCCAATCACAGCGGAGCAGCATCGCGAAGAGACGTTCCGAGTCATGGTCGTACATCTGGATTTCAAAGATGTTCGCACCCGCAGCGGTCACAAAATGAATAATCGGATCCGCTAAGCCGCGGTTGTCTGGCCCAACGGCCGTAATGATGACTCGCATAAGAACGATCTTGTCCTATGGGGCGAGGGCCGTCTGTTTTGCACAAACGGCCCTCGTGGTGAAATCAGGCGATTCAGAATTTGCAATCCGCTGAAATTCTATCACCGAAAGAGAAAGACGGCCATGATCGATCGATAGTGGAACGCTTGGGATTTGATCGATGATGACCACGGATCTCATCATTTCGTCACATCCCACCACCACCGTCCTTGACCAGGGTTCGGGTGATGAGCGGTTGTTGATAGATTACTGAGATCCTCGTTGACCTGATTGCGCTGTGCATCTTTGGCGATGGATAAGACATTACATCGAACTCCACCTGCAGCTTGAACAACGATGTCTCGTCCGCGATAAACGCGATGGTTCACCACCGATTCGACTTCCCTCGGGACCGCGTAGCTGGCAGGTGCGTAGGAACCGTCGGGTGCAAAGACCCCCATGTTCCAGCCGGTTTTTCCCCTCAGATTTTGCTCTTGAATCAAAGCCGAGCACAACGCCATGTCGAAAATATTCGCAGCATCGGCAAAAACCAGATCTTTTCGGGCCAGTTTGGGGTAGTGGGTGGTAAAGTTTTCTGCAAACAGGCGATTTGTCGCTTCAGACTGTCCTGTGGGAAGATGTTTTCCTTCAGCGGTCACCAGTTGGTTTTCGGAAAGACACAGGACCGAGGATCCCTGAAGTTCAAATACGTTTTTATCGGGACTGTGCAGGACGGTGTCACACTGGATCGTCAACCACCAGCGGAGTGCATCCATGGTCGGCTGAATTTTTTGCTGGCTGACGGGGAGCAAATCAAAGTATCCCGGAACGTCTTTGCCAACGTCCAGTTTGTTAATTCCGACCAACTTCATGCGGTAATCGGCTTCAACGATCACGCGTGCTACACGACTGTCAGCAGGGACACCCCAGACAACCACGTCTTGTCGTCCCAGCTTCTTCTGGATTTGGTTGACCCAGCCGCGAACCGCCCCATCGCTCAGAGCGCCTTTGGACTGCGATTTTTCGACGAATTCTTTCAGCGACTTGATTCCCTCGTCACGCGTATTGATTGAGCAGCCGAAATCGGCATTCCCTCGTGCAAAAGTCCGTAGAACGGTCACGAGATCGTCGAGTTGCAACGTCGGACGACCCTCTGTTAACGAGACGGACCGTCCCTGACTGTCATACTGCCAGCCATTTGCGGGACCAGCGATGACAATTTCCTTTGTTTCGGGCAAGACCATGACGAACTTGACCTGGTACAAACCCGCAAGCTGCGCCATCGTTTCGGGAATTGGAAGACCCTCTTCGATTCTCCGGGCGATGATTTGTTCGAGTCGTGTGAGCGACACAATTCGGAGCTCACTTTGCCGTGCGACGTCGTCGTTCAGGTCTGGCTTTCGGGCCTGAATTCCCATTGCCGCCAATTGACCGGTCTGTTCTTCGGTCGTTAATCGTTGCAACAATCCGGCGGGGGAAACTTTGACCCCCGTTTGAAATGGGGACATCGACCCCCCTTCGCCGTCGGTGTCTTCCCATTTGGAAGGAGTGTTTTGGCGAATCAGACTCATGAGCGTTGCGAAGTCCGCCTGGGCACCTCCACCGGGGAGGGACGTGGCGCCAAGAACCGTTTTCGCAACTTTCGCCTGGCGCGGGATCCGTCTGAGGGTCCCTGTTGCGGCTTCAACTTCACCTGCATTTTGCTGTGCCGCAGCAATCTGGGTCAGTAACGTCGCCCGTTCATTCAGATCCGGTTCCGCAAGAGCGTGCTTTAAGGCGGGCCCAAATTCACCGGCGGCGAGGTGTTCGGTGACTTGTTCCGACCGCTCGTGAGAGATCGCTGCATCTCCCGCAAAAGCGAGGGTCGCCATCACCACCACACAACTGCAGAATTTGAGCAGGGCAAGGGTTATTTTTTTCGCAGCGGTGGATCGGCCGAGCTGGACCATGTCGGGCTCCTCATGTCACACAAGACGGAGTAGGAATTACGGCATCGACCAGTCTCGATCGACACTTTCAAATGGGGACGAAATTCCCGAAACCGTCGCCGATTTCCGGAACCAGAAATAGAATCGTCCTTCTGCACAGCATCGTCAAGAAGATTCTTGAAAATCCTCGTGCCGAAGGCCGATCGGGCCGAGAACGTCCCAATAATCCGATTTGCCGTTAGAATACTCGGTGGAAACATCCGCAGAAACCCGTCAAGATTTGATAGGGTTCAATTCCAATTCTGCAGTCTTCTGTTTGTGTCGGTTGAAGAGGGTTTTCGAGATGCCGGAACTTCCTGAAGTCGAGACCATGGTACGTGGGCTTCGCCCCCACGTGCTCGGGCGAACGATTGTGAGTGTGAGCCTCTGCCCGCATGACTGCAAACCGATCACCCTGCAACCGTCACTAGCCCGGCAACGCCGTCAACTGCAGGGAAAGCAGTTCCTCGAGGTGAGCCGACTGGGGAAACGCGTGGTTTTTCATGTCTCCGAAGGAAGTCATTTGGTGATAGAACCACGAATGACGGGTCTGATGTTGTTGAGTGATCCACCGGACCTGAGTCACCTCCGTTTAAGGTGGGAATTCGACGGCGAGAGTGAGTTTTCTTCGCTCTGGTTCTGGGATCGCCGCGGACTGGGAACGGTCACCTTGTATGCCCCCGGTCAGCTGGCCGAAAAATATCACCAACAGTCACTTGGCCCCGACGCCTTGGAAATGACCGCTGAGGATTGGGAATTCCGCTGCCGGAAGACGGAAAGGGAAATCAAAGTCGTCCTGATGGATCAGAAGATGGTTGCGGGAATCGGTAATCTTTACGCAAGTGAAATCCTGCATCAAGCGAAATTGAATCCAACATCCCCGGCAAAATCATTGAGCCAGAAATCTTGCGAAAAACTGACGGAATCGATTCGAGTTGTTCTCTTAAACGCGATTGAATGCGAAGGCTCGACCTTGGGGGATGGAACTTACCGAAATGCCCTGAATCAAAATGGGAGCTATCAAAATCAACATCGAGTCTACATGAAAGAGGGGCTTATCTGCCCAAGCTGTCATCAGGATTCGATTCTGCGGATCGTGCAGGCGCAGCGATCAACATTCTTTTGTCCCACCTGCCAGCCAACTTGAACCTCTAAACTTGAAAAGGAAGAACATGAGTGGCCCTGCCCGCAAGCCCGCATCCAAGTTTCCACATCTGCGGAAAAGGATTCAGAAGAACCAGACCCTGAAGGGTGCCCATGAATTGAAATCATTACGGCTCAAATTCAGTCGGTTCAGTGGGAAAATCCGTCCGTTTGATGGGGGGGGCGGTAAAATGATCCCCTCGCCAAAACCTTGATGAGGCCGTTTTTTGGCCGTTTTTCATCGCAAGTCATTTCATGAAATATGCTTGCGCCGATTTTTTCTTTCGTTGACAGCCTCGCAGAACAGTTATGCCGACGGCAATCAAAAACAAAGGCTTGACACGTCTATTGTAGAGTCTACAATCTATGCAAGATCGGGGAAGATCAGCGTTTACGCAATCCGGTATGAAAGAAACGAACCACAAGGATGTTCATGAAGGGCTTTGCCCTCGGAGTTTCAGGAAATGTTAGTCTTGTCGCGGAAAAAGAACGAAAGCATCATTATCGATGACAAGATTGTCATTACGGTGATCGAGATTCGCGGCGACAAAGTACGACTTGGTATTGAGGCTCCGCGAGAGGTGGCGATTCATCGCAGTGAAGTTCGTGATGCAATCGCCGCGTCGGAAGTTGCAATTGCCCAGATTCAGGAGGAACCCGTTTCCCCTCAGGATTCAAAAGAGCCCAGTCAAATTGTTGAAGTAACCGCCATGGCAACTCCAGAAAGCGTCATGTCCGCATCGGATTCTGTGGTAAGGTGATCTTGATTTTGATGGCTCAACCTGTGCGGATTGGATTCAAAAAAATATTTTCGGAAGTCTTGCTTAAGAATGCCCTCTGAGACTCCGATCTTCTCTTCACTTCGGTTACAATCATTGGCACATGGCCCCATCGTCTAGAGGCCTAGGACATCGGATTTTCAGTCCGAGTACTGGGGTTCGAATCCCCATGGGGTCATTAGCGTCCGAGTCCTTCAGGACTCGGACGCTTTTTTTACGTATCGATCGATGCGTCTTCTCTTCCAGGCGTAGAAAACGAGTCGCAAGAGATCGTTGTTTTCCGTTTTGGAGGATTTTCCCGCCAGGATATGGCTTGCGACGGAGTTTCCAATCGTGGCCAAAAAGCCGTCTAAGAAAATTCGCGTCGACTTCCGCAAAAATCGGCAGAATTCGACTCGCCAGAACGATTTTACCCGACGAGTTCAGACCGATGACGCGGACATTGATGAACTGAAGCGAGGGCAGCGAGTCTCTGGCAAAGGGGACCTCAGTCGTCGGAGAACCGTGTTTGGAGAACGGGGAGACGACGATTCGTTTGTTCTTTCCGTGGACGAGGCGGCTTGTCTTCGTGGTCGTGTTTTGTCCGCAATTGGGTCTACGCAGTGTACGGTTCAGGTTGACGAGAGCCAGCCGCATGCTGGCAAACGATTTGAATGCTCGGTGCGCCGCGTCGTACGAACGGTGGCTCGCGATGCTCGAAACGCGGTTGTCACGGGGGATCGCGTTTTATTTCTCCCCAGTGACAATCAATTTGGGGTGATCGAACGAGTTGAGCCGCGGCGGGGCGTGTTGGCGCGGGGACATCAATATCGACAGCATATTCTGGTCGCAAATGTCTCTCAGGTCGCCATCGTGTCGTCGGCCGCAGAGCCCGCTCTGAAGCCGGCGTTGATTGATCGGTTTCTGGTGAGTTCCGCCAAGGGAAATGTTCGTGCGATTATTGTGGTTAATAAATGCGATTTGATTGATGTTTCAGACCTGCAACCGATGATTGGCCAATACGCCCGACTCGGCTATACCGTCGTCCCAGCCAGTGTGCAAACGGGACTTGGAATTGCCTGGCTGCAACGATTACTGAAAAACGAACAAACGGTTTTCACAGGGCAAAGTGGAGTTGGTAAGTCTTCACTGCTGAATACGATTCAGCCTGGCTTGGCGATCAAGACAGGCGATGTCAGTCGCATCACGCAAAAGGGACGTCACACGACCCGCTATGCCCAACTCCGCGAACTCACCCTGGGTGGATGGGTGGTTGATACTCCTGGAATTCGGCAGTTGGAATTGTGGAATGTTCAACCGGAAGAAATGGAGGGCTTTTTTCTCGAATTTCGTCCATTTGTTCCACGCTGCAAATTTCCAGACTGCTTACATCTGGTGGAAGACGGGTGCGCGGTTCGAGACGCCGTTCAACAGGATTTGATCTCCCAGATCCGATATGAGAGCTATTTACGGTTGGTGATCGGGGACGATTAGTGCGATCGCGATTGCGACCGGTTTTTCCCCCACAAACACCCTCTCGTTTGCCACAATGGCCAGCACCCGCTTCCTCGGTAAGCGGGCGCTCAACACGCAGCACACCGCAGTGATGACTCAGATTCTGTTTTATCCCCGCAGGATCCCGAAGAACGATCAACTCCAGGACAACGGTTTTTGCCAGGCGGATTTCAGCTCGGCACACGAAATATCGAGCAAACGCCCCCCCAGAGAATCTTGAGCGACCACTCGCCCCGAATTGGTCACGACGCCGACATAGGCGAACGGCAAATTCGCAAAATTGGCGGTCAGCTTAGCCACATTGGCCGCAGTGACTTCGAGCAGAAATCGGGTCGTGCTTTCCGAGAAAAGCAGTGCTGCAGGGTCCGTGGTTCCGTCCGCAGCGATTCGTTCGATGTCCAATTCGACACCAAGTCCACCGGCAAACGCCATTTCGGCGGCGGCGACGGCGAAACCCCCTTCGCTTAAATCATGGCAACTGCGAACAAGTCCCGCAGAGATCGATCGATGCAGGGCCGTAAAAATCTCGGGGGCTTGCTTCAGATCCACATGAGGCAGGCGTCCTCCTTGCAAGTGATTGACCAGCGCATAATGACTTCCACCCAGTTCCTCGCGAGTGACTCCGACAAGATACAGCGAGTTCCCCTGCTCTTTGAGATCCATCGTGACACAGGTCCGAACATCGGCAACTTGACCGATGGCGCTGATCAACAATGACGAAGGGATTGCTACGTTTTTCTTTTCCCCCGTCTCGGTGTCGACAAAAGAGAACTCATTGTTCAAGCTGTCTTTGCCACTAATAAAAGGGGTTCCAAAAGCGATCGCGGTCTGTTGACAGCCAATGGCCGCTCGGACCAGCGAGCCGAGGGTTTCCGGTCGCTCGGTGTTGCCCCAGCAGAAATTGTCGAGAATCGCAATGCGTGCCGGATCGGCCCCGACGGCGACGCAATTCCGAACCGCTTCATCAATCGCTGCTGCCGCCATCCAATAGGGGTCAGAATCGCCATAATGAGGGTTCATTCCATTCGAAACAACCACACCCCGATACGAGGTTAAGTCTGGGCGAACGACGGCGGCATCCGAGGGACCGTCACAGGCCACCCCAACCAGCGGTTTGATCACGGATCCCGATTGCACTTCGTGATCATATTGCCGAATGATCCATTCTTTGCTGCAGACATTGAGCGAGCCCAAAATCTTTTTCAGCGTCTCATTATAGGGTGCATCTCCATGATGAGGGGATGTGACCACTTTCGAAAGGGGCGTTTCCGGGGGGGGGAGATAAACAGCTTCATGGATAATCTGCGGACGGCCTTCATGGAGAAAGCTCATCGCCACATCCCCGACGGTCGTGCCATGATAGGTGAGTCTCAATCGACCCGCATTGCCAAATTGGCCAATCGCTGACGCTTCAACCCCTTCTGCGGCGCAGAGTGCGCGAAAGGTTTCCCAGTTTGCTGGTGGCACCGCAAGCACCATTCGTTCCTGTGCTTCGCTGATCCAGATTTCGGTATACGAGAGTCCCGAATATTTCAGCGGACATTTTTCCAGCCAAACAACCGCCCCAATCTCTTCACCCATTTCACCGACAGCGGAACTGAATCCCCCTGCTCCGCAATCGGTAATGGCATGGTAGAGTTCGAGATCGCGGGCTTGCAGGATGACATCCGCAACCATTTTTTCCACAACCGCGTTCCCGATCTGGACAGCACCTCCCGAAATCGTTTCGCTCTCTTCCGTTAATTCAGCAGAGGAAAAGGTGGCGCCATGGATTCCATCCCGGCCGGTTCGACCGCCGACAGCCACAATCAAATCACCGGGGTGAACCGTTTTTTCGACGCGGTCCACAGGGATCATGGCTGCGGTTCCGCAATAAACCAGCGGATTCCCCAGGTATCGCTCGTCAAAAAAGACGGCCCCATTCACTGTCGGAATTCCCATCCGGTTGCCGTAGTCTCGGACCCCCGAGACGACTCCCTTCATCACGAGTTTCGGATGAAGAACACCGGGAGGAAGCGAATCAACGGGGGTGTCGGGAGGTGCAAAACAGAAAACATCGGTGTTCAAAATCGGTTTGGCACCGAGACCTGTCCCCAGCGGATCGCGAATGACTCCACCAATTCCCGTATTGGCGCCGCCATACGGTTCAATGGCCGAGGGATGGTTATGGGTTTCGACCTTGAAGCAGACGTGTTGCTTGTCGTCAAATTTGACGACCCCCGCGTTGTCCTTAAACACACTGACACACCAGTCATTCACTCCCAGTCGTCTGCGAATTTCAACAGTCGCTCCAAAGATGGTTTCTTTGAGCATGTTTTCGAAGAAGACTTCGCCACGCTCATCACGGTAGTGAATCCGCCCTTTAAGTGTCTTGTGTGAGCAATGCTCACTCCACGTTTGAGCCACTGTCTCCAGCTCAATATCGGTCGGGTCTCGCTGCTGATCGACCCAGTGCTGCTGGATGGTCTGCATCTCGGTCAGACTCAAGTAGAGTTGGCCCTGTTTACTCAGGACTCTCAGCGCATCGTGATCCATATCCCGAATGGGGATCGTTCTCAATTGGAAGACGTAATCCGATCCGGCACCGATCGAGTTCATCTGCAGTGGCCCTGTGATGATTCGCTCGACCGCGTCATTCGCAAGAACCCGTTTGGCAAGGCGTTGCAATTCGGCGGCAGCAACACAGGCCTCAAACCAGTATTTCCGCACCGTTGCCACCGCATCGACGGCAAAGCCAAGATCCAGTAGGGCTTTGTGGGTACTGAAGGCCACGTTATCCGTCACGCCGGGTTTGAAAAGTACATTCACCAGTTGCGATGAGGCATCGGAATGCTCGAGTCCTGACGCCGGGGCCGCATTTCCCGAAATACAACGGATCTGGAAGGTTTCAACGATCGGGTCGACCAAGAGTGTTTCGGCTGCGCGAGTCACCCTTTCGATGGTTAACGCGTTGCCCTGCAACAGAAACGAACGGGCGGTCTGTACCTGCTGAATTGTTGTGGCGCGCAAATCCTGTGCTTCATGAACAACTCGCAACCCTTCGCGGTCAATCTGATGAGCGGACGGACGGATTTCAACTTCCCAGAGCATTCGAATTCATTTCCCAGCTGGAATTTCAGGCTCATCCGAGTCTTTCTCGGGCGAGCAAATCAAATAAAACTGCTGCAACAGCATGGTTGCAAAAACGGCGTTCGGCGACTGATCATAACGGTTTTACCGGTGTGATGTCTCATCCAACGCTGCGCGACTTCTTGCACCATCGACCAAAAGTTTTTTCAGGCCATCGAGATCGCGGGTCGACAGCGCCGTTCGAAACGCAGCGAGTCCCGCCTGTAGATGATCAATACCGGCCATCACCTGCTCGGCATTGTTGATCAGGATCCCCGTCCATAAATCGGGATCACCCGCTGCAACGCGCGTGGTATCCCGAAAACCACTCCCCGTGAGTACACGATTCTCCACAGCGAGTGTTGCGGCTAAGGCGGCTGCCGCCAAATGCGGTAAGTGGCTGGTCATCGCCAATGCGGCGTCATGAGCTTCCGGAGACATTTGCACCGTGCGCATGCCGATCGCCTGCCAGAAGCGAACGAGTCGTTCGAGTCGGTGGGGGATCGAGGCTGGCACGGGAGTCACGACACAAATCCGCCCTGAAAATAAGCCTGCATCAGCCGCTTCAAACCCCTGTCGATGTGAACCAGCGATTGGGTGTGACCCAATAAATGCAGGAAGGTTGTTCCAGGCCGAACAAATGGGGGATTTCACACTGCCCACGTCCGTCAGTAACAGATCCCGTGATGGAATTTGATCGTTTGGCGAAGGAGAAATCTCGGCAATCGCCCGTTCCAACTCGCCCGCTTCCGCGATTACCCGCTCGACGGGGGTACAGAAAATCACGAGGTTCGCACGTGAAAGGACGCTGCGAATCTCGGTAGCCGCCTCGTCGATCAATCCGGCATCACGTGCTGCTTCTATTCGGGCACGGTCCCGGCCAATACCAATTACATGGCGTGCAATTTGGTGGCGGCGAATGGCCGCCGCCAGCGAACCACCAATCATTCCAACGCCCACAATGACGACGGTCTCTTCCAACGACGATGGAATCGGGGTTTCGTTCATAGACAAGTATTGCTGCGACGCGGAATGACAACCAGACAAGAGACCACGCTCTCAAAAATCGAACTGGTTTTTCAACGTGAACGATTTCGATTTTGACGATGACACGGCCATTTCCTGCGTCCAACAATACTGTCTGGGGTCAGTAAGGTTGGGGGGCAGTGCTATTTGGGGCCTGATTGTTCTGCAGCCAGTTCGGCCATTCGCTGTGCAGGAACGACGAGGCGGTCCCAGTTCTTTAGCAGATAATCGGGAGGGCCACCCTTGTTCGCGACATACTGAGCCACTTTGATGGTGGGGATCAGTTCAATCGCATCCCAAGGACAGACGGTCAGTTCGTACGGATCTGTCTTTTTCGTCGGAATGTGAACGCAGACTTCGCAGCCGACACATCGCTCCACATCGATTTCACACCAGGACTGGAGCACCGAAATGGATTCGCCTTGCACTTTGTAGATGCAATCAACGGGGCAGACTTCCAGACAAGCTTCACAGCCAGTGCAGTTGTCCGCATTGATGACTGCCACTTCCTTCGGCAGCTTCTTTCTCGAACCGGCTTTAGCCATGACAAACCACCTCGCATCTTGAAAACGATTGCAATGCTGCAATCGGACTCAACCTCGCGTCGTTCGACCGTTGGAAAAACAAAAAGCGTCTTGGACACAGTTTCCCGAGCCTTGCATTGATCAGCATTGCACAGGAACGTCGTACGCTCCAAACCTCTAGCGAGTATAGCGGGTTTCACCAGCCTGCGGCGAGTGGAAGAACTGAGGATTCTCGACTTTGGAAATTTAAGGCCGATGAGTCCGCGAATGGGCGAGGCTGCTGCGAAAATTTTCGAGTGTTTTCACCAGATTCAGTTCGCTACCATCCGAAACGGCCTGATGACGAACAGGCCTGTTTTCAGTTCATTCCCCTCCTCTGCTTCCCCCAAGATCGGGACCAACCTATAATCGTCGCTTCTCTTCACGAGACCATTCTCGTGATCGCGACTTTATTCCTGGGGCAGTTTCGGCCGACGCCGTGACTGTCACTTGATCGACACTTGCAAGGATTGAATTTCGTGCTTCGGACTCACACCTGCGGTGAATTACGGACGGCTCACATCGGACAATCGGTGACCCTATGTGGGTGGGTTGATACCTATCGCGACTTTGGAGGACTGGTCTTCATCGATCTCCGAGATCGCTATGGCATGACGCAAGTCGTTTTCAGCCCTTCCAATGCGGAAATGCATGCGATTGCGCGCTCGCTGCGAAACGAGGATGTGATTTCGGTCACTGGTGAAGTGACGGCTCGGCCGGCCGACATGCAAAATTTGAAGCTGGCTACGGGTGAGATTGACGTGAAAGGCCGCAAGCTGGATGTCTTGAATAAAAGCAAGACCCCTCCGTTCTTTCCAACGCAGACGGATCTTCCCAATGAAGAGTTGCGATTGAAGTATCGCTTTATTGACCTGCGCCGCCCCGCAGTTCAGCAGGCGCTGATTTTGCGCCATCAGTTATCAAAAGCGACGCGTGACTATTTCGACGAACGTCAGTTTCTGGAAATTGAAACCCCCATGCTCGGACGAAGCACGCCCGAAGGGGCACGCGATTATCTGGTGCCAAGTCGCGTTCACGAGGGTTGTTTCTATGCTTTGCCCCAATCACCACAGATTTACAAACAAATCTTGATGGTGGCGGGTTACGATCGCTATTTTCAACTCGCCAAGTGCTTTCGCGACGAGGATTTGCGGGCGGATCGCCAACCCGAATTCACGCAAATCGATGTCGAAATGGCTTTTGTGCAGCAAGAAGACATTCTGACAACCATTGATGGCCTGATGGCACGTCTGGTCAAGACGCTGCGAGGAACGGAATTAAAGCTGCCGCTTGCTCGATTGACGCATCGTGAAGTCATGGAACGATTCGGCAGCGATAAGCCAGACTTAAGGTTTGATCTCGAGTTGACTGATCTGGCTGATATCGCCGGGGCCTGCGATTTCGGTGTATTCAAGTCGACGATCGAAGCGGGGGGGCGGGTTCGAGGGATTCGAGTTCCTCAGGCGGCCGAAAAATATAGTCGGAAGCAAATTGACGAGCTCACTGAATTCGTCAAGCAATACGGCGCCAAGGGGTTGGCTTTCTTTCGGGTGAAGGATGGCGAACTCGATTCCCCGATCGCGAAATTCTTCAGTCCCGAGCACCAGCAGGGGATCATTTCCCGGCTGAAAGCGGAACCCGGCGATCTCCTCTTCTGTGTTGCGGATTCGTTTAAGGTGAGTTCGGCTGCGCTTTCGGCCTTGCGATTACGTCTGGCAAAAGAACTGGGGCTCTATGATCCACAAGAATTGAAGATCGCCTGGGTGCTGGATTTCCCCATGTTCCAATGGAACGATGAAGAGAAACGTTGGGATGCCGAGCATCATCCTTTTTGCCAACCGGTCGATGCCGATATTCCTTTGCTGGATACGGATCCAGGCCAGGTTCGTGCTCAATCGTATGACTTGGTTTGTAACGGTTACGAGGCGGCCAGTGGCAGTGTTCGAATTCACGACCCGGCAGTCCAACAGAAAATTTTCAATCTGCTGGGGATCTCGAATGAAGAAGCCGAAGCCCGGTTCGGGTTCCTGCTCGATGCACTCAGGTATGGTGCCCCACCGCACGCGGGGGTCGCTCTGGGACTGGATCGCTGGGTGATGCTGTTCCTGGCATCAGACAATATCCGAGATGTCATTGCCTTCCCTAAAACCCAGAAAGCGGGTGACATGCTCACCGGAGCCCCTGCTGCCGTTGACCTAAAACAACTGCGAGACCTTCACATCAAGGTGGATGTCCCGAAGTAAGTGGCCTGAAGCCAATTCGATGACCTGAATCCAAAAACCCGGGGGACATTTGTGTCCCCCGGGTTTGATGGTTTTCACCTGCGTTGTCTGGCCCAGATGGCATCACGGACATGCCGGTGGTCGCTAGTTTGCAGCCTCAACAGACGATGTTTTGATCGCGGTCGGGAACGTCTTGGGAACGGGGACCGTCACTGTGCCTGTTGCGACCCATTCGGTTCCACGGGCGACAATCGTCTGAAAACCGACGCATTTCATGGAATAATCGCCGTGGCCCAGCAAAGTGGTGAAGACTTTTCCTTTGCCGTAGGGAATCCACCACACCATGGGCTCGTGTTCTTCGGTTCCAGAAGTGGATTTGGCGGAAAATGCAGTCGCCAAAATATTGAGATTGGCGGCAGGACCGCGCTGTCCATGATACAGTTCATCCTGCACATGCAGCCATTCCACGGGGATTCCTGCCATCACAGGGTGCTTGACATCTCGGGTGACCACGGGAAACTCATGCTGTGAACCATGGCCAGCACCCGGCCCCTGATTCTTTTCCGTTCGTACGACTTTTCCATCCTGTGCCAGCGTCAACCTCGCCCCATAATCGGCACCGCGCCATCCCAGTCCGATCATCTTGTTATATTCAGACCAATCGGGAAAAGCGTTATTGGCGGCATGAACGATCACAAGGCCCCCACCATTGGCGACATACTTTTCCAGGGACTTTTGCACGGCTTCGGGCCAGGGTTGTCCATTATAATTGCTGAGCACCGCACCATAATTGGCGAATACCGGGCGAAACTCGGCCCAGTCCGCGGCGGACTTTCCACCTTCGGGGGATGTGATGACCTCCACCTGGAAACGTGCCGATTTTTCGAGGCAAGACTTCAGGATTGGCGTCGTTTTCCGCCAGTCGTGATTATTTTGGCCATCGATGATCAGGACTCGGATCGCGGGGTCACTGGCCGTCGCATCAGGACTGACCAGCAATAGCAGTCCCAAGATTCCCAGTCCTGTCCAGGTACGGGTGATCGATTGAAAAAACTCAGTCCGATGCATGCAATCTGCTCCTCGAAAAAGATGGAAATGGGGAAACGCGCGTTGCAATCGTTATAGCAGGCAAGCAAGGAACTGGCGCGGTTCACGGACTATTCGCTACCTGTCACCAGTGGACTCAGACAATTTCGTTAACCTGCAATTTTCGCGCTGTCAAGTTCTTCCCTGATCCGTTCAGATGACGATGAGCAATGTCGTCGCAAGTCATTGATTGACAATCAACAGAAACGGAAGCCGCCTCGACACACAACGTCGGTGCAAGAATCCGTGAAGCACAAGCGACAAGGAAGACGTCGAAAGGCGATTGCGAAGTGTCAGGAACCTGGAGAGACCGCAACTTGGAGATTCGTTCGTAGCGTAGGAACGACGCAACGGACGCCCGTTAAGGAGAAACGCAAATGCTCGTTCTTTCAAGACAGCGCGATGAAAGTATTTTCATCGGCGACAACATCAAGATCACCGTTGTTGACATTCGTGGCGACAAAGTTCGCCTCGGAATTGAAGCTCCAACCGAGATCCCCGTACATCGTCAGGAAGTCTACGAAGCGATCCAACGCGAAAATCAGCGAAAAGCGGAAGAGGCCACGAAGTAGACAAAGGATCTCCTTTTTGAAGGATTTCCCTGCAATAAAGAAAGCCGGACGATTTGTCCGGCTTTCTTCATTTTGAGTAAGTACCGCTCGCCGAGATGGCCCGACGGAAATTGCTTCACAGCAGAGAATCCGTTGGCCATATCGAAGTCGGTTGGCCAAATCAGGGATTTGCGGCCTTTGGAGTTTCTGGTTCACCTTGTGCAGGAGCAGCAGGAACTTCGGCTCCGCCACCGGTTGTGGAACCGCCACCCGATGACTTGGCCGCTGGCTTCACTACAGGCTTTGCAGGGGGCTCACAACCAATCAACAGGATTGACATTCCGAATGTCAAAAGGAGTGAACAAATCGCGGAAGTTTTACGCATTGAATCTTTTTCCAGCATGATTTCCATTTCAAGTCGCGAATCATTCGCGTCAGAATGAAGTTGACCGTCTTTCGACGTATGTAAGCGCCGCTGACCGTTGCGGCCGATCGACCCCCAGTGGCCGATTTCTCAGAATAGATTACAATGGGACGAGCTTGGCTTTGCAACCGAGTCTTCTGACTTCGCTGAGCAATTCCGGTTTTTTCTTCTGAGGCCACGAAAGCAGGCCCCCGTCCTGACAACCGTTTTTTTCGATTTTTTTTACGAACGGAAATCTTCGTGACGGAATTCCCGAAAGCCAACGAGCGATCCCTGAACCTTCCCAACGCGATCACCTTTTTCCGGTTGTTGTTGTCATTCGTCTTATTTGCACTCATCCAATCCCGATGGAATTGGATCGGGGCTGCGGCGTTGTTTGTGTTTGCTGTGGCAACGGACGTTGTTGATGGCTACATCGCCCGCAAATACCAATTGATCACTCAATTGGGGAGAATTCTTGATCCCTTTGTCGACAAATTCATCACCGGGGGGACCTTTTTGTTTTTGTTACCGATTGCGGATTCCGGCGTAACCCCCTGGATGGTGGTGATCGTCCTGGGGCGTGAAATGCTCGTTACCACCTTACGGGGATTTCTCGAACAACAGGGGGCCGATTTCTCCGCTTCCTTCTCGGGAAAAGTGAAGATGTTTCTTCAATGTGTTGCGGCCACTGCCAGCCTGATGTCTCTCGACCCCCGCTTTGAGACCGCCCATGTTGCCGGTACGAGCTTTCTGATGATTCGAGATGTGCTGCTCTGGACGATGGTCGTGGCCACGGTCTGGAGCGGCGCTGATTATGTGCGTCGGGCGATTCAACTGCTCCGCGTGACTGGGTAAGAATCCGGGTCACCGGGTGAGAAGTACCACGCTGACAATTCCACGCTAAGGGTACCGTGAAACAGGGCGCGCACCGGAAATACCTCACCGGCGAGAGCTTGCGACCGAAATCCCGGTTCTAAACCGATA
>Ga0114978_10001394_pt1 | contig 20331 bp, 15 predicted proteins | sample S_140212_EF_Meta_FD_87027 | JGI IMG/M metagenome (GOLD analysis project Ga0114978, IMG submission 87027) | Freshwater microbial communities from Lake Simoncouche, Canada to study carbon cycling - S_140212_EF_MetaG | ecosystem: Environmental > Aquatic > Freshwater > Lake | place: Lake...
AACCGTCAGAGGCGTCTGTTGTCGCTGGTGTCTTGTCTTGTTTGGTCATACTTGGCACGATGAAAAAGGCTTTCATTTGCACATGAAGCGCGACATGTACGGTGCGAAAAACTTCGCTCGCAACGTCGGCTTTTTTGTGATGTTTCATTCTACGCTAAACGTCACTTCAAGGTGAGAAAATTGGCGGTTTTTCTTGTTCTAGCGCGATGTTTTTTAATCAAAAAAACTTGACAAAAACTTGAGAAAATTTTGAAAAAATCGTCCTGTAAACAGGTTCTTTTTCGGCATCATTTTGCCTAAAATTTCCACTCCACTTCCACGAACACAAGTTTGTTGCGTAAAGTCTGTTGCCTTTATTTACTTTCGACCGATTGAAAGCAGGCGATTCTTATGAGCGACCACGCCAACAATTCCGCGCCCGCAAATTCCGCTCTTCACGAGCAAGAGTGCGCGCCTGAATCAGCGATTAAAAATCGCCGCGGCTTTCTGTCGCTGGCGTTGCTCTTTGCCGCGGGTTGCGTTTCCAACAACAAGTCCGCGCGAATGCCCGATCCCGTGTGGCCTGATCTGAAGGATTCCACGCCAACCACCACCAAGCCAAAGCCCGCAGTTGTCGCCGTGAAAACGCCTAAATCTAAAGATTTAGCCTTTGTCATTGATCGTGATAGTTGGTGTCCAAGTTCGGGTTGCCCATCTGTTCCACTGCTTAATCCAATGCTTCCGGTGAAATACATCACTGTGCATCACGACGGAATGAGTCCGTTTCTTGCCAAAGATGAGCGCTCAAGCGCTGCACGTGTGGAACTCATTCGCACGGGTCATCGCGGCAAGGGTTGGGGCGACATTGGCTATCACTATGTGGTGGATCGTGGTGGCCGCGTATGGGAAGGTCGCGACATGAAATATCAGGGCGCCCACGTCAAAGAGTGCAACGAGGGCAATTTAGGCATTTGCTGCCTTGGCAATTTTGACGAGCAAAGCCCCAGCGATGAGCAAGTGGCGGCGCTTGAAAAACTTCTGAATGTAGTGATGAACAAATACGGGGTTTCTGTTTCACGCGTGAAGACCCATCAAGAATGGGCCACCGCGCACACTGCGTGTCCTGGTCGCAGTTTGCAGGCGGAAATGCGTCAAATGCGCATGAAGCGCCTTAGCCTGCGTGATGGTGACGCAGCGGCAATGGCTTAAGTTTCTCCCAACGCGTCCCCTCATTTGGTCTGCAAGCAGAATGCTTCAAATCATGTTGATTTTCGTTGCACAGGACGGACCACCACATTCCGTTGCTTTGGCAGTCCATTGAAGCCCTTTCCAAGCGCTAAGACGTAGGTTTTGGGGGTTCTTGCGGCGATTGCTGTTGAATCTGGCCAGCTGCCTGCCTATTCGCCTTGGCGCGGCGGTCATCGGCGGCCAATTTCTCTTCAAATTTCGGATCGTTCTTTTCTTGCTTTTGCACCAGCGTCCACATTAAAAACGCAAAGGCGCCCATGCTGAGAAAGGTGAAAGCAATGGCGGTGACGGACATGCGAAACAAGGTATCCGATAGCGCGCACTAAAAACAACAACGCCGCCCATTGAAGGCGGCGTTGTCATTAGGTCATATCAGTAAGCGAATATTGTTTAGCGTCGACGACGGGCAACCAAGCCAGCCAAGCCGATCAAAGCCGCTGCACCAGGTGCAGGAATTGCATCAGCGTTGAATTGGAAGTTGTCCATACGGTTATTGCCGGATGCAGCCGTAGCACCCGTAAAGGTAACGCGCATGTAAGCACTTGCCGCATTATTCAAGCCACTCGCAACTGTAAAGCTTGTAACAGTAAATGAGGTTGCCAGTCCCCCTACGGTTGCTGCATTAAACCAATTGGTTCCATCAGTGCTGTAATCCCATTGCTGGGTTGTGAAACCTGTTGCGGTTCGTTGCACAGCGTAGGAAACAGCCAAGTTTGACAAGCCAGACATGCTGAAGGCAAATACCATGGCTTTGCCGTTCGTTGCGTAAGTCGGAGGAGTTCCACTAGCTAAACCACCAACAATCGCAAGCGCTGCTGGAGAAGTTGTTACGATTGACATTCCGCCTGTGGCGTTTAAGGCTGTTCCACCGAATGCATTGATTTCGGTGTTGGTTGAACCAGTAACTGGCTCAAAGAAATTGCTTGAACCATTGGTTCCGTCCAGATACAAAGAGCCAGTTCCAAAGTTGGCTACAAACAATTTTGGTGTCAATGGGGCACCTGCAATAGCAGTTCCGCCATTTGTCGTTGTTTGGAAGTCCCACTGGGCAATCATGCCAGCTGAAACAGTTGACGCTAGCACGCTGCATAAACCAGCTGCAAATAGACTTGCTTTGATCATTGTGTAATCCTTGATGTTCGTGAAAGGGAAAGGGAAAGGAACTTGAGCAGCGGTTTAAGGGCGCAACTCTGTTCTAACCTGCCCCAGGATTTGATTGAAGCAAATGAATTGTCCAAAAAATATTAGATTTTCAAATTTTACTTTTTGGGGCGCTGATTCAATGCGCATAGAATTTGGTCGTGCGCTGCAAGTGGACACAATTAAATAACTGTCTTTGTGGTGGATCAAGACAATAAAATCGGCACAATGTGCGCTTGATAATGGCTTTATAGTTTTTTGCATTCGACCACTATTTTTGTTATCAGACTTTTATTGCGGTCTTGAACAGAGATCGGCATCGCCAAAGCGACGTGATTGAATTTTGTCACAATGTTCATCCTGCCTGAGCGCGATTGATCAATGAAAACAGAGCACTCCACACAGCCTTGGTTTACGTTCTATGCCTCGGCGGCATTTTTTGCATGTGTGCTGTCCATGTTGCTAGTCGCCACAGATCGCGCTCCAAAGACAAATCACCCTGACATGGCGGTGCCAATCTTGATGTACCACCATGTTGGCGATTGGGGGGCGGCCAATGCGGATTGGGCGCCATATGTTGTAAAGCCCCAAGAATTTCAGCGGCAGTTGGACTGGCTGCTGGCGCATCAATTTCACACAATTACATTTCAAGAATTGTTGGCGTATCAGTCCAGCAATGTGCGACCACCGGCGCACAGCGTCATTCTTTCTTTTGACGACGGATGGGCGGAGGATGTTGACATTGCCAAAAAATTTCTCACGCCGCGTGGAATGCGCGGCGTGTTCTTTGTGTACACCGGCGCGGTGGCTGAGCAGGACAATGGCTCTGGCTATGTGTCATGGAATCAAGTGCGGCAATTGGAGGCGGCAGGGCATGAAGTGCAGTCGCACACGGTTTCGCACGCGCCTTTAAACACGTTGGCGCCTTCGCGGTTGGAATTTGAAATGATCAACAGCCGCGACACCATGCAGGCACACGTTGGACATTCGGTTGAAGTGCTTGCGTATCCATTTGGTCGGCATGATGAGCGTGTGATTCAAGCCACGCGTGACGCGGGATATAAGTTGGGAATTGCAGCAGACGACGAGATTGTCTCTGTTGAGCCGCGTAGTGAGTGGGGCAAATTTCAAGTGCGTCGTTTTAAAGTGGCGTATGGCGATGACATAGATGTTTTCGCGGCGCGCATGGCGGAGCACGCTCAAAAATAAGTCGTGGAAACTTTTGGGCCGGTGTGCGGCGGGTGCGAATGAATTTCGCCAATGCGCTGCCGGACATTCATCAAAAATAAATTGCGGAAAAAAGGCAGCGAAAGTTTTTATCGTTGTGGATCCATTTATGTTGCGTCTTCTTGAAAGGAGGCCAATCAATGGTCGCGATCAAAAATGTATGTGAAGGCACGGAGGCACAAATGCACAAGGACGCGCCGCAAGGCAAAGACGCACAGAAGCGTGCGCGCGCGAAAGACGCATGTGGGCGGGGTAAAGTTGAGAAAATTGGCAAGGCGGAAGTGCTTTGTGAATTGAATACAACGCCCGCGTTACAAGGTGAAATTGAAAGCGGTGAAAGTGGCAATGAAGCCAATCCCTCTTTGCGCCCGCGTCGGCGTGGATTGCGGGCGGAAGTTTCGCAACAGCGCGAGAAAGCCATCGATCAATTGGTGGCCGATGCCGCGGAACGTGGTGATTGCGTTGATCGTTTTTACTGGATGTTGGTCTACGACTTGGAAATGGCGCCCATGACCAGCAACTTGAAGCAACTTACCGATCTGGGTTTGGCGGTGCCGCCGCCCGACGATCTTGATGAGCGCGAATTGCATGAGAAATTGTGGGAGGTGCTGGAATCGCTTGGCGACTTGGGCGTCTTTCTGTTGCATACGGATGGGCTGAGCGACCGTGAATTATATAGCCGATTGTTTTACGAAATCTTGACGGAGCCCGTACGAGATTTGCCGCCAACAGAAGGCGTGAGTGAGTTCATTGATTTACGTGGCGGCGCTGAGCACGCGCGCCCCAATGACGAAGGGGTTGAAATTGTTGTGAAAGTTGAGCGAGATCGATTTCTGCCCAAGCCAGAAGGCGGAGAAATGAAAGAGATCGGATAAAAATGAAAGGATCCAGCTCACCTCGAGCTGGATCCTTCAGGCTCGGTTGGATGCGTTGAAATACTTTGCATCGCCAAGCCAGGGTTGAGTGACTCACTCAACACATTGACTATCGAATACAAAAAACAAAATGCAAGCACGCAAATGTAAATTTTAAAATAGCGCTGAAAATGAGGCAAAAAGCTTGTGTGATGGGTCATAAGTGTTTATGGAAGGAGGGTCTAAGAAAATGGCGTATTTGACTCAGGGTTGTCCGCGGCAAGAATTTTGATGCAATCTTTATTTGGATGTAAATCCACATAAGGAAGAGGCGCAATGGCTTGATTCAGAGCCAAGCCTCCTCGTCGTCGAAGTTGTTATACAGTCGCGGTGTGAAACAAATTCTTCAAATCTGCGTGCTGCTTTGCATAGCCAGTTGCGCCAGTGAGCCTGAAAAAGTGTCCAGTCCAAATTTACTTGGCTCGTGGAAAAGTGATTTTGATTCCACAACATTGACCTGCGAAGACACTGGTTTGTTCACCTTGTCGTTCACCGGTCCAAAGACACGCGCCATTGTGGGTGACTACACCTTTGATGGCAAAATGCTCACTTTTCGCAACCGCCCAGAGACCAAGTTGTGCGTTGATGAAACTGGCGTGTATGAAATTAAAATCGATGGCGCTCTGTTGATTGCCCGCAAGGTGAAAGACAATTGTCCCTTGCGCGAGAAGCAAATGGACCACTCCTGGACGCGCGTGAAAGCGGCAGGGGTTGGCTCTTCATCGGTGCCCGCGACAGAAAAATAAATTTTGGACTCAGCCATGTGATGGGCATCAGTTCATATTAATTTTGTTTGTTCATCAACTCTGTCACGACTACAAAACCAAAGCTAGACTTTGCGCATGCAAGGACGCACGCTTTTACTGGATCCACGTCTGAACAAAGCCACCGCATTCACCGAGGCAGAGCGGGAAAAACTCGGCTTGATCGGGTTGCTTCCCGACGGCATTGAAACCAGCGAGACGCACATACGAAGGGTGAACACGCAACTGGGCCACTGCACATCGCAGTTGGAAAAGTATGTGTATTTAAGCGAGTTGGCGGATCGCAACGAGCGGTTGTTCTACATGTTGCTGCGGGCGGAGCCAGAAATGTTGATGCCGATCGTGTACACGCCAACCGTTGGGGAAGCGTGCCAGCAATTTGGGCACATTATGCGAAGGCCGCGTGGCTTGTATGTCAGTTTGAAGCGCCGTGGAAAAATAAAAGACGTGCTGCGCAACTGGCCCGAAAAAGATGTGCGCTTTATTGTTGTGACCGACGGCGAGCGCATTCTTGGTTTGGGCGATCAGGGAGTGTGCGGCATGGGAATACCCATTGGAAAGTTGGCGCTGTACGCCGGTTTGGGTGGCGTGCCTCCCAACGTCACGTTGCCAGTGACGCTGGATGTTGGAACCAACAACGAAACATTTTTGGAAGATCCGCTGTATCCAGGCATGAGGCAACGAAGAATTACGGGCGATGAATACACGTCATTCGTTGATGAATTTGTGGACGCGGTGCAGGAAGTGTTTCCGCATTGTTGCATTCAATTTGAGGACTTCACCAACAAGACCGCCATTCCGTTGTTGGAGCGCCATCGCAATCGGGTGTGTTGTTTCAACGATGACATTCAGGGAACGGCGGCGGTCGCGGTGGCTGGCCTGTTCGGCGCCTGTCGCATTATGAAAAACAAAGTGCGCGATCATCGCGTGTTGTTCTATGGCGCAGGAAGCGCGGCGATTGGCATTGCGGATTTGTGCGTGTTGCAAATGACACGCGAGGGTTTGTCTGAGGCGGAGGCGTTGAAACGATGTTTCTTGATGAATTCAAAAGGTCTTGTCACCGCGGAATCCGCTGGCTTAAGCGATCAACAACGACGTTATGCGCACTCGAACACGCCCACAAAAGAGTTGTTGCAGGTGGTTGAAATGGTCAAGCCCACCGCGTTGATTGGCGTCAGCACAATGGCGAACGCCTTCACGCCGGCGGTTATTGCCGCCATGGCCAAATTGAATCAGCGTCCAATTTTGTTTCCGTATTCCAATCCCACAAGCAAGAGTGAGTGCACCGCCAAGGACGCCATTGAGCATTCGCAAGGGCGCGCCATTTTTGCCGCGGGCAGTCCATTTCCGCCACTGCACTATCAAGGGAAACTTTTTGTGCCTGGGCAGGGAAACAATGTTTACATTTATCCAGCGGTTGGTTTGGCCGTGTACGCCACGGAAGCCAAGCGCGTGACCGACGATATGTTCTTGCGCGCCGCGGAAAGTTTGGCGGCGCAAGTCACGGAAGAAGATTTAAATGTTGGTTTGATCTATCCACCTATTGCAGAAATTCATCCAACACTGATCAAGGAAGCGGTGGATGTGGCGACTTTGATTTTTGATCAAGGTCTTGCTGGCGTTGCGCGACCCAATGACATTGACGCGTTTGTGCGCGGCAAGATTTACAACCCGGCGTACTGAAATGTAATTTGTCATTCATGCGCGCTTGATTTGGCAAAGCATCAACTGCGAATCAAAGACGCACATCGGTTTGTCCTAGTCGATTTATTTTTTAGGTTCACGAAACGCCAGTAGTCGCAAGCCATTGATAACCACGGCAACCGTGCTTCCTTCGTGCATGATCACGGCAAGCGTGGTGCCAATCAAGCCGCTTAAAGTCAGCGGAATCAGAAGGAAGACCATGCCCATACTGACCGCGACATTTTGACGGATCACTTTGCGTGCGAAACGCGCCAAGCCAATCGCAAATGGAATGCGCTGCAAATCGTCGGCCATAAGCGCAATGTCCGCGGCTTCAAGCGCGACATCCGTGCCGCCGCGTCCCATGGCAATTCCAACCGTGGCCATGGCGAGCGCGGGCGCGTCATTGACGCCGTCACCAACCATTCCAATGGCGTGATATTTTTCAAGCAGTACTTTCACGCGGTTGATTTTGTCTTCGGGCAAAAGTTCCGCTTCGATTTCATCAACGCCAATATCGTTGGCAATGGCTTGCGCCACGCCTTTGCGATCGCCTGTGAGCATGATCACAGGTCGGACATTCAGCGCGTGCAAAAGACGGATGGCTTCGGCGGCTTCGGCGCGCGGGCGGTCGGCAAGCGCAATGAAACCCAGAACTTTTTCGCCGCAACTCAACACCACAACGGTGTTGCCACTGGCGTCGTGTTGCGCCAACGCGGTGTTCATTGCGTCACTGAGTGCGGCGCCGCGCTCGCGCATAAGCCGCGCGGAACCTACTTCAACGGTTTGACCGCTGACTGTGCCAGTGACGCCTTTGCCTTTAATGGCGGTCACATTCTCGGCCGCCGCAACGCGAATTTCTTTGGCCTCCGCGGCTCGCACAATCGCGCGCGCAATGGGGTGCTCGCTGCGTTGCTCAATAGCGCTTGCGGTTTCCAGAAGTTGCCTCTCGCTCACTCCCTCAGCGGTGAACATGCCGACAATTTGCGGACGCCCATTGGTGAGCGTTCCAGTTTTATCAAGCGCGATGGCGCGAAGAATGGCGAGCCCTTCCAAATGCAAGCCGCCCTTGATCAATACGCCGGATCGAGCGGCGCGAGCCACGCCCGATAGAACGGCGGCAGGAGTGCTAATGGCAAGCGCGCATGGACTTGCGCCAACAAGCATTGCAATAGCGCGCAAAAGTGATTCATCAAATGTCAGCCAACCAAAATATTGCGGAACAATGAACGCCATGATGGTGCCACCCACGACACAAGGAACATAGACGCGCGTGAACGCTTCCGCGGCGCGTTGAGTCTGTCCTTTTTGTTGCTGCGCATCCTCCACCAAAAGAATCATGCGCGACATGGTGGATTGCGAACTTGGACGCGATACGCGAATTTCAAGACTGCCATCGCCATTGACAGTTCCCGCAAAGACCTCGTCGTTGACATCTTTTTCAACGGGCACGCTTTCGCCAGTGATTGGACTTTGATCAATGCTTCCGCTGCCCGCCAAAATAATTCCGTCAGCGGGCAGGCGCTCGCCAGGACGCACCACCACGACATCGCCCACAACAAGTTGCTCCACGGCGATTTCAATTTCTTGCGCGCCGCGTTTTACTTTTGCAAATTTAGGCGCAAGCTTTCCAAGCGCGCGTATGGCCTTGCGCGACTGGCCCATGGCGTAGTGTTCCAGAGCGTTTCCAAGCGAAAACAGAAATAGCAACAGTCCGCCGTCAATACCCTCGCCAATCCACGCCGCGGCAATCGCAGCAACCACCATGAGAAAATCAACATCAAGACGGGCCTTGAATGCCAAGCGAAGACCAACAACAAAAGCGTTCCAGCCCGCCACCACATATACCACTCCCAAACATGCAAGAGCAACGGCATGATTAGTGACAACCCATTCGCGCGGAAGGCACCACTGAAGAAATGCATTGTGATCGGCCACAATCCAGCCGCGCTGCAAGCACCATGCAAGTATTAAAAAAATGCCTGCGACAAATGGAATCCATAAATCATTGCGCCACCATGCGGGCGACGCTTCATTGGTGTTCATTTCTCCGCCGTGAGATTGATGCGCGCCACACATGGCGTGAAGATAGCGAGAAAACCATATTTGATTCACCTTCGTACGAATGGGGAAAGCAATTGTGCGTGACGATTGAATCAACCCATTTCTTTCATTGTCTTGCGATGGTTTAAAATTTGAAAGCCACGGCACTGATGCAATCGCTCATATGGTTAGAATGATTGACATGGACGCATTTGAATTTCCACCACCAACGCCGAGTGATCTAGGCGACCAAGAAATTGCGCGCGAGGGTGATGCGCTTGATGGCGTGCGCGTTGCGCTGCTTGTGACTGGTGGAATTGCCGCAATGAAGACGCCATTTCTGGCGCGCGCACTTCGCCGTCAAGGCGCCAGCGTGACCGCATTTTGCACGGAAGAAGCTTTGCGATATGTGGCGCAGGACGCCTTGGCGTGGAGCACAACCGCCCCCGTGATTACCAAACTTTCAGCAAGCGCTGAACACCTGAGTGACGATGCGCCATTTGATGTCTATTTGGTTGCGCCCGCCACCGCGGCAAGTATTGGCCGCATGGCGCATGGTATTGCGGAGGGGGCGGTCGGCGCCACGCTTGCCGCGGCGATTGGAAGAATGGAGCAGGGCAGGGCGAAAGTTTTGGTTGCACCAACCATGCATGGCTCCATGCACAATTCTATTTTGGTCAAGGCGCTTCGCGAATTGCACAATATTGGCGTACGAATTATTCCCCCGCGCGACGCGTATGGAAAACATAATTTGCCTGACGACGCGACGCTTGTGAAAGAAGTCGTCGACGCGGCCGTTGCGTTGAAAACTCGACGCTGATTTTTATGCGACAAACTGTATTCAAATTTCATGTCTGTGGCGCGGCAAATCACTTGAAAGGATTCCATTCATGTTTGCTTTGATCTCAATTTCGGGTCGTTCTTGGTTGCGCGGAAAAATTTCACTCACGGCTCCAGTTGCCATGTGCTGCATCATGTCGCAACTTGTTTTGTGCCAAGCGCCTGCGGAGCCAGCACAAACAACGACTTCGTCGCCGGCCTTAACGCCCACTACGGAAAAATCATCAGCTCCTACGGCCACAACCACTGACGGAGAAATCACGCCAGCCAAGGCCGATGCCGTGATTGCAACCGCTTCTCCCGCCACGACCAAGGGACCGCTTGTGTCAATCACACAGGAAACTCAATTGGTAGAGGCGCCAGGACCAACGGTGTCCCCGGCGTTTGGAAATGTTCTCGCTTTCGCGGGCGATCGCCTCATTATCAGCGGGGCGGTCATGTCCAAGCGAGTGGGCGCTGATGGACAAATTTTCACTTTCGCCTTGAAGGGTGGAAAGTGGACTTCGGTTTCGGAAATGGTTCAAGTGCAAGCAATGGCGCCGGATGAATTCGCCATTCAGCGCATACTTGGTGATCCAGAATTTTTATTGACAAACATTTATCGCAAGACCAAGTCGAGCGAAATTGTTTCGTTCTCTCCAACCGAGGGACGTGAAGCATGGAAACAATCTGGTTCCATTAAGTCCCCCGCGGGAGAAAAAGTTTTAAATTTCGCCGCGGCCATGGCGCTCAGCAATAACGTTTTGGCGGTGGGCGAGGTCAGTTCGCGGCCGAACCAGAAGGATGAAGATTTTTCCACAAATCCGAGAGTGTTTATTTTTGCGCGCACCGCGGAAGGTTGGAAGGCGCAGGGCGCAATTCAGCGCGACGCGAAGAAAACGCCTTGGTGGTTTGGTATTTCAATAGCGATGGACGGCGACACATTGGCGGTTGGCAATCCAAACGCGCTTCTGCCATTCACAACGGATAAACTTCGTCCAAGTCTGGAGCCCGCCATGGTGTGCGTGTATAAAAGAACACCGGCGGGTTGGAAGGTGGAGCAAGAAATTACAAAAGCAGGCTTGAGCCAATGGAGGGGATTTGGCGCGAATATCGCTTTGCAAGGAGATCTTCTGGCGGTGCGATCGGTGAATCCAACCAATCGTGAGGATGAAATTGATGTGAATGTATTGCGGCGCGTGAATGGTCAATGGGTTTCTGAAGGCGCTCTGAATCCTGGAGCCGGCGTGACCAAAGGCAAGGGATATGGTTTTGCTTTGGCCGTGGATCATGGACGAATTATTGTTGGTGATGCGATGGCCGTTGAAGGCAGCGATGTGAATGGCCGCGTATTTGTGTTTGAACATGGCGACAATGGTTGGCAAGAAAAATGGCGTCTGGCGCCGAAAGTTTTTGTTCCGCCAAATTCATTTGGAACCGCTCTTGCAGTTCAGTGGCCATGGGTCGCGGTGGGGCGTGTCCGAAGTGAGCGACTGGGCATTGAGCCAGGTGGCGCATTGTTATTCAAATTAGACGCGCCAGCCGCCGACACCGCCGCGCAAAAGGCGAATCAAACGAAGTAGGAAAATTTATTTCCACCATCGCACGCTGAAGGCCAAAAATAACGCGCCGGCAGTCAAGTCGAATGGTTTGTCCCAACCTTTTGGCCATTCCGTTGGCGCCAATGGATTGAGCAAAATGAACAACGCGGAAAAAATGCCGCACCAAGCCGCGCTTTGATTTCGTGCGGACAGAAATGCGCTGACGCCCGCAATGCAACAGCAAGCTGGCTTCAGCCAGCCATCTGCTTCCGTGATCCAGACTTGGGTCAAAATGCCAAACTGGTATGCGCCCATGGCAAGCAGCCACGCTCCAGCGATCGCATTCACAATGAGCCACCATCGAGTCATATCCGCCTATCGGTCAAATGCGCGCTCTGGCTACACTCGCAGCAATTCCAGAAAGCCCAATGTCAAAGAAAATTCAAATTGCATTGTTGCAACACGCCGCTCTTGCAAGTGAGCCGCGTGATTCAATTCTGAAACGTGTTGAACGAATGGCGCGCGACGCGTACGGGGGTTTATCGCAACGCTTTCTGGATGGTGCCGAGTGATGAAATCTTCGCCACCTATTCCAGTTGATGTGCAGCAGTCCGCGGCGAGTCAAGGATTTGCAATGCCGGCGGAGTGGGCGCCGCTTGAATCGGTTTGGTTGGTGCGCCCGCACAATGAAAAAACATGGCCCGGTTGTTTGCAAGCGGCGCAAGCGGAATGGGATGCCTGGCGCGCGGCAATGGAAAGCGTGGTTCGCGTGCGCACCACCGATGAACTTCACGTTGCCACCAACGATTCTCGGATTCGCGATTTTGGTCCGATCTTTGTAAAAAATAAATCTGGCCAAGTGGCGGCGCATTCGTTTGTCTTCAGCAGTTTCGAAGGCAAATCCGAAGCCAGATCACTCGATGACTCCGTTCCCGACGCGTTGCAAAAAGAGTTGGGGCTTCCAATGTGGCGCCATCAATTTGTTGTGAAGGGTGGCAGCATTGATAGCAACGGCGCGGGCACGTTGCTCACTACGCGGCACCATTTGGAAAATAAAAATCGTAATCTGGAATCGGATTCGGAAAGTATTGAGCAGGCACTTCGCGAGTCACTTGGAATCACCAACATTATTTCGCTTTCTGCTGGCATTGAAGGCGACAACAACAACGGCCACGTGGACAATGTCACGCGATTTGTGCGCCGGGACGCAATAGCCGCGGTGCGCGCTGCGGAGGATCACCCTGATTACGCAATGTTGGAGGCAAATTGGAAAGTGTTGCAACAGGCGCGCGACGAGAAGTGCCAGAAGTTTGAATTGCTGGAGTTGCCAACTCCAAAGCCTTTGCATTATGAATTTCCGGCGGATCGATTTGGCTCAGGCGGGCGACGAATGCTGCCAGCGAGTCATGCCAATTTTCTTTTCGCCAACGGCGTGATCTTTGTCCCCGCGTTTGGCGGACCAAGCGATGACGTCGCCTGTCGCCTGCTGGAAAATGCGACAGGCTTGCGTGCACAACCCATTATGGCCAAGGCGTTGGTGGTTGGGCTTGGCACGTTGCATTCTTTCAGTTGTCAACAACCGCAAGCGCAATTATGACGCAGTTCGCCGCGCGAGTTACTGAGCCGCAGCCACCAACGGATACCAAGGCGGACGCCGAGATTTTTTTGGTGGAGTGCGCAAGAACATTGCACTTGTATGGCGCGCCCGCGCATGTGTTGGAGGCGGAGTTGGTGCGCACGGGATCTCGCCTGGGATTGGCCGTGCAAATTTTCAGTCTTCCCACCTACCTCGCAATTTCTGTTGGTCCACTTGATCGCCAACGCACATTTCATTTACGTGTTGATCCCGGCTCCATTCAATTAAGTAGCCGCGATGAAATGCATGTGATACAGCGCCAAGTTTTGGAAGGCGAATTGACTTGCGCTCAGGGAACGCGTGCGTTTCGTGAATTGCATTTACGTCCCAATGATTTTGGTTTGCTCTGGCAAATGCTGGCCTATGGATTGTCCGCATGCGCCGCCGCCCGTTTTTTCACCGGAGGAATTCGTGAAATTGTGGCGAGCGCAATTCTGGGCATGCTGATTGGAACCATGGTTGTTCTTTTGAATATGAAAAGGGATCGCGCCGCGGTCACCGAATTTGTCGCGGGAATTATCGCCACACTTGGCGCGTGGATGCTCTCTTGGTCATTTCCACCCATGGGCACAAACATTGTTGTGCTTGCCAGCATTGTGTCGCTCCTTCCGGGTTACACGTTGACAACGTCGCTGACTGAAGTGGCCACGCGCAATTTAGCGAGCGGCGGAAGCCGATTTGTTGGCGCGGTTATGACTTTATTGGCGCTGGGATTTGGTGTGGCCATTGGTGACAAAATTGTTGAACATCTTCCGGCCATTGAAAACGCGGTCAGCGAGCCATTGTTGCCCTGGACCATTCTTCCCGCCGCGTTCTCGATTGCCTTCGCCATGTTGATTTTGCTGCAAGCAAAAATTCGAGACAGTTTTATTATTTTATGCGCGGTGCTATTGGGCTTGTACGGCGCGCGATTTGGCGCGGTGCTTGTCGGTCCGCAACTTGGTGTTTGCATTGGAGCGTTTCTTGTGAGCTTGACTGGAAATATTTTTAGCCATGTCACCAAACGTTCTCCCAATATGGTCATTGCTCCAGGATTGATTCCGTTGGTGCCGGGTTCGCTTGGAATGCGCGGCGCGTCGGCGTTGTTTCACAATGATGCTGCAAGCGGAGCGAGTTGGGCCATTGCGGCGTTGGTTGTCGCGGGTTCTTTGGTCGCTGGACTGTTAGCAGCCAACGTTTTTGTTCCTCCGCGTCGAACTGCATAACGCGCAAGTGCTTTCACATTTTTGCGAGCGTGTTCAACACCAAGTCCAGACGGCGCTTGGAATGCGCCAAACGATCTTGTGAAATGCGACCACTGGTTATCGCCTGCGAAAGTCCATCAATGACTTTGTATTGAACATCCAAATTTTTGCACACCAAAAGCGTGTCGCAACCGGCCATCACCGCGCGCACCGCTGCGTCGCCAATTTCAAAGCGGTCGGCGACGGCTTTCATCTCCAAATCATCTGTCAAAATCAAACCGTCAAAGCCAAGCGCGTTGCGCAGCAAACCCGTGATCACCTTGGGACTGAGTGTTCCCGGCACGTCGGGATCGATGGCTTCAAATACCACATGCGCCGACATGATGGCCGCAATATTGGCTTTGATTGCCGCGCGAAAAGGAACAAATTCAAGTTGCTCCAAACGTGCCAAAGCGTGCGGCAACTTTGGCAAATCAAAATGACTGTCCATGTCGGTATCGCCGTGGCCTGGAAAATGTTTTCCACACGCTGCCACACCGCACGCTTGCATGGAGCGCACACATTCAGCGCCCAGTTGCGCCACCGTATTCGCATCATTGCTAAACGAACGATCACCAATCACCGGGTTTTTCGGATTGCTGTCCACATCCAATATGGGAGCCAAGTTCATGTTGACGCCGCACGCGCGCAATGCCAAAGCGGTGTCGCGGGTCCATCTTGAAACTTCCGCCGCTCCCATGGATCCCAACACTCGCGCGCTTGGTTGATTTGGAAAAGACGCGTCGCAAAAACGCAGCACTCGGCCACCCTCTTGATCAACGCTAATCAACACATTTGCGCCCGCCGCTTTGCGAATAGCCGCGGTGAGATGTGTCAGTTGCGTGGCGTTCTGGTAATTGCGCGCGAATAAAATCACATTACGCACGCCATCCGCCAACAATCGCGCTTCGTCCGCAAGCAGGGTGGTTCCAGCGATTCCAATGCAGACCAATTCGCATGCGGCACAGTGAGCCGTCTTTGTGGTTGAAGTCGAAGAACTACGTGTCGATTGTTCGTTCATGAATTGATCCAACACTCAATGCATCCTAGGATTTTATGAAGCGGCATCAAACAAACATAGCGAGAAATGACGGACCATCACTTGGGCATACTCGCTTAAATTTTGGTTTTGTGAAGGGCGCTACAAAAAATCATGCGTTCTTTGCGCCACGCGTTTCGTTGGTGAAATAGTTCATGGGAACAGACCACGACTTAGAAATTCAGCAATTCCAAACTCAAGTCTGAGGTGTCTGTTGTTCCATCCCCATCTAAATCAGTGATACCGCCCATACCAAATTGAATGAGCAAGATGCTGAGGTCGGACACATCAACCACCAAGTCGTTGTTGAAATCACCTTGCGGACCGCACCAGCCAAGGCTGTTGTCCGCAAGTAAGCGAACGCCATCCACGCCAGCCTCCACCACGCTTGCGCCGCTGGTATTGCTTGCCGTGAATCGCATCCGCAGCGCGCTAGAAGGATTTACAAAGTCGCCCACCGCGATCATGCGGCTCATCCAGCCCGCAGATGTTCCAATGGGTCCAACAGTTTCAACTGCCGTCCATGTTTCTCCTGCATCACTGGACAACTCCACCACCAAAACATTTTGATCCGGATTTGCCCCTGCATTATTGGTGAACCAAAGCGAGTACGCCAAATATGGATTGATGGCGTTGGTGGCGTCCATGTTTGGACTGGTCAGTGTCACGCTTCCATTGCCCACAGAGTTGCCCTCGATATTGCCCGTGACAAAACATTGTCCGCTGCCATCGGAGTCAATAAGTGGATCGCCTTTGAAACCACCACCATTTGGCGTTGCGCGGGTCCAAAGTCCCGCGGTCGCTCCAACGGAACTTGTTGTCCATGACTGATCGCTTTGGAAGTTGTCACTCCACAAAACAAGATTGGTGGTTGCCGCGGTTGCCGCAAGCCACTGTTGGGGCAACGCCGAAGGCCATGTGCAGAGTCCGCCTGTTGAACCCATTCGCGCCGAAAAACCAAACAGAACGCGCGCGCCGCAGTTGAATGCGGGAGTTGTGAACTTGTACGTTGTTCCATCAACAAGTACGCCCGTAATGATCGATGTTGTCGCGGAGCCTTCGTATTTCCAAATCATTTGGGCGGTGGCGGGTGCGGTGGCGCCAATAGGCGAAGTCAAGGTCACCACAATTTCGTCACCACCAGCCGTATTGAATTGAGCGGGCAATCCATTTGGGAATGCAAACGTCATGGATTTGCAAACACCTTTGGGATTGGCAATTGCGCTTTGCAACGCGGCAAGGTTATAACTGGTTCCTTGATTGGCACCGCCACCGGTGGTACAGCCGGCATGAGTGTGAATTCCAACTGCTTGACCTAAACCTTCAACAATCACAGGCGAACCCGAGTTGCCGCCCGTTGTGTCAACCGAATATTTCAGCGTTGTGCCGGTGTTATAAGTAAATGCACCCGTGTGTGTTTGATTCGTTTGGTTGGCGGTTCCAGTATCAACGCCAAAACCTGTGATGCGAATTGTCTTGCCGGTGAATGCAGGTGGAGCCGCGACAGTAAAAGCCGCTTGTTGTTTTTGAAATGGAGTGAGTCCGGTGTTCGAATTTGGAAACACTCCAAAGTAGCACCAATCATTGCCAACTCCACCATTGGTGTATTGAATGCTTGTAGTGTCAATGGAGTATTGATCTTGCGGAGGCGGATTTATAATGCTTCCAAAGCTGTTTGAAAGCGGCACATTGAATTGCGCAACGGAAAACCCCGCGGCAGCAGGGCAGTGACCAGCTGTAAGAAGCATGTGATTCGTATCGTTGATCATCCATCCAGTGCAACCCACCGAAGTGATTCTGCACACGCGTGGATCGACTGACGCCACTCGATCGTCCACATCACCGCACTGCGACTTGCTAATCACCGGATCGTCGCCAACTTGTGTGGTCTTGATGGTGATTGAATTTAAATCGGTATTTTTCCCAGAAATTAATTCCACAATGACGGAGTTGCCGTTGAAGTACGCGCTGGTGTTGTGCCATTGAGCAAGACTCTCCGCGGTCAAGACTTGTTCCGCTCCGTCTTCTAAACTTGTGATGCGTATGAAACTGTCGGTTTCTAAATCGTTCGCGGCTGTTGCCAGAGTTGCTCCTGATGCAAATTCCAGTCTCAACCAACTTCCTTGCGGAGCTTGAACAAGTGAGTACCACGCAAGTTTTTCCTGGTCAGCAACACCGCGTTGCATTCCAGAGGACGCGCCCACTGTTGATTCCGACCACGTCAATGGAGCATCAATGATTGGTGTGCCGCCACCCGCCATTGCCAGCGAAGGAAGCCACGCTGGCAAAGTCATAACGCAGGCGATAATTGGACCCATGGTCAAACGCATAAATTCTTTTCAATCTGGGACATAATGAACGGACAATCTCAAACTCTGTATTTCACAATAGACCCTGATTTTCAAGGTCAAAACGAAATCTTGAAATGATGCCGAAAAACAACCCTGATTGTCTTATAACTTCGTTATTTCATGCATTCTTGGTAGCCTTTTGCTTGAAAGGGTCCATATTCCAATGACCAAACAACTTCAGTCTGGGATTTCGTATTTGCCAAATTTATTCTTTTGTTTCTTCTTGTGCGCCGCTTCGGCGTTGGCGCAAACTTCGCCAGCGGTGGATACGCCCAAGCCAGCAGTGACTCCCGCAAAAATATCGTTGGCGGTTGGAGCAGTGAAAGTCACCGCGGCCACAACGCGCGCGCTTACGGATCGCGGGCAGGTCAATGAACTCGGTCGAATCACCGAAGCCATGGACTCGCAAATTATTTCCGCGTTTCAAGACACGCGCAAGTTCGATGTCATCGCGCGAAGCGACTTGGGCGATCTGATCAAGGAGCAAGATTTGGGCGCCAGTGGAAACACGGACGCCAATGATGCCAATGTTGCGAAGGCTGGGAAAGTTGCCGGAGCGCAATACATGATTGTGACATCCATCACGGATTTTCAAGACAATGTGCAAACCGCAAAGTTTGAAGGCATTGGCAAGGAAGCCACCAAGCGCATTGTGACATTGCTGTGCGTATGCAAGATGTACAACACCACGTCTGGTAAGTTGCTTGAGTCCACAAGTTTTCGCGTGGACAATTCAGATTTTGTTCGCAACGCGGAATATGTCACCAGCGAGAAAGGCGCCAGCTTGACGGAGAAAGCCATTGTGGATTTGGCTGGATTGATGTCCGCAAAAATTGCAAATCGAATCATTGATGTGTTGTTGCCCGCAAAAATTTTGGCCATGACAGATGGACTTGCCACCATCAACCGAGGCGATGGAACTGGCGTAAAAGCCGACCAAATCTGGCAAATTTCCGCCCAAGGAAAAGAGCTTGTGGATCCAGATACTGGTGAAGTGTTGGGCAAAGAAGAGGTCGCGGTTGGCTGGATGAAAATCACCGATGTTCAACCAAAATTTGCCAAGGGTGAATTGTGTGGAGCAAACACAGGCGTTGATATTGGTTGCGTTGCGCGTCTTTCCACTCGCACAACATGTCCCGCTACCGTTGAACCCGCAAACCCTGCGCCACAGACATCGCCTGGGGCGGTGTCGGGTCGTGGCGAAATGAGTGAAGCGGAATTTGCTGTTCTTGACCATATGTCTTCAACTCAGGCCGGCACCACAAATACGCCTTCGATACCGACCAATACCCAAGCGCCTTTGGCAACAGACACGCATTCCGCCAAACCTATTTCTAGTCCGCCATACACCGCAGCCATCTTTATTAAGAACCGCTGCAAAGATATTGCGGGCGACAAAGTTTCTATTTTAGAAGACATGATGGTGGCGCGGCTTGAAGGCGCGTGCTTTAAAATTATTTCGCGCGAGGATGTCATCAACAGCCTCTCCAAGTTCGCCACGGGTGGACCCAACCAAGGAACACAAGCCACGCTGACGGGTGAGGCAAAAACAGTTCGCGACGCGATTGAGGTGTTACAAGGCGGCGCTGAACGCTACGAAGATTTGGACAAACTTCTTTCAAATCAATCTTCGGCCACCGCACTCGCGGGCAACATGGGTTGCCAATACGTGTTGATTGGTTCACTCACTTCATTCGACAACAGTGTGAAAAATTTTCAAGACGAACGCCTAGGCGTGAAGACGGAAAATATCACGTACACGCTCACTGGCACCTACAAAGTGTTGGACACATCAACTGGGAAAATGTTTGTTTCAGGCGAAACTTCCGGCGTTGAAACGTATCGCAACACGCAAAATTTGAACACGCAACTCACGCTCACTGGCCCGCTGTTCAAGCAAGTTGCCGATGGAATGTGCCAGCAATTGCTTGCCAAATGCGAGCAACGCAAAGTGGTCGCGCCCACGGACAGTGCCGCAAGTGGGCTTTGGATTGTGTGCACCATGCAGGACCTGACTGTTCCTGAACTGGTTAAAAATGAAACGGGCAATTATGTATTCACTGGCAACAACTTGAATATGCAGCCCACGCAACTTTCCGCGATTGTCGAACTTGATGGCGTGGTGATTGGTTCCGCGCCAAGTCCAAGCATGGCGCCGCTACCCGCAACGGCGGGCATGCACAAACTGTCTGTGAGCCGCGCCGGTTTTAAGACATGGCAGAAGACCATCAATGTTCGCGCTGGCGTGCCCACCGAGTTGATCATTCCATTGCAATTGGACGCGCCAAGTTATGAGCGTTGGCTGACCAACACCGCGTTTCTGCAGAATGTGAAAGAGAAGCAGCAACTGACCGACGCTCAGGTTGAGCAAATGAACGCCTTTGCGCAATACTTGCGCAATTCCAAAATGTGGGTGGATTACAAGGTGAACACCACGCAGGCGCCCGTGACTATTTATCCAGGCATTCTTGGCGGACAAATTATTCCGTGATGTCTGCATGAGTCATTCTGGTTCAAGCCTTATAAAAATCTCCAAGCAGCGCGCGAGCACGCTGGAATTTTTTTTGCGTGTTACTGCGTTGTTGTTGTCCTTGATTGCCATGACGGGCTGTGGCTACGACTCAAAGATGAAGTCGACCATGATGGAGTTTGATGAAGGAAAATTTTCCTCAGCCGCCACGCAAATTGCGCCATTGATGGCGGAATATGCGCTGCAAGATTCTG